>Ga0315545_1001404_pt1 | contig 23509 bp, 18 predicted proteins | sample SalMarSW160210MG_FD_203096 | JGI IMG/M metagenome (GOLD analysis project Ga0315545, IMG submission 203096) | Salt marsh sediment microbial communities from the Plum Island Ecosystem LTER, Massachusetts, United States - Salt Marsh Sediment SW1602-10 ...
ACACGCCTACCTCTATATCCAATCTGATCTTGCGGTCTCCGTGCGACCAGTTTACGACCTGTGAAGAAACGAATTCAGAGTTCGGTACGATGATATCGATATTGTTCAGCGATCTGATAGTGGTGGAACGGATATTGATCTCGATGACATCGCCCTCAATACCTCCGACGGTGACCCGATCGCCAACCTTGATGGGCCGCTCAAACAGGAGAATCAAACCGGCAACGAAGTTCGAGGTGATATTCTGTAAACCAAAGCCGATACCAACTGACAGAAGGCCGAATATGACGGCAAGGCCGCTCAGGTTGATGCCGATAGATTGAAACGCGATGATTACCCCGATCAGGATAAAAGCTAATTCGATAACCCTCTTGAATGTGTACCGTGTTCCCTCTTCAATCTGTAGCCGAATGAGGATTTTATCAACGAGCTTGCGCGCGAAAAGACGCGAGAAAACAACGATTATCAGGAGTATGGACAAAAACACAAAAATCGCCGACAGGGTCACGTCAGTGGTACCAATCGTAAACAGACGGGTATCAAAAAAGATCTGGATGCTGTGAAAAACCTTATTTACAGTCATATCATTACCTCCCTTACGTTACTGGTTCTGTTTATACCCTTTAAGTCATTCGCCAAATGGTCAGTTCTCATTTCTTTCCATTATACCTCGTTTCGGGCTTTTCTGGCCAGAAAAACCTTCTGATCACCGCCGACGTGAAGATTTAGGGTCGCACCTCGACTAATGACTAAGAAAGAACTGAATTTGGGTTCAAACCCGCCAGAAGGACGGCGGGCAAGCCTAAACTATTAACTAATGTAAGTTTGGTGTAAGGCCCTGAATCGTGAATTTTCACATGTGTAAATTACGAGGTAATAAACCATGCCACGAATTCCACAAGGGCCTGGAGTAAAGGGAAGCCAGAAATGGATTCAGAAGCTCGTCAACGAAACGCCTGATCAGCTGAACAAAGATTCTCTGTATTGTACGGTTAGTAGAGAGGGAGTCAAGCCTCAACACCTTATATGCGACTCGAGCTCACGGCTTGTGTAATGCGTTCTGGGTTCATCGGGAGTTGGAATATCCGGACCCCGATGGCGTCATAGATGGCATTGGCAATGACACCTCCCATACAAATGATCGGGGGTTCACCGCCTCCTTGAGGAGCTGCCTCCTTATCAGCTATAAGGACTGTCTCAATCTGGGGAAGCCAGGAAAATCTCGGGATTTCATAGGTGTCGAAATTCAGATCGAATATCTCCCCGCCCTTGAAATGAATATCTTCGCTCAAAGCGTATCCCAGCCCCATGGTGATACAGCCCTCCATCTGTATTTTTGCGCCCTCAGGGTTGATGCATAATCCCATATCCTGCGCGCAGACTACCCGCTTCACGTGAACATGCCCTGTGTTCTTGTCCACTTCCACTTCAGCCATATGAGCCACATAGGTGCCTGCATCAATACCAGTGGCAATTCCCCACCCACGACCGCTGGGAGCTTGGGCTGGCTTCCAGCCGAATTTCCTTGCAACAGCCTTGAGGACTCGGATCATCCTTTTGTCCTTCAGATTTTTCAGGCGAAATGCAAGGGGGTCAATTCCGGCCTCTGCTGCCAGGATATCTATATGCGATTCTCTGGCAAAGGTGTTGGTATTGTTGCCGGGGGCACGCCAGGCACCGGTCTTGAACGGATGAGAACCAGGTGTTCCTCTCCACCCTTCGCCATATGCCATAGTTTGGTGATGAGGGATGTCATAGAAGTGGGATGCCCCCCTTTCTCCAGCATAATACACGCCATAATCCCACAGGGTAATCAGGCCTGAGCCATTGACTCCGGCCTTTATCTTGACGACAGCGGCTGGGCGAAAGGTATCATAGAAAAATTCTTCGGCCCTGGTCCATGCGACCTGGACAGGTTTACCACTCAACTTCGCCAGTTTAGCCGCTTCCACGGCTTGCTGGTTTTGGGTTTTTCCCCCAAAGCCCCCTCCCACAAAAGGCGTGATAACTCGGACATGCTCGACTGGAAACCCAAGGGCCGAGGCTGCCTCTTGCTGGAGGCGGAAAGGCGTTTGAGTGGATGCCCATATGGTAGCCTTGGCCCCCTCGATTTTCGCCAGGGCAGTATGGGTTTCAATCGGTGCATGGGCCACATAGCCATCCAGATAGGTGTGTTCGACTACAGACGTAGAGATTCTTTTTCCTTCAGCCAGGTTTCCCCCTTGCGAGACGATCTGCCCTTCCGGGGCGACGTTGAAAAGGTGATCAAAGATGGTTGTTTCGTCCACTGTGGCTACAGGCTTCATCCACTGAGCTTTTACCTGGTGTAACGCTTCCTTTGCCAATTCAGGATCTTCATGCACAACAGCAACAAGATCATCGTTCTCGATGACCCGAGCGCCGTTGATCTTTTTGGCCGCAGAAGTATCCACACGAATCAACCTGGCATCATGGGTGGGAGGCCTCACGATCCTGGCATACAGCATGCCGGGTTCCCGAATGTCTCCAGCAAACTTGGCTTTCCCAGTAACCTTGTCCGCTGCATCCCTGCGCAAAACCGGGACTCCCACAATCGTGAAATCCGAAGCCTTTTCCAAAACCGCTTTCCTCTTCAGTCGTCTGGCAATTTTCTTGCCTTGGGTGAGCTGAGCATAGGTGACCCTCTTTTGGCTTTGAGACGTATGGAATATGACCCCACCCTCAACTGTAAGTTGTGAAGGAGAGGTCTGCAAGTATTTGGCTCCCAACTCAATCAGAACTGCCCGGGCTTCGGCTGCTGCCGCCCTCAAAGGAGGTCCAAAAAAGCGTGTGCTCATGGAACCAAAGGTCCCCATATCCCAAGGACAGAGGGCGGTGTCACCCATCACCATATCCACTGAATCCAGAGGAACCTCGAGTTCATCGGCCAGCATCTGGGCCAATGAAGTGATAATGCCCTGGCCCATCTCTATCTTACCCGTAAAGCATGAGACGCGGCCATCTTCGCCGATCCTAAGAAAGGCATTGAAATCATCGGGAAGGCTCTGGCGAAACCTCCGCTGACGCGGCCGTTCCTGGGCGGATAGAGAATCGCCGAGGGATAAAAGGATGAAGAGGCCTCCTCCCATCAATCTCAGGAACTCTCGCCGGCTGAGAGGAAAGGCGGGCTTTATGTCGTAAAAATCAAGGTCAAGATAATCATCTTTTTTCACAGCACCGGACCTCCCTTCATCTCACCGACTGCATCCTGAATAGCCTGAATAATGCGCTGATACGATCCACATCGGCAGAGGTTTTCATTCATAGCCTCTGTGATTTGTTCAAGGGTCGGCCGAGGATTTTGGATCAATAAACTATACGCAGTGAGCACCATCCCTGGGGTGCAATATCCGCATTGAAGGGCATCGTGCTTGACAAAGGCTTTCTGCAGTGGATGAAGCCTCCCGTTTCGTGCCAGACCCTCGATGGTCACAATTTCTTTACCATTGACATCTTCAACAGGAAACTGGCAAGAACGCACGGCTTCGTTGTTAATCAGTACGGTACAAGCTCCGCATAATCCCTCACCGCAACCATACTTGGGTCCCGTAAGACCGAAATCCGTGCGTAATACCCAAAGGAGCATACGCTCGCGGTCAAGGACCATGCTCTTCTGCCGCCCGTTGAGCTTAAAATGGATTGCCTTTCTCATTCAATCCTCCTCCTAAGAAGCTGAACATGGAAAAGAGTATGGAGATGTCTTTTTTTGTCTCATGCCCTTTAACAGGGAGTCTCAGCGTGCCCCGTAAATCGGGGCACACGTGCAACGCGGATCTGACTATTATACAACACGGTGGTCGGTGCCCCGATTTATCGGGGCCTGCCGGTGCATTACTTATAGGGAATGAGACAAAAAAAGACATCTCCATACTCCCATGAAAGTTTCTTTTCTCAATAACCCTGTAGCGAAGCGCCAGCGTCATTCGCTCCTAAGAGATCGATCTGAAAAGATCTTCTTGGTTCAGGGCGATAAGAAAGCACTGTCTGAAGTCATGAGTATAAGAAAAAACGGGCGTATGTGTCAAGGAGAAGCCATCACAGGAGAAGCCATCACAGGTAGCATACCATAATGTGTGAAATCAGAGCCTTAACTACGTTGAATAACTGAAGGCGTCAAGGGAATGTAAAGGGGTCCCGGCTAAATGGGCTGCCCCCCAGTTGAATAAGTTAAGGCCCCAGTTAAATAGTCTTCAAATTTAACGGGGTAAACATTCAACGGGGTGAAAATTCCACCCCAGTACGATAGTTCCTACCTACGGGGCGGGATAAATCTTTTTTTTGACAATTGTGAGATAGTAAATCGTTCCGTAAAGGGGTATGTTGGTTCTAAAACAACTTAAGTTTCACGAAATCATCTTAGCATGCTCTTTACCCAAATACTCTTATTCAGTTTATGGCTTTAAACTTAGCATGATAATATGCTATTGTTTTTTCCAATTTTGGGCCATGGTTTTAATGTAAATATATTCTTTATCATGTGCTGATAAGTCGTTTTAGAACCAACGTTATGGATGAGCAGTATCCAGAAGAGTTTTCTGCCTCATTCTTTAACATGGCCTCCGGCTCCGCTTCCAGCCCGTAGTGCTTACAGGCCGGAGGGTAGAGCCTACGCCTCGTAGAGAGGATGGATTGAGGTGGATAGCTGTACCCTCATCCTGCCAATTTGCCCGTTTTGGGGCAATAAATCTTCCAAAGACCTGTCTTTACCTCGTTGCTTTAAGACATTACCGTCCAACGAATTCCACAAGAGGTCTTCAACAACAGCATCATGTAGGCATTGTGTGCTTGACAAACAACGATAGTTTTCCTATACTTCTTGCCACAAAAAGCGAGTTCGTATCAATAACAAAAGAGGTGGTAGTCTTACATGTTATCGATGAAAGAGAGATCGAGCACATCGCCCGGACCTAAATGTGAGCATTGAGGAATTGGAGAACCGCAAGGAGGAGTATGCCAAAGAAGAGATGAAAGTGATAGAGACTGAATTAAAGAACAGCCGCTTCAAGGTCAAGACACGGATTGATAAGTGAGCCTCCTTCAGGGATATCTTGAAGGAGGAGGAAGAAGAAAAAGATGTCTCTGTTGTTGTGCTCGGACCTCACGGAAAGAGCAACATTAAGGAGATGCTCCTGGGTTCTGAGTCAGAAAAGGTCATCAGGAAGTCCAAAAAGCCTGTTTTGGTGGTGAAGAGATAACATCCGAGTCCTAATGGAGAAATTGCCGTTGAAAGGAGCGTAGATGGCATCCTGGCTCATGGTGATTAAGGTCTTGCAAAACCAGCCTGAGGGCTGGCCCGAATGAAACGATTGTCAGCCGAGGAGAATGAGAGAGAACAAGAGTGAGGGAACGGCAGGTCATGTGGCAACCCGTCCATATTGAATTCGATTAGTTCGTAAATGAAGATTTAGGCTAAAGCGTTCTGGGAACATTAAAAAAAACGTAGGGAAGCATGTAAAATGAAAGGAGGAAGGAAATTATGGAAACCGTAGCACTTATTATTTCAATTGTTGCCTTGATTATTGCTATTGTGGCCTATTCCAGGACAGGAGGGGTTGCTGATTTGAAGAAGCGGATCGAGGCTCTCACCAATGCTGGTGAGGGCATTGTTTCTAAGGCCAGCGATTCCTTGCGGGATAAGACGGCCGATGTGCTGGGCAAGGTGGAGGACGCTGTGAGAGGCGAGGAGGAGGCGAAAGAAAAGCCGAAGACCTCACAGAAAAAAGAACAGAAAAAGTAGGAAGGGAACATCCAGACGGTGCAGGATAGCGCAAATTAAGCATAAAGAGGGGCCGGCGAATAGATGGAACAGGATTCCTAAGAGTGGACGTTGGTTCCAAAACGATTTACATATTTTTTATCTCTTGCAATTAATCGTTGGAGGTGGGGTACATAAGTTTATAAGTTATTTGCTGGCCCCCATTAAGACAAGAAACGATGGAGCGCTGATACATACCTAAGAAGCTTAGAAGTCGGAGACCTTGTTGATTTTGTTGAATAACTAAAAGCGTAAAGGCAATGAAAGAGCAAGAGGGGAGGGGGTCAGGCCCTCAGTCGTGAATTTTCACAGCTGGTTGAGATGAGCACATCATCATTCCAGAAACAATCACCTCTTCCCGAAAGAATTCAGACAAGACCTCGATCTATTGACAATCGCCCTGAAAACTGATGCATGTATATCAGGATACCAAAAGATTCTACGAAAAGTGGGACGTCAATTGGTAAATAAGTTACTTTTTCTAGTAAAAGGAGCGCCCATTCAAGGGCGAGTCAAGTCTTCGCCTGACAACGTATCCTACTTTTTAAGTCAAAATTATGTTCATTCATACATTAATTGACCTTTCAGGTACTTATCTCAAGTTGACCCCGCTGCAAGCACCATGATATCCTTGTTTGCAGAAAAAGCGAATCTCTATTGCTATATTCAGGAGGATATTAATGGCAAAACCAAGGAACACTAAGAAAGATGTTAGAAAGAAGGCAGCCAAATCGTTAAAAGAAAAGAAGAAGGCAAAGCAGGATAAGAAGCATAAAAAGGAGTAAAGTCTCCGTTATGTTAATTTAATATACGGTCCCGGAAATAGGAAATGAAGGGTTTTGTCGGCGTCACGGATAATGATTGGTGTCCATTCCTCTTCACAGCAGCCACTTTTACCTAAAACACCCCGCCCGAAGGACGGCGGGTAAATTTTGAGCCAAAATCGGTAAATTTGATCTGAGGTTAGGATTTGAATCGTGGAATTTCCCGGCCTTATGCACCGAGCACATCCTTGTTTCAGAAAAAACCGCCTTCTCACCCACTACTCATTCACCATAAAGCAGCACTTATGATGCCCTTATTCTATGATATATACGCCATGACCAGGTGAACATTATCATGCACCTTAATGGCTTTCGTGCAGGCGAGTGTTCACATTGCGGCATTATTTGACTTTCTGATAAAAGTACTTGCGTTTTTCGTGGAGAGATTGTATTATTTTATTACTATCGGAAAGTAAGGAGTTAAGGAAATGTTAGCAAAGCTTACCGTCAAAAACCAGATTACCATACCCAAGAAAATCATCGCTCAGTTCCAGGATGTGAAATACTTTGACGTGGATATCAAGGACGGGCTCGTGCTCTTAAAGCCAGTCAAGGTCTTTGAGGCCGATCTCCAGGGAATTCGCACCAAAATCAAAAAGCTCGGGCTTTCTGAGGATTGCGTGGCCGAAGCAGTCAGCTGGGCGCGATCAAGGTGAAAAAGGTCGTCATTGACACCAATGCACTTGTCTCCGGCCTTCTGTTCGGAGGTCATCCGGGGGAACTGATCACGCTATGGAAAAAGGGACGCATCCAGCCGCTGAGCTCCAGGGATATCATGGAGGAATATCTTCGGGTGTTGGCGTATCCCAAGTTTTGCCTTTCCGAGGAGGAAATCGAGTATATCTTATCTCAAGAGGTTTTGCCCTGGTTTGAAGTGATCATGGTGCAACCGGGCCAGCCCTTTGTGATCGATGATTCTTCGGATGACAAATTTATCTGGTGTGCCCTTGAAGGGGGCGCAGAGGCTATTATTTCCAGCGACCATCATCTACTAAAACTTAGCTCGTGCCCGGTTCCCATCTTCAGCCCCTCTGAATTCCTTCGAGCAATATGAGTGAACGAATGGGGCCAGGTCCTCCAGAAAGACGGCGGATAAGTCCGCCAGAAATACGGCGGGCAAGGTATCGTAGGTTCTAAAGCAACTTACAATTGGCCGTTGGTTTAAATTTGCGACTTAAATCTTTATCCTTGCCACATCTACCTTCTCACCAAAAAATTCAAACCATCCCTCCACAATAACGGCGGGCAAGCCCTCCACACGAACGGCGGGCAAGCCCTCCAGTCTGCCACTCCGCCAATCCGCCACAAAACTCTTCAGATTTCAGATAATCACTGTTTTTTTTATGATACTGACAGCTTCCTCAGGAGTGTCCACGAGGCTTAAGAGGTCAAGGTCTGATTTTGATATGGACTTCTCTTTTATCAAGGTTTGTTTTATCCAGTCAATCAGGCCTTTCCAGTAGCTGGAATCTATGAGGATGACAGGGAAGGATTTTATTCTTTTGGTCTGAATCAAGGTGAGGGACTCAAAAAGTTCGTCAAGGGTTCCAAAGCCTCCAGGCATGATGATATAGGCTACTGCATATTTTACAAACATAACCTTTCTGATAAAAAAGTATTTAAAATCGAGGTGTACATTTGCATATTTATTGGGTTTCTGCTCTTTAGGAAGATGGATATGGAGGCCCACAGATTTTCCACCAGCCTTTGCAGCCCCTTTATTGGCTGCCGCCATAACTCCAGGTCCTCCACCAGAAATCACATTAAAACCGTTTTCTACCATCAATCGAGCGACATGCTCTGTAGTTTTATAGTTGTGACTGTTGGGATGTGATCGGGCTGACCCAAAAATAGTCACGGCTGGATATACTTGGGGCATGACATCAAAGCCCTCCACAAATTCTGCCAGGATATTAAACATCCTCCAGGTATCATCTTTTGTAAGCTCATCAACAACATACTGTTTCTCATGCATGATCTCTCACCTCTCAGCCATTATAGATAGTAATGGCGTTAATAAATATTTATGGATCATCTTAAACAGAAATATGGTAACTACCCACGTTGTCAGGTTCAAGCCTGCCCGCAAGACGGCAGGCGGGGTTCACCGTTCACAGTTGACCTCTATAAAAGACCATAAGGCATATTGCATGCACAGGATGAAAAGCAGATTTTTATTAAAATATAAACCTGCGTGAGGTGTTGTATTGATGATCCGGACTTATAGTGTCTCTATAACCCCTGGCCCAGACCTGGTTTAGCAGTTCTTTTCATAGAATCCCTGGGCGTAGTGTTCAGAAGAACCGTTTTAAAGAGCACGTTACGTCGCACCAGGGCAGGCTTGAATCCAGATTTTATCGGGAAACCCATGAACATGGAACCTACATAGTTACAGAAATATAAAAAATATGATAGTTTCAAGGGATACGGCTGTCAAGGAATAGCTATAGCAATCTGAAGAAAGCATAGCTTATTACCGTAGTTCATAAATATGATTACGTATTCCGATCTTAGAAACTCATTGATTTCTCTCGCCCGCTCCTTGAACTCGCTAGAGCTCACAGACCCGCCCACCTCGCCTGAGCGAGCGCGATGGCGGGCAGGGTTCACAGAGATGATTACGATTTTGTCCTGATTTTTTTGACCCTGTCGAAATAGAAACTAAAAGGCAGAGAAAAATCAGGACAAACAATTAGTCCACCACAGGTGGACATTGACGAGCATGGCAATGAATTACTAGTAATCCATAGTACTGGTGTTATAGAAATGTAGTTTTGTATCTATATCCCGCAAAAAAGCGGGATGTGGATTTAGTTGAATTCCCCTCTCAGGAATTCAACTAAAAACTCTGAGCCTCTGAGAACTCTGTGAGAGGCAAAAGAATGTCCATGATCAATTACCTCTGTTATTATATGTCATCGAATTTAGAAACTGTGCACTTAGTAGTAATTTATTGAAAACTCACCATTCCATACCTTTATTCAGGAAGGATTCCTTGAAGCTCTTCCTGAATATATTCAAGCTTACTCACATCCTCATCGGTAATTGTTGCCTTTTCGTCTTTTTCCTTAAGGCGTTTTTTCAATCTCGCTATTTCGTGGTCCAGATCAATGACTTTGTTCAGCATGGTTTGGCTTATCTCTATAGGTAGTACCTCAGCAGGGAATTCTTCTCTGACCACCTCCCTGGCTTTAAGTGACAGGCTTTCTTTCCATTTGGGAACATGAACCTCCATCCCAAATTTCTCACGGATCATTGTAGCCAGTGCTTCACTGGCTGTAGCCTCTCCATGGACGACAAAGACCTTGGGGCGGGGTTCGGTGAAATGGCTTACCCATTCCAGAAGGTCTTTCTGATCTGCATGGGCAGAAAATCCACCAATGGTGAAAACCTTTGCCTTTACTGCAACATCCTCTCTGAAAATCTTTACCTGTTTCTCTCCATCTACTATCTTTCTTCCTGTGGTTCCCTGAGCCTGGAATCCTACAATGATAATACTTGCTCCAGGGCGCCAAAGGTTATGTTTGAGGTGATGTTTGATCCGACCTGCTGTACACATCCCGCTCGCAGCGATGATAATAGCAGAACCAGGTGTCTCATTGATAGCAATGGACTCTTCAGTGGTGGGGGTGAAATGCAGATTTGGCATATCAAAGGGATCAAAACCTTGATCCACAATGGCCCTGGCCTGCTCATCATAATATTTTTTGTTTTTACGAAAGATTTGTGTGGCCTGGATGGCTAGAGGGCTATCCAGATAGACAGGAATGTTTGGAAGGATTTTATCCCTATAGAACTCACCCAGAAGGTAGAGTATCTCCTGGGTCCTTTCCAGAGCAAAGGCTGGAATGATAACCTTTTCCTCATGTGATAGGGCATATTGGATAGCCTCTAAAAGTTCTTTTTTGCTATCCTCAAAAGGGCGATGCACACGGTTACCGTAGGTGGATTCAATAAATAGATAGTCTGCTGCGAAGATTTCATAGGGATCTTTAATAATGAGTTGATTTTGTTTGCCCAGATCCCCTGAAAAAACAAGCTTTGTCTCTTCATTCTCCTCCTCTATCCACAGCTCCACAATAGAAGAACCAAGAATATGCCCTGCATTCCTTAGGCGTGCCTTTATTCCCGGTTCAACGGTCATTATCTGATCCCTTTCCGTTGGGGAAAGATATTGTAAGCTTTGTGTGGCATCCTTCGTTGTGTAAAGGGGAAGTATTTCCTTTTTACCTCTTCTTTTATCTTTTCTCGTCTGCCATTCGGCATCCATTTCCTGAACATGCGCTGAATCAAGGAGCATAATCTGGCACAGCTCCGCTGTGGGTGGAGAGGTGATAATCTTTCCCCGAAAACCATCTTTCACCAGTTTGGGTATTCTTCCGCTATGGTCAATATGAGCATGGGTCAGAAACAGGGTATGTATCTGTGTAGGATCAAAACCCCAGTCTTGCCAGTTGCGCAATTCTATCTGTTTCCCACCTTGAAAAAGACCACAGTCAACAAGCACTTTTTTGCCCTGAGAATTCTCAATGAGATAATTGGATCCGGTCACTGATCCAGCAGCACCCAAACAGGTTACTTTGATCATATTTTGCTCCCTCTTTTTATATTTTTCATCTGACCCTGGCGCTTCGCTTTAGGATTGTTCATAAAATAAGCGTTACGATGAGCATGGAGATTTCTTTTTTTGTTATGACCCAATAAATACACAGGCATGGCCCTGATAATCGGGATTTAATAGGCGGAGCGTATAATAGTTATTGTCACGTTGCGATAAATCCCGATTATCAGTGCCTAGCACGGGACCTTGTTTTAAGGCCCGCCCTGACGCGACTAAGTTTCTGTGATATTTAATCGCTGAATTATTTCCATGCTTCGTCATACAAATTCGTTTCTTTCAAATCAGGGCTGGGCCAGGGGCATAAAATAAAAAAAGACATCTTCGTGCTCTATTCCATATTTAGTTTATTACAAGATTATACAAAGAAAACATAATCCTATTTAAAATAAATGTAAATGGGTATAAAATGAGAGGGCCGTGAGATCTTTTCTTAGATGATTTGTGGGCGGCCTTTGTTATTTCAGGGAGTTATAGGAAATGTTTTACGGCTAACGGATGAGCAGCAGAACAAAAAAGATACCCATACCCTGTGCTGTGCGTTATTCTAAAAGATAAGAAGTGGTTATCTTGACATATTGCGTTTCATTTCGCTATATTTTATGAGGAGCTGTGGGGTTGATGCGCAGGGAAAACAAGAATATTATTCCCAGGATTATCAGGAAGCGTTTTCAGATCTTCCTGCAAAAGTTTATTCTTTCAATAAACCTCTTTCTTAAGAATGAACTGCTCAACCATGCCGGAGCTGCAGCCTTCTTTTTCCTCTTATCGGTTACTCCTATTTTTCTTTTATTACTCCTGTCCCTTGATCATTACCTCACCTCTTATCCCTATATTTCGGACAATTTCTTTTCGTTTCTGAAAAATGTGAATGAAAATCTGGACAGGGATTTCCTTATCAAGTTTGGTCTTCTAAATGTGAAGACCACTGCGATAGGGGTCTTTGGTTTGCTCAACTTGCTATGGGCCGGCCGCTGGATTTTAACCTCGATCCATCGGGGTTTAAGAATTGCCTTCCCTGCAGAAATGATCAGTACTCCAATTGCGATGAAAATCTTCTCATTTCTTATACTCTCTATCCTATTATTACTATCTGTGCTGGTAACATTTATTAGCATCGGTTTTAATTTTTTCCAATTTTTCCTGGCGGATAACCTGATCGGCCAGACTTTTTTACAGACCCTCCTTCCGTTTATAAGACGCTTTCTCCCTTTTCTAATCGCATTTCTTGTAATTTTTTTGACGTACCGGTTTGTGCCGGTCAAGAAGCCGACAACTATCTCAAGCCTGATAGGGGCATTATGGTGTGCGCTCGCAATTATCCTTCTTCAAATATTGTTTTCCAAATTTTTTAGTGTCACACCGTTCAATGTCATCTATGGTGTCCTTGGATCCCTGATACTGATGGTACTCTGGGTCCATTTTTGTTTTGTGCTTTTCTTTTTCTTTGCTGAGTATGTGTTTGTTTCCGACAAAATGGACGTCCTTGTGCTTGAACGTATGTATTTTTTCCGATTAAAGCAGGATATCAAAGGAAAAAAGATTGAGAAGTTTCTGTTCAGGCACCCGGAACGTATTTTTGAAAAATATGCAAGGCGTTATAAATCAGGAGAAACCATTTTTCGAGAAGGAGATAGAGGCACAGATATATACTTTATTTATAGCGGAAGTATTGGCATTTCCCGTACAAGCGATGGAATCGAGCATAAGTTGGCTATCCTTGAGGAGGGAGAGGTATTTGGTGAAATGGCCTATCTTCTGAACGAAAGTCGAACCGCAACAGCTATAGCTAACACAGATTCGGTCCTCATTGTCATTATGCCTGATGTTTTTGAAGAACTTCTTCAGGTCAACACTACCTTCTCCCGCAATGTGATTCAGCTCTTGACCGACCGCCTCAGAAAGACTCATCTGCCAGAAAAACCCTGATGAGGACTATTTGGTAAAGGGAATTGTTGAAGGAGCCTCTCTTGATTATAGGATTTGATCCTGATTCTTCTATACATAATAAAAAAGCCTGTAACCTTTGAAGTAATGGAGTAACTGGCATGGAGATCACGCGCCGGGATTTTATAAAAGACTCCCTTATTTTGGGCGGCTCATTTCTTTTGTCTCCTGCCTCCCTTAACGCTGGAGAAAAAAAGGGAAAGAACTGGCATCCAGCCTATGAAAGATTGGAAAATGAGGGTGAATTGGCTCAGAGGATTGAGCAGGCCTACGCTATTTTTGAGGATTGTCAGCTTTGCCCGCGGCGTTGCGGGGTGAATCGTAAAAAGGGAGAGATAGGGTTCTGTCGGGGCCCATACAAACCCGTGATTTTCAGCGCTCAACCCCATTTTGGAGAAGAGGTATTATTGGTAGGCAAAAACGGATCTGGCACTATCTTCTTCTCCAATTGTAATCTCCGCTGTATCTTCTGCCAGAACTGGCCTATCTCCCATGAGGGAAAAGGTAAGGAACTTAAAGATGAAGACCTTGCGAACATGATGATCCACCTCCAGAAAATTGGCTGTCATAACATCAACTTAGTTACTCCTACGCATGTCATGCCCAACATCCTTAATGCAACTCGGATTGCCCTAAAGAAAGGACTGCGCCTTCCCTTGGTTTACAATACAAGCGGGTATGAGCGATTAGAGATACTGAAGATCTTAGACGGTGTTGTGGATATTTATATGCCAGATATGAAATACATGGATGCTGATCAGGCGGAGAAATATTCATCAGGGGCTTCAGACTACCCTGAAGTGACTAAGAGAGCGATCATCGAAATGAACAGGCAGGTCGGAGAACTAAAGGTTGATGAGCGAGGAATTGCTACTCGCGGTCTGATCATTCGGCACTTAGTCATGCCCAACCGGGTGGCAGGGACAGAGAAATTACTCAGGTGGGTGGCTGAGACTCTCCCCAAATCCACCTATGTAAACATCATGGCTCAATACCATGTGGATTACAAGGCCTTTGACTACCCAAAGATAGCCCGTGGAATCACTGTGCAGGAATTCTTGGAAGCAATGGAGTGGGCTGAAAATTTTGGTTTAACCAACCTTGACCCTAAGTCTGTGGCGCTCAGGAGATTTTATTCTTTCTTCAAACGATAATCAGGATGAATTCCTTATACGGTATCGCCTTCTTCTATAGAATGTGTTTCTGTCGTCCTATTGGTACTATTTTTAAAGCTTATGCAATGAGGCCCAAATGCCGGGAATGGGCCTTCCACAATATTTACACTTCCCTTCTTTTATATGTATCTGCCCGATCATGTAGCCAGTCCGTTGGATTATCATTTTCTTGCATGTGGGACAGAAGGTATTCCAACCCTCGTGACCCGGTACCTTTCCAACATAGACATATTCAAGACCAGAAGAAAAAGCCAGTGCCCGGGCTTTCTCGAGCGTGGAAATAGGCGTTGATGGGAGTTTCTTAAGTTTGTGCAAGGGATAGAAACGAGAGAAATGTATCGGAGTATCCGCGCCCAATTCCCTTTTCACCCATAGGCACATTTCTCGTAGAGTCGACATATCATCATTCTTTGTAGGGATTATGAGGTTTGTGATCTCTACGTGGATTTTTTCCTGCTTCAGTGTCTTTAAGGTATCGAGCACTGGGGCCAGTTCTCCACTGGACAGTTCATGATAAAAGTCTTCAGTAAACCCTTTCAGATCAATTTGGGCCGCGTCTAACACCGTGCATAAATTTCTGAGTGGAGACGGATTTATGAAACCATTTGAGTGAATGACATTTAAAAGACCAGCCTTCTTTGCAAAGGAGGCAACGTCTAACATATATTCATAAAAGATGGTGGGTTCTGCATAGGTGTAGGCAATCGAATGTGCCCCCATCTCTTTCGCCTTCTTTACCACAATTGTAGGTGGAATCTCGTAGCTATATAAGTCCTCTGGGGTGGCTTGGGATATTTCCCAATTCTCGCAAAACTTACATTGGAAATTGCATCCCGCCGTTGAGAGCGTTAAAGAAGCGGTCCCAGGAAGGACATGAAAAAAGGATTCCTTTTCAATAGGGTCTAAATGAATGACGCAGGGATTTCCATAAACCAGGCTGTAATATTTTCCTTCCCGATTCTCCCGAACTCTACAAAAGCCTCTTTTACCCTCGGCAACACGGCACTGTCTGGGGCACAGCTGACACTGAATCTCTCCTCCATCCAGAGAAGTGAAATAGGGGGAGAGCTTTGTCTTAATAAGGCCCTTTACAGCCATGTGTGCTTTTACGATATCTGGAAAACCGAAGAGCTGAGCGGCACAAAGAACACAGAGACTCGTTCCACAAAACTTCAAAAACTCACGTTTTGTAAGATATGGCTCAGGGATGTTCTCATCCTTCCTATTGTATGCCATGTGTACTAAGGTGGAATAATCTGGAGAGGATTTACTCATGGTGTGTGTTCGTTAATGGCCTACATATTAGGTTTTTAATATCGAAATAGATGAGAAAAGTCAAAAATAAAGGGTGATATCAGTTTTAACGATTCTTTCTTTCTCTTAGCACAAGAAAGTGTTATATGAAATCCTTACAAAACCTGACAATTTTTTATCACTCTCCTCAGAAACGAAATGTGGAAAAGAGCATGGAGATGTCTTTTTTTGTTATGCCCTTAAAAAATATATTTTAGATTGGATCTTTACCTATCTCCTGGTAGAGATTTTTCTTATGGAATAAATTATGGCTGGAGGGATTTACGCAGGCATTGATATTGGGTCCTTATCTTCAGAGGCCCTTCTCCTCGGAGAGGATGGGGTTTTGACTTACTCCATTATGAATACCGGAGCTCACCCACAAAGGGCTGCCAAGAGATGTATGGAAGAGGTCTTAGCCAAGGCGGGTTTGGATGAGAAGGCCGTTTCCGTCGTTGTTGCCACAGGGTATGGGCGGATTAGGGTACTCTTTGCAACCAAACAGGTGACTGAGATAACATGCCATGCCAAGGGTGCATATTTTTTATTTCCAGGGACCCGAACGGTTATCGACATCGGTGGTCAGGACAGTAAAGTCATTACCCTCAATGACCGGGGAGGAATTGCTGATTTTATAATGAACGATAAGTGTGCAGCAGGCACTGGCAGGTTTTTAGAGGTAATGGCCGCTGCCTTGGAGACCGACTTGCTGGATATGGGGAGAAGGTCTTTAGAGGCGAAAAAAGGTGTGTCTATCAGCAGCATGTGCACTGTATTTGCTGAGTCAGAGGTGATTTCCTTGATTGCAGAAGGATATAAAAAGGGAGAGATTATTAGGGGACTCCATGAAGCTATTTCTCGACGAATTTTTAGTATGACTAAGAGATTGAGGGTGAGGGAGGAGATTACATTTTGTGGCGGTGTAGCGAAGAACCAGGGAATAGCAGAGACCCTCAAAGGGTTTTTTGGGATGCAGATAAACATCCCTGAGGAGCCTCAAATAGTGGGAGCTCTGGGTGCTGCACTCTGCGCTAAGGAAATAGCGCTCAAGAGCGATCCTTCTAAGTCCATGTAAGCTTCTTTCGTGTATACAAAAAGAAGACACGGCTCACCAGCCAGATAAAAATTCTGGTCACCTATCCCATGAGCGTCAAGGCCTTCTATAGCCTGTGTAAAAGTGCGTTCTCTTAAAAAGGAGGGTAACATGAAATGAAGGCAATGGTATTGAATGAGATCTGTAATCTTGAAGAAAATAAGAATCCTCTGGAGATGTCAGATGTGCCGGATCCTGTTCCAGGACAAAAGGAAATTTTAGTGAAAGTTTCAGCCTGTGGGGTCTGCCATACCGAATTAGATGAAATTGAGGGAAGAACTCCTCCACCGAAGTTTCCGATTATTTTGGGCCATGAAATTGTCGGAAGAGTGGTAAAGACAGGTAGCAACGCAGGTAAGTTTAACATTGGAGACAGGGTAGGAATCGGCTGGATTTATTCAGCGTGCCAAGGATGCAGGTTCTGTCTGGAAAGTAATGAAAATTTATGTGAAAATTTCAGGGCAACTGGCAGGGATGCTAATGGAGGATATGCAGAATATACGAAAGTAATAGAGGATTTTGCGTATAAAATTCCTGACGTATTTTCTGATTCTGAAGCTGCTCCCCTTTTATGTGCTGGTGCGATTGGCTATCGCTCTCTAAGGTTAACTGGCATCAAAGATGGACAAAACCTGGGGCTCACCGGATTTGGCGCTTCGGCTCACCTTGTACTCAAGATGGTACGACACAAATATCCACAATCAAATGTGTTTGTCTTTGCCAGAAGCAAAAAGGAAAGGGAGTTTGCTCAGGAGCTTGGAGCTGTGTGGGCAGGTGATACTGACGAAGAATCACCTGAAAAACTGGATTGCATAATTGACACTACACCAGTCTGGAAGCCAATAGTTGAAGCTTTAAAGAATTTAGTGGCTGGGGGAAGATTGGTTATCAATGCAATCCGGAAGGAAGATGTGGACAAGGAATATCTTGTACGATTGAATTACCCTACTCATCTCTGGCTTGAAAAGGAGATAAAGAGTGTCGCTAATGTGGAAAGGAGAGATATCAGCGAATTTTTAGAACTTGCGGCCACAATTCCCATCAAACCCGAAGTTGAGGAATTCACATTGGAAGAGGCAAATAAGGCATTGCTCGAACTTAAAGAGCGAAAGATTCGGGGAGCGAAGGTTTTAAAGATACATTTGTAATAGAAGAGAATTGTTTGTACCAATCTGATATAGTGATTTTTTCCTTCCCTTTTTTATGAGTAGTGTAATTTTAGATAGAGACCGTTGATAGTCGATAGTTGTTTGTTGTCTAAAAGATGAAATTCAAGCAATTCCTATAATAGCAGAAAATAATGTAGGAATTTGGCGTCTCGCCTAAGTGATTGAAAATATTATCACAACTGACTACTGACAGCGGGCTACTGACATTACCTGATTTTAAATGTAATTAGTACCTCTTCAATAAACCACCAGAAGTCTAATTTTGATGATTGTATTGATAATCCTTGGATTGCTTTTTGCACTCATTGGCCTCATTGGGTGCATTTTACCTGTTATCCCGGGACCTCCTCTCAGTTTTTTCGCCTTAATTATTCTCTCCTATGCCAAAAATTGGGAACCGTTTAGTGTAACATTTTTGATTATTATGGCAGGATTGACTATACTGGCTACTGCTTTAGACTATGTGGTTCCTGCAATTGGGGCAAAAAGATATGGTGCATCTAAATTAGGTGTGTGGGGTTCAATTATCGGAATGTTAATTGGGCTTTTTATCTTCCCGCCCTGGGGAATGCTCATTGGTGCAATTATAGGAGCGCTGGCTGGAGAACTGGCAGGTGGAAAAAAGGGAAAAAAGGCCTTGCGAGCGGGTTGGGGTGTGTTTGTTGGAAACATTATTGGCATTGGACTAAAACTAGCTTTCTCCGGAGCCATACTTTTCTTCTACATTAAAGAGATGATTTAGAAAAAAATAAAAGGATTTATAAAAATATTCATACTTGTGTCATAGAGCCTGGTTAGGCGGCCTTATGGCATATGGTCAAATGAAAGGTTGACGACTTAGTAAAAAGCTCCAACTGCTGCGTTACGCTTCATCTTTTGTCATTGCGGCGTACTGGTAAGTACGCCTCATTCCTCAAGAATCGCAAGCCTTGTCCCGTCTTGGCGGGAGAGCTTTTTACTTTGCCGTCCCATTTTTGACTTTTGCGAGTTCATCAAGGTTAGCCTGAGATTTATGAATAAAATTCTTTTAATAAAGGCTGGAAGCACGTTTCCATTCCTCGTTTCAAAGAGAGGGGATTTTGAGCATTGGATTTTATCTGGAATGCAGATTGAAACTGAGAGCGCTCTCATAGTTGATGTCTCTAGTGGCTCACCACTTCCTGGGTTTGATGGAATATCTGGCGTTGTTATTTCTGGCTCCCATGCAATGGTTACTGAGCAGTTAGATTGGAGTGAACGAACTGTCAAATGGTTGGTAGAGGCTGTTGAAAAACAGATTCCGATTCTTGGTATTTGCTACGGACACCAATTGCTTGCGTACGCTTTAGGGGGAGAGGTGGGAGATAATCCGAATGGCTGTGAATTTGGAACTGTTGAGGTCAACCTGAATGAGAATGCGCGCGGAGATAAACTTTTTGGTGGTTTTTCCACCCCTATACTAGCTCATGTGAGCCATACTCAGTCTGTGCTGAGGCTTCCAGACAATGCAACGTTGCTCGCGTCCAGCGATGTGGATAAAAATCAGGCATTTGTTGTTGGAAATTCTGCATGGGGCGTTCAATTTCATCCTGAGTTTGATGCAGAGATTGTTATTGAGTATATTAATCAGCACAGGGAAGTATTACTTCGGGAAAATAAGAACCCTGATCGTATTATTGAAAGATCTTTCAATACTCACCATGGCTCTGAGATGTTGAAGCGATTTGTCGAGATATTACACGAAAAGATCTCACGATAACCTGAAAGGGTCATCTGAGGCTGATGTGGCTGAGCTAAATCCACCTCATACATCTCGAGCATTTGTTTTTAGGCACAACTCCTTGACACCAATACCACCATCATAGGCAAATCCCAGGGCGGCTGTAAAAGAATAATGCACTTTATCGGCTAAAATATTGTTTCTGTGAGATTCAAGAAAAACCTATTTTTCATCACCGAGATAATCAGCAAATAGTCCCCTGCTATGCTCATCTTCATGGCAGTAAACACACAGATTTTCCCAGTTAGAACCATCAGAGGGATTATTACTGTGATTGCCATCTTTATGGTGTACAGTGAGCAGATGCCTATTTTTGTAAGTAAATTCCCTTCCGCATTTAGCACAGATAAGTCCGTGAATTTTAAGTGAGCGTTCTCTGTAATTGTTGGCTGAAGAATCTCTTTTTCTTGTCTCCCTGAGTAAATCCCCAAAAGATTTATTATCATCTATCTTTCCTGACCCTTGTCTTTTGTGCACATTGTAACGTCTGTCTCTCATTCTCCCTCCTGGGCACATGAAGGTTCAAATACTGAGCTACTTCTTGCAGGAGTTACGGGCAAAAACGCAACAAATCCCTGAAACGCTTTCAGAATTGAAGGCTACGAGCATATTACTGCCCTGTTTAGAGCTGCGGCATAATAAGTACGTCGATCCGCCGGTTGATAGCGCGACCTTCTGCTGTCTTGTTGGATGCCAACGGTTGCTGAGATCCGTAGCCGATGACAGAAATCCTCCCATATGGTATGGTACCATTTGCCACAAGATATTCGCGAACAGCTTCCGCTCGTTGTTGAGATAAGCGCTCGTTTAGTTCGTCTGATCCTGTGCCGTCCGTATGTCCTTCAATGACAACATTCGGCTGACCAAAAGTACGGATAGCTCGCTGAATTTTGCTGAGCAGTGCGTAATTGCTTGGCACGATAACTTCCTTTCCAACGGGAAATTGCATGGCCCTTAAACGTATTACCAGTTGATTACCCTGTTTATAAACTTCCGCTTCAGTCGACTTAAAGTAGCTTCGCACATTATTGTAAAACTCATTAAACCGCCTTTCCGCTGCCAAGCTGTCTTTGGAAGCCTGTTCCTTCCTGATCGTTCTCTCCAAGGAGGAAATTCGTTGCTCCATGTCCTGTATTTCTGCTTGGAGGACCTTTTCTTTACTGACCATGAATTGATAGTCTTCCTGCAGCGTGGTAACCGAGTCAAGAATGTTTTTTACCTGTGTCTCGAAATTTTCGTCACGGATATCGGTCGCGGAAAGTCTTTTTGTCATCTTATGGAGCATTGCTTCGAACCAAAGTGTTATATCCTCGGGTTGCATCGTTTTGATCTTCTCACTCTGTCGCATCACTTGATGAAGGCGACGAGCCTGAAAGAGCGCCTCACTCGCATGTTCGTCAATTTTTTCCTTTTCGTAACGGTGTTCGGAGATAAATGCATCAACATCACTCAACTTATCTTGTGCAACTGTGAACATCTTTGGCGCGATTTTTTTTGCACCTCTTTTTTTTGCTTCATTGATCAGCTTGCTAACTTCGACAAGGACGCCTTTAATTGCTCGCAACTCAAGCATGTCAAAAGCTCTGATCACTTTTCCCCTATTCTTCAGGGCCCAAGGTAGATTATTTTTCTCAATCGCCTTTGTAAGTTCGAGGAATTGTTCATCCGCTTCAGCATAATCCTCTTTAAAGTTGCTGGCACCCGCAGCCTGAGCACGCTCACGAGCTTGGATGACATCGGGCAGTGCAGCTCTTACTCGTTTACCCGTGTCTTCAGCACGCTGGAGTTGCGCCCGTCCATTGTTGACCTTCTGTAAAAATTCAGAAGGCATATCTCCAGACCTCAGTCCTTTCTTGGCCTCAAAAAGGGATGCCTCGGCCTTACCAAACCACGATGGTGACAAGACATTCAGCTGATTCATTCTCGCATTGGCGATGTCTTGGTCCAAGCGGTTCACTTGCTCTATGGGATCTTCTGACATAGTAATTGGCGCCACCTGCAGCTTGCTCGCTGCGCAGGCACCCAGAACCCACACTGCGGCTGTGAGCACTGCCATGATTCCAATTTTCTTACTAATCAACATCTTCTTCCTCCTTTTAAGTAACGTGAGTAATATATCCATCTCTATCAGATTTAGAGATCAAGCGCCAGAAAAAAAGGGTATGTTATATACTGAAATTCCTGTAATTTTACTACGTATAGTAGTTGTAATCATCAAAAAAATCGGATAGAATCTATTACACAAGTCTGGCAAGTCGAAAGTTTTCAATGTAGAGGCCGACCATAAAGATAACAAATCATTCCAGCGAGCCCATAAACCTGCACCGCTAAGGGTTGATCATCATGCAGAGCAGTAAGGTTTTGCAATATCTTGAAGATCTTGCGTTTCAATTGGATATTGAGATTGTCAATGAAAAATTGGGAGGGACAGATTATTACGCTAATGGAGGCCTCTGTAAAGTCAAGGGGGCCTACAAGATTTTTATGGACCCTGCTGCGCCAATACAAGTCCAAATAGACATCTTAGCCCGGTCATTGTCTTCCTTCCACACAGAGGAAGTCTATCTTCTCCCCTTTATCAGAGAGATCCTGGAAAAGGCCCATAAGTCCCAACAATGAGACTGCCTATTGCTATTTTAATTGTGGTGAACCCATAGTGGATTCCAAAAAGTCCCATTTTGGCGATTTTTCATCAATTTGAATTCAATAAAATCAGCGATTTACAAAGCTAAGGATTGTGAGTTTCATGTTTTTTGACAGTCTCAAGGCTCATCTGTAATGAATGTATGTGGATTGCGAGCCCTACGTTTGGCAAGAAAGATATATTTATTAAAAAGAGTCTAATCGTAATATAGGCCTCTTCCACATTGAGATGCACTGGGCAAACATATCAATCATTTATCTCGAATAAACCAATACGGAAGGCCAAATATTTCTTGACTTGGAGATCGTTTTGCTATTTTTATAGCTGAAGGCTTTTCCTTTAAGCAGTTAACGAGTCCTTGCCAAAACCTGACAATTTTTATCACCCTCGTTAAACAATATGGGTTATGTAAAGTCTTCTTACTACCTATCAAGAGAGGTTATCCACGGGAGAAGCCCTTAAAATTTGCCTCCTTATCTTCAAAAAAGGACTTTGGATTTGGTACCTATATAAACACCTTTAATCAGCCTGCCTTTTGGCCGATTCGAAGGTTTTTCATCATTATTATATTGCATTAGTGATATCCTGTAGTATAAAAAATATATGGATTAATTTGTACACATACCCATGCTGGTGGTATCGTTAAACCAGTTAATGCATAAACACATTAGTTTGAATGCTTTTGTCGCTTTCTAACGAAAACACGAATAAGGGGGAAACACAGCGTGAAAATACTTCTTGTATATCCAAAGTATATTAATACCTTCTGGGGTTTTAAGGATGCCTTAAAATTTATCTCAAAAAAGGCAACTCACCCACCATTGGGGTTGTTGACGGTCGCAGCAATGCTGCCAAAGGAGTGGGAGAAAAAACTTGTAGATATGAATGTCAACACACTAAGGGACAAAGATCTTGAATGGGCTGATTATGTCTTTATTAGCGCTATGTCTATCCAAAAGGAATCGGTAAAAGAAGTCATTAGCAGGTGCAAGAAAATGGGTATCAAGACTGTTGCCGGTGGCCCCCTCTTTACGACTGGATACGAAGAGTTCGAAGATGTGGATCATTTTGTGCTTAACGAGGCAGAAATTACACTTCCAATCTTTGTAGCGGATTTAAAAAATGGATGTGCTCACCATATGTATTCCTCTAAGGAATTCCCAGATATGCAAAAAGCGCCTGTTCCACTCTGGGGACTTATCAATATGAAGGAA
>Ga0315545_1001405_pt1 | contig 23501 bp, 23 predicted proteins | sample SalMarSW160210MG_FD_203096 | JGI IMG/M metagenome (GOLD analysis project Ga0315545, IMG submission 203096) | Salt marsh sediment microbial communities from the Plum Island Ecosystem LTER, Massachusetts, United States - Salt Marsh Sediment SW1602-10 ...
GCTATCTGGTAGCCCACCCACTTGTGGAATCTAACTGAATTCCAGAATAGCCCACTGCTATAGGGAGTAATCTTAACCATACCACTAACTACCCAACCATCGTTGAAGCCATGTGGTTGCTAAATCATACCATCAGGTTGCTAAATGATGAGTTTTGTTGCTTTTTGTCACCAACGCCTATTTGCAAACTGGAGTTTTGCCCGAGTGTAGCATTGCCTGTGTGCGGCTGTGATTATGTAAAGTTGTGCTACTTTCTGACAATCAGTCGTAGCAACGAGTAGAAATCAGGGTAGATACTTATTTATATATTTTAATATCTACCCAAAAGTCTACCCGCTAAGATTGCGAATGCTAATATCTGGCTCAGTATCTACTTCAATGCCTAGCTCTCTAGCTTTGGCTTCCAATAGCTCCTTGTCAATGACAACTTTGCGTTCTCCATGGGAAGTTTTAACTTCAAAACCAAGGTCTCTCACCATGTCGGCAACCGCCCAAGCACTTGGCTGCCAGTTACACTCCTTTTCTAACTTATCCCTGATTTCACTCAGTGGAACCATAGCCTTCTTGGAGGATGCTACCAGAGCATTAAACACTTCCGCTTCTGGTTCAAACTCCTGCCCCAGTTTTAGTTTAGCCACTGCCTTCTTCACCTCCTTCAGGCTATACATTAGCCATTCTATATCTCCGCAAGTAGCAGCTACTGCAATTAGTGGTTTCCAAGTATCAGCAGCCCTACCTGTTATAGACATATCGGGAAGCTCTGCAAACTTTTGGAGTGACTGGCTACACAATTGTTTTAGTCCTTCTCTAAGACTGTCGGGGATTTCTGACACATGATAGTTACCTGGCTTATTTCTAGTTTTAATTACAATAGCTCTATTTACAGTAGCAGCATCGTTGAAAGGTTTTCTCTTGTGGAGAACCGTAGCACCAAAATAGGTTACTGAAGAATCAAACCATCCAGTGCCCGTTGTCCTCTTCACCGATGTCTTAGCAGTTTGCTTACCATATCTATTGGAGATTTAGTGCCTAGCCAAGAAGGTTTATAAACTAACTGTGCCAAAACCTTCATGGCATCACTCTTCCCGGTGCCCGTCGCTCCTTGAAAAAGCAGTATCGGATATAATTGTAGTTGTTCTAAACCATAGGTTCCTACAGCATAATAAACGCAAGTCTTAGCAGCCTCATTGGTCAGTCCTGAAGCAGTTTGTAGTGCCATAACCGCTGGGTAGACTTGCGGAAAAGTGTTGTAGAACTTGGTCTGCGCATCAAGAGCAACTCTCTTAGTATTAAAGAAATCCTGGATTTGATAAATCAAGTGGTCAATGTCATCATAGGTTTTGATTTGGGCTAATATTTGCTGGACAGTCTCAGCGTCAAATCCTACTTCACCCAGCAATTCAGCTAGATAGGGAATTAACTTATTTACATCAGCCAGCTCATTCATTACCTTCCTCGTTGCCCGCTAGGGCTGGCTTAATTAGCTGTAGCTCGGATATTCTATACCTGCCACCTGGCGTCTTAACTGGCTTTATTTTGTTCTCTCTTATCCAAGCGTAGATAGTCTCTCTAGACACATGCATCTTCTCTGCTGCTTCTGGTATGGTCAGAAGCTCAGAAGACATATCCATCGGCTCTGGCACTTGTATTGTTATTGTGTGACCCTTACCACTTCGACGCTTACTTCCGAAACTGTGATTCCATAGCAGCCAAGGCAAGTAAGTACTGAGCTCCTGTGACAATGGCTCACGTTGGTCACACTTGTCTTTGTGGTAAATATGCACAGGCGAAAAAGCCATATCTTCTGTAGGGTTTTGCAAAGTGACTATAGCCTTTCTCCAATCTTCTATTGGTTTGCCACAGTGGTCACAGGTAAGCATTGGAATATCCTTCCCTTTGTAATGCCTGACTGATAATGCCATGTTTCTTTCCTCTTTTCTTAGCGTATTGCGAAGTCGTATTGCTTTTTCTCTATTGTAGCAGATGTGCTCCATTTTGTCAACTATCGACAGGTAGTGGTTATATATGCTACCATTGAAACACAGCAATGGGTATGAGCTGTTGATAGAACAAACATCAGTAGGAGGTCAAGAAAAATGAAGAGGTTAAAACAGAGTCAACTAGCTAAAGAGATAGGCATGAGTAAGAGCTATTTGAGTATGATTCTATCAGGCCAGAGAAAAGCTCCAGAACCAATTCGTTCACAACTACCTGTGAACTTTCAAGCTAAATTATGCTTGGAAGGCAGGCACTCTACCACTGAGTTACTCCCGCACACCGGGGCAGGACAGGTTGAGTCTCTGCCCTCACGGTTTTAAGCAGCGTATGCTACCGGCTGCTGAACTATGCCCCGTACAGCTAAATATTATAAATAAGGAAGGATACTGGAAGCAACTAACCTTGCTTATCCAGGGTAAATCAAGCTGCAAAACATGCTATCTTTGTTTTAAGTTTGTTGTACTCCTCACTTACCCTTTTTTGAATCATCTCTATATCCGTATCCGACAAGTGCCGAAAACGGCCCTGCGGCTTTAAATACTCCTCCACTGGCTTGAGACTGGGCCTATCAATATTTAATTTGTACCTGCCATTCTCCACTTCGTAGAGAGGAAAGACGCCCGTTTCCACAGCAAGGCGACCTATCCCAATAGTCGAATCTGGAGGCACCCTCCAGCCTGTAGGGCAAGGAGCGAAAACATGAATGTAAGCCGGACCCTTAATCTCTGCTCCTTTCTTAACCTTATTCATCAAATCAAAGGGGTAACTGGGGCAGGCTGAAGCTACATACGGTATATTGTGAGCAGCAACAATCTCAATCATATTCTTCTTCCAGGTTGTCTGCCCAATGCTAACTTTTCCTGCCGGAGTAGTGCTGGTTGAAGCTCCATAAGGTGTAGCACTCGACCTCTGGATTCCTGTGTTCATGTAAGCTTCATTGTCAAGGCAAATATACAGGATATCATGACCTCTTTCCAATACTCCTGACAGGGCGGCAACTCCTATATCGTTAGTTGCTCCGTCCCCAGCAATAGCAACACAATTGATTTTCCTCTCAGGCATCTTGCCTTTATCCATTAAAATCCTGTAGGCTGATTCTATCCCCGACATTTGAGCGGCAGCGTTTTCAAACAGCGTTTGCATCCACGGGATTCGCCACGCAGTATCGGGATACATTGAGCCAACACCTGCCCAGCAGCCAGCAGGGATACCAACTATGGTGTCTTTGCCTAGAGCTTTCAGGGATAATCTGATAGTTAAACCTGAGCCACAGCCCTGACAAGCCCTATGCCCCGGAGTTAGAAGCTCGTCTTTAGCGACAAGATTTTTACCAAATTTTATTAATTCACCTTGCATTCTTACTCCCTTATGCCTATAGTCTCGAATACTTCCTCCGACCCTTTCTCCGCAATCTCTCTACCTTTGTCAAGCGCATCTTCGAATTGCTCAACAGATAGATTCCTGCCACATAACCCACCTATAAGCCCTGCAAATTTTATGTCCTTCCTCTTATCAAATAAAGCTGATTTAACCTCGGAGATGATAGGGCCTCCAGGACCACCAAGGGAAATACAGCGGTCAAAGACAACGAGGGTTTCCGCATCCTTTATCGCCTGGTAAAGCTCCTCAAACGGGAAGGGCCTCCACAAATGCAAGATTATAAGTCCTACATCTTCGCCTTTATCTCTCTTTCTGTCTATCGCCACTTTTGCCGTCTCGCTGAGGCATCCCGTGCTCATCAGTAATGTTTTAGCACCTTCGGTCTTATATGACTCGATAGGCGAATAATAGCGCCCGAATATGTCTCCGAATTCCTTCCACGCCTGGAGTATTATTTCCTTAGATTCCCTCAAGGTTACATCTTGCGCTTTCTTTATCTCTGCGTATATACCAGGGCCCATTACCATTGAATAGGACATCGGGTTATCAGGGTCAATAGCATAAGGGTGCTGGTACGGGGGAAGAAACCTGTTTACTTCTTCCTGCTCTGGCAGAATCACCGGCTCTACCACGTGCGATAGCGTGAACCCATCCAGATGAACCATTACTGGAAGCAAAACCCTGGGGTCTTCGCCAATACGGAAGCTTGATAAAACAAAATCAAAGACCTCCTGGTTATTCACAGCGAATAGTTGAATCCAGCCTGTATCCCTGGCAGTCATGGCATCCGAGTAATCACCCCAGATATTTGCTGGTGGAGCCACAGCTCTATTACATACTGCCATAATCACAGGTTGCCTCATGGCTGAAACCCAATGAAGAACTTCGTGCATAAGGAAAAACCCCTGGGAAGCGGTAGCAGTGAAAGTCCTGGCCCCTGCTGCCGAAGCTCCATAACAGGCGCTCATGGCTGAGTGCTCCGACTCAACAGGTATGTAACTTGCCTTCAGTTCTCCATTAGCCACATAGTCAGCCAGGCGCTCAATGATATGTGTCTGAGGCGTTATGGGATAAGCAGCGATGACATCGACATCAGCCATCCTTGCCGCCTCAGCAGCAGCAAACGAGCCCTCTAAAGCTATTCTTTTACTCATTTTTCTTCTTCCTCTATCATTGTTATAGCCTTCTTGGGACATACTTGCGGGCAAATGCCACATCCCTTGCAAAAGTAAAGGTCAGGCTCATAATAGCCGTCATCAAGGGGTGTTATTGCCCCATCGGGACAATAGAGCCAGCATAAGCCACATTTGTTGCATTTTTCCCTATCCACAACAGGTCTTTGAGATCTCCAATCACCGGTTTTGTATCGGACGGCACTTCCAGGCTCCGTGAATACATTGCCAAACCTCATATCTCTCCATGTTAGCTCAGATATCGCTTTAGTCTTTTTCTCTGCCATTTGTCATTCCTTTATCACAGTTTCATCATAAGCCCTTTTCATAGCCTCGATATTTGCTCCAGCACGTGCCCCGAACCGCTCCTTCAGCTGCTCAACCAAAGAATCCATCTTGACAACCTCAGTGACTCTTTCCAACGCGCCCATCATGGCGGTATTGGTGATAGGCAGCTTTATTGTTTCCCTGGCAATCTTGGTAGCATCAACCGAGGCTACAGGCCACTTAAAACCAAACTCTGATTTTAGTTGCTCAGGCGATTTTCTTGAATTAATTATGATTTTCCCGTTCTTCTTAAGTCCGGAGGTCACATTGATTGCACCAAGCAACCTTGGGTCAATGACCACCACTATGTCGGGCTCATCAATATTCGTCCTGACTCTGATAAACTCATTGCTTATCCTAAGGAAAGCAACAACAGGTGCTCCTCTCCTTTCAGGTCCAAAGCTAGGGAACGACTGAGCATATTTTCCCTCACTTATAGCAGCGCTGGCAACCAACTCTGCCGAAGTTACTGCCCCCAATCCTCCCCTACCATGCCACCTCACCTCAAGAATCTCCTCCATAATGTAACACCTCCTTTACTTTTCTGTAGACAAGTGCAGAAATTCCTCAGCCAAATCTGCAGGCAAGCTCCCAGCCTATAGGGCAAGAGCATAGAATATGCACATAATTAGTCTGGTCAATGCTGAATTTTCCCGCTGGAGCAGTAGTAGTCGGAGCTCTATATGGCATAGCGTTTCATCTCTGGATTCCTGCATTCATGTACGCTTCGTTATTAAAACAGAGATGTGGCAGATTATGGCTCCTTTCAAAAGCTCCCTGCAAAACTTGGATTCCTATAATACCTCTCTCCATCAAAATCTTCAACCCTCTTTAATGTCCTTATGGAGACAGGCTTGCCCACCAGGTTCCATATAAGCGCCTCTTCGCTTGGGCATGGCACTCATAACTCCCATAGAGAGCAGAGCATCAGTAGTTATGTGAAAGAAACCAACTATCATCTTAGCCATGGGGAGTAACTCCCCCGCTATTACACTTGATTCGCTCTGCTTCCCTCTCGTCCCAGATTAAATCCGATATTTACCGCTTTCAGATTCATTTCTTTGAATCTTTCCGGTATATGTTCCTCTATAGCAGAGATAAGAGCATCTTTGGTAACCACCTTGCTTATTTCTACTGCTGCCCCTAAGGCGATTATATTCGCAACCATCTTAGAGTTAAGCTCTTTAGTTGCTGCTTCGGTAGCAGGAATCCCTATATGTTTCAGAGTGCTGTTTTCTTTGGGAGATACCAGTTGCTCATCCTGGATAACCACGCCTTCCTCAGGTTTAACCTTGCCAATATATTTATCATATGCACTCTGGTACATAGCAATTAAAAAATCTGCTTCAAGTACATATGGGAAGGTTGTTGGTTTGTCGGATATTACAACTTCAGACTCGCATTCCCCACCCCTAGCTGCTGAGCCATAAGAGTTCGTGCCGCTAACCCATTTACCATCATTGAAGGCAGCATGGCCAAGTATTGTTCCTGCCAGAACAATACCCTGCCCTCCAAAACCACAGAGTATAACCTGTTTAACTTCTCCCATTGGAAAACTCTCCTGTTATTATTTTCCCTTCCAGCTCTGCTGGCGATAAGCCCTCAGCATCCTCTTTCGTGACACACCTGTCCTCAAAGAATTTATATGCCTCTCTGGTTGTATCAAGTCGGTTCTGCCTTCCAAACTGGGTTGGACAAGGCGATATAACGTCAATAAAAGTAAATCCTTCGATTTGTAATGCCTTCTTGATGCTGCTTATCACCTCAGAAGTCTGGGTAACCAGGTACCTGGCTGTATAGGCCGCACCAGCTGCAAGCACAAGTTTGCATATATCAAACGGATAATACGGGTTCCCCTCATGTGTTGTCTGTGTAACGGCACCCTTCGGCGTCGTAGAGCAAGCTTGACCACCGGTTTGCCCGTAATTCACATTGTCAGCGCATATGGTTGTAATGGGCATATTTCTACGAGCGGCGTGGATAAGATGGTTCCCGCCAATATCTATCAAATCTCCATCTCCACTAATAACCATTGTTTTTAATTTCGGGTTGAACATCTTGGCTCCAGTGGCAAAGGCGAGAGACCTACCATGCAGGGTATGAAGAGTGTCACCGTTGATGCAGGGACTCGCTATCCAGCCACCACAACCTATACCTGATACAAACAACATGTCATCAATGTTTATTCCGAGCTCATAAATTGCCCTTAAGATGAGCCTCAACAGGCTCCTGTGGCCACAGCCAGGGCAAAAAGGCAACGTTACTCCTGGCCGCAAATATTCTTTCAAATCTACATCTGTCATAAGAGTCTCCTTAACTGCTCTATGATTGTATTCGGATATATGACTTCCCCGTTCATCTGGTTATATGGTATTACATCACAGGTGGCATATTTCATTATTTCGCCTACGACCTGCCCCATATTCATTTCAGGAACAAATATCTTTTTGACCTTTGAGCCTATATCTCTTGTTATCCTATCAGCGAAAGGCCATGCAGTCCTCAGCCTCAACATGCCAACTTTATTACCTTCTTCCCGCAGTTTCTCCACAGCAAACAGCGAACTTCTTGCCACGATTCCATAGCAAAAAACTACTATAGTTGCATCATCCAAATAATAATCTTCATATTCAATTATCTCTTCCCTATGATTCATTATTTTATTGTACAACCTTGCAGTTAGCTTCCCTTCAGTTACAGAATCGGCTGTTTTTCTAACGCCGTAAGCATCATGTGTAGAGGCAGTAACCAACAGCTTCTCTCCTTCTCCGAAAGCAGGCATTGGTGGGACCCCGTCATCCTCTTCTGTACCAAAGGGCGCTGCGCCTGGTTTCTTTTCACGTTCAAATAACTCTACTTCCTCTGCAATATTCATCCTCTCCCGTAGATGAGCAGTCGCCTCTTCAGCCATAAGGAGAACAGGAACCCTGTATCTCTCAGCAAGATTAAAAGCCTTGATAGTCTGCTCGTATAACTCTTGCACGGACCAAGGAGAAAGAGTAACGGTTGGTATGCCCCCGTGTGTACCCCATCTAGCTTGCATTATATCACCACCTCCCACGCGCGTAGCTTGTCCTGTACTAGGGCCCGCTCTTTGGGCATTAACAATTACAACAGGTGTTTCCGTCATAATAGCGTGCCCAATTCCTTCCTGCATTAAGCTGAATCCAGGCCCTGACGTAACGGTCATAGCTTTTGCCCCAGCCCATGAAGCACCTATACATGAAGCGATGGATGCAATTTCATCCTCCATCTGCATGAATACAGCTTCTACCTCCTTAAACCTAACAGAAATCCTCTCCAAGGTTTCAGTAGTCGGGGTAATGGGATAACCAGCGTAGTAGTTACATCTTGCTGCGATAGCACCCTCAGCTATTGCTTCATCTCCAGAAAAATAATAATCCCCCGGAGTAACCATACTTTTCATTTTTTTCCATGCCATAGAATAACTCCCTTCTTTTCAGGATTATAAGTGAGTCTGGTGGTAGCGTCAAGCTTTTGTATTCCCCAAACAATCAACATAGGGGAATGAAACTATTCTAGCTCGTCCCCTTCATCAAAGAGGAGTTTCTCCCATTGCTAAAGCATCCTTCTGATATCCTCAACAAACGAGTGTGAGGGCATGTGACCCGCATGGAATTCGGCCTATGAATTATAAGCGATGGTTTCGAAACTAGAAGACGAGTTATTAGAGTGGAAACGGGTACATGATACAATAAGGCCACATCAAGCTCTGGGCTTGTTAACTCCATTTAAGTTCCTGGAGCATCTGATTTCTCAATAAGGTTCAAAATTTATTCTTCCCTTGAAGTATACTCAGCTATGTCTCTTTCCCAAGGTCTTGCTTAAGTTAAGCCGTTAACTCCTTTCCAAATAGTTCTCTGGCTATAATCAACTTCTGGATTTCGTTTGTGCCCTCGTATATCTCTGGGACTTTACAGTCTCTATAAATCTCCTCAACTTTATATGTAGACTGGTCATGCTCTAGCAGCTTCATAAAGCCATAACCACCGAATATCTGGACAGCGTCTCTTGCCATATCCCCAGCACATTCTGTACCATAGTATTTCGCTCCTGCTGCTTCCGGTTCAGGGAACTCCACTCCCTGATCCATCCGCAGGGCAGCCTTAGAGTATAGGTTCCGAGCATTCTCTATTTGTATCGCCCTTTCCGCCATCCTAAATTGCCAATACTGGAACTGGGCAATTTTTCTCGCAAATGCCTCTCTTCTCTTCATATATTCAACGCTTTCATCAAACGCTGATTGTGCCATACCGACACCACTGGCACCAATTCCTACTCTGCCATAAGTCAGTGTTCCAAGGGCGATATGTAACCCCCTACCTTCCTCACAGATCAGGTTCTCTACAGGAACTTCTACCTTGTCGAAGCATATATCTGAAGTCAACTGCCCTCTGTTCCCCATTTTCTTATCCGGTTCCCCAACTCTACAGCCCTTAGAATCCAGGTCAATCACAAGCATACTTAGTTTGCCATCGGTGTTAACCAAAGCTGTTACAAAATCAGCCACGCAAGAATTGGTGATAAAGCGTTTCTGCCCGCTTACGATGTATTTATCTCCTTTCCTTGTAGCTATTGTCTTTAAAGCACGAAGTGATAGCTCAGTACTGGCAGTGGGCTCAGTGGTGGCGAAGCAGCCAATTTTTTCTCCCGTTGTCGTTGGCCTTAAATATTTCTGTTTTATGAAGTCTGAGCCATACATTAATGCGTGACCTGTCAGGATGCAATGGACATCATAAACGGCAGCAATACTATCGCTTATATATGCCAACTCTTCAACTGTTACTACAGTAGCGCAGACAGGATACTTCAGACCAAGGCCTCCAACTTCTTCGGGAAATGGTATCTTGTAAAAATCCTCCTTAGCTAATTTATAAAAAATGTCTGAAGGAAAACTCTCCTTGCTCTCCTCCTTATGAGCAATCTCATAACCTACAGGAGCGATCTCCCTTATGGCAAATTCTCTTGCCTTTTTCCTTATTTCCAGTGTCTCTTCCGGTAAAATGAGATCGTGGAAAAGCCTATCCTGCATTCTGGGTGGTAGGTTTCTCATCTTGATGTCGCTCCTTCTCATCTAGCTATTAAAAGCTGCCTCCTACTTTGCGTATCCAGCCAGCCAAGAAATCCTTGAGAACATTAAGGAAGATAATCTTGCAAATCCTTTGCAATATCACCGAGTTGGAGCTCTTCGAGCCTCCGCCTGGTAGGTAGCCCTGAAGCTGAATCCCATCCCCTTTCGTCGTAATACTCAGCTAAAAGGGCGTCAAGGCGCTCCCGAGATATTGGGCCAAATTCTTTACCTTTCCATCTGACTGGTTCAGTCATCCACCTCTTGGGACCTATGTCTTCCTCTTTTTGACCCAACCCCTCTCTCACTTTAAAGGCCTTCTCTACGTTCCACATTCTCTCCATATCCCTTAGGATTTCACCCGCGCTCTTTTTAATACCGGTTAGTGCGCTATAAATTCCAGCTATTCTATCAGCGCCAAACACATTGTAGATAGAGCGAGCACAGATTCCTGTGCAGTCTAAAAGCCCATAAAACTCATCATAGTACTTGGTAAGACGGGCTACATTGTAGCCCCCCTCATTACCCCCTGTCGGTGTGTTAAGAATGACCTCCTGACGATCTTGGGGAACTCCTATCATTCTCATGAGGGGCTTCAACGTTTCAGGAGACATTACAGTACCCAGACTAAAGGTTTGCAGGGTAGGATAAGCTCCCTTGGTGTTTGTATAAAGTGCAAACATCTCTGGGCTAAAAATGGGGGTCCGTGGGTCATAAATAGTATCTACACCCTTCACGTGGACAGCATATCTTGGGGCATCTCCGCCAATTCTCTGCCCCATCCGGTAACATCCTTCTGCCAAAAGATCACCAAATCCTTGCCTTAGCGCTATCTTAGGAATAAGGCTCTTCATTAAGTCCGCCGAACCCCATTCCAGCACCATTCCATCAGTATCCTTCTGGGTTATTATCCCCCTATCGTAAAGCTCGGTAGCATAGGATATGGCATTGACTATGGAGAAGTAGTCCATTCCGTACCGGTCACACAAATCCGCACACATTATAGTTTCTTCATAGTTCTTAATGGTGTATGTGACACCGAAGGTCTGAATTGTTGAAAGAACGCAAGAGAGAGAAGCCACTTTCCCGTCGTATTTGCCGCCCTTTATCTTTATGGCATGTTTGCAGCCAACGGGACAAGCCGTGCAAGACACATCACCGTTTTTAAGCCTTCCAAGGAATTCCGCATTTTTGAAGAAATTATCGTGTACACCTTCATAACAACCTTCCTGCTGGTTCTTAACAGGAAGCAACCCCGAGCGTTCAAAGTGTCCCAGCCCAAGAAGGGAGCCAAGAGCTCTCCATGCTGGGAAATAGCGATCTCCCGTTATGTCCTCCCGGGCAGCATCACAAAGTTCACGAAATCTTGAGCGATCAGCTATCTCAATATCCTTTGTTCCCCAGACAACTATGGCTTTAAGGTTCTTAGAACCCATCACCGCGCCAAAACCTTCCCTGGCAAAGAGAGAAAACTTATTGGAATTTATAGAGGCATACCTGACGAGATTTTCACCTGCCGGTCCAATACATGCCACATTCCATTCATCTCCATACTTGTCCCACAGGACATCTGTGGTCTCCATGGCATCCTTCCCCCAGAGGTCACTGGCATCAAGGATTTTCACTTCATCATCCAGTATCTTAAGGTACACTGGCCTATCTGCTTTTCCTGTAATCACTAGCTCATCGTAGCCAGCGAACTTAAGGTTATACAGTCCTCCCGTGCCAGAGTAAGCTAGGGTTCCGGTCTGAGGTGATACCGCCATGAAGCTAGCTCTACCGGCTCCGGGAGCAAAGGTACCAACTAAAGGTGGTATATTAATCAATATGGCATTTTCTGGTGAAGAGAACTCTGTCTTCGGCTTTATAATCTCATAGGCTAGCTTGGCATTGATTCCTGGCCCACCAATGAAGTTGCTCATAAGATCTTGGGAGAGTGGTTTTGACTCGCTAATCCTTCGGGTTAGATCAACATATAAGATTTTACCTGCGTATCCTCGTATATTCGTCATTAACTCACCTCCTTCTTCGTCTTAACCTTCGTAATGGCACCCCAAGGGCAATAGTCAGCACAGAAACCACAATTAGTACAATTTGGCAGAAAGGTGATCATGAACCTGCTGCCCACCTCATACCTTGAGATTCTGAGTTTTGCCTTGGACAAGCTAAAGACACCCTCAGTAAAATAGGAGCAGGCTAATTGACAGGTTAGACACCCAGAGCACTTGTCCGAAGGTAAGAACATAGTAAAGGGCTTAATTTTTGTGGATTGCTTCATTTCTCCTCCTTGTTTTGTTTAGTTGCTCCTTATTTGCCACATCAAACTTAGCAACATCTCTTGAAATTCTATGTAGTGAGGAACTTCATAGAGGGCAGACATCTCGTGACATCATCTATGCTTCTTTTCATATTCCTTTCCAAGTCCGCTGATCTTTTCAATTGCGCTTTCTCTGATATTTATCTACATTTCCCCCTTATAATTCTAGCCTATTCTCCCTACTCAATCTTCATCATAGCGCATATCTTTTCAACACCCCAGCCAGCACCCATCGAAATCGTGCATCGCGTATCCTGGCACTCTGGGTATTCCTTTGTTCTCGCGAGAAATTCCTGCATAGTATCTGGCCTGCAAAAATCCAACACCCTCCCCCATCGTCTGAAGCATATATCTCGGCAAACAATGGAGCCAAACTCCTTTATGAACTTACTGGTTACGCCATTGTTAACATTAGTACAAGAGGCCAAGCACTTATATTTGTCCTCCAATTGCTCTTTAGTTCCGATGCCAGAGACCAGAGATACAAGAAAACTGGGGCCGAGCACAGCCCCACAAGTCCCCAAACCTGTTGTCCCAGTTCCTCCCGCAAGTCCCACCATCGCTTTAAAGATCGTCTCTTGCTCTTCCGGTGTAACTAGTTCAATACCTTCTGACCTGAAGGCATCAACGACAGCAGCGAAAGATGACTGGCTGCACCCGTCGTACCTCGTCTCATTCTCTTTCCCAAGCTCCTTAGCTTTGGCGACTATTTTCTCCTTTTTAGTCATAGTTAAACCTCCTCTTATAGTTTTCTCGATCGCTCTCCCTTATTCACTCATTTTATCACCTCCTCTGGCTCTAAAGAGGCAAAAGGTTTAAGTCTTCTCAGGTTTATTTCAACGTTTCTTTGGGGCACATGAGGAAATACTTGACAATTCTCCCAGTTCATCAAAAAGGACTTGCTCCAAGGTATCGTTGCTAGTCTCAATTTACCGCCAGGCAAAGTTCCACTTGCAGCTACACGTAATAGCCAAACTCCTCTTACTTCTTCCAGCCTTGGCTATCTTTCACCAAAACCTGTCAGCAAACAAGCTATTGGGTTAATAACAGGGTAGATATAGCGAGCGTGCTCGCTTTACCGAGCTACAAGCTCTATCCCCTTATCCATAGCTTTTATATTGGTTTCTAATACTGCACCATGAAAGCGGTCTGCCAATACTGCTGTTATAGATTCCCTATCTAAAGGCAAGACATCTGCACCCATCAGAGCGCCAACCATAATTATATTGGTGAAGATGGTATTTCCCATCTTCAATGCTTCATCGGTAGCACCCACTGCTATGAACTTAGCTGAGAATCTGCTAATAGCCTGCAAAAGTTCATCCATCTCAGGATATGTAGCCTTCCCGCTGCTAACATCAGGAGGATAGACTGGTCTGGTATTAGTGATAACAACTGTGCCTGGATTGCCAAATTGATAAAGTAATCGCAGCGCTTCCACTGGTTCTAAAGCAAGAATAACATCAGCATGCCCTGAGGATATCAATGGACCGTATTGCTTTTTCCTCGAGATTCGAACATGGCTGGCGACAGGTCCTCCTCGCTGAGATGTTCCATAAGTATCGCCAACGCCTGTGAGGTAGCCTTTATTTAGTAAAGCGCCTCCGACGAGGAAAGCCATCAATACGTTACCTTGCCCGCCGACACCGCCAATAATCACATTCAGTGGTTCCTTGGTTAATGTTTTCATAGTTATGCCGCCTCCTTAATTATAGCTCCCTGCGGGCATATGTCAGTACACACGCCACATCCGGTACATTGAGCCTCATCTATCTTTGCCTTACCGGCCTCCTTATCCCACATCAATCCCGGGCAGCCGAACAACCGAATGCATAATCGATTACAGCCGCAGCTATCCCCGGCACACTTATCGAGGTCAACGTGCATTTTATAGGGGGCCCGTTTTTCCCTCCGGCCTCTTACCAGTTCGCACACACGCCGCATTATCACCACCTTGGCGCCAGGCTCCTCATCCGCTATCAATCGCAGCAGTGTTTCAGTGGTGCTCTTAAGCTCAAATGGGTCACATACTTCCACTTTAGCTCCCAGCGAGCGACACAGAGCCTCCATATTTACAACTGGGGCTTGCTCCCCGGTAGCACTGACCCCAACGCCAGGATGAGGTTGGAAACCAGTCATGGCAGTAGCACTATTGTCCAAGATAACAAAGATGAAGTTCGACCGGTTCCACACACCATTTACCAAGGCTGGTATGCAGGCATGGAAAAAGGTAGAGTCACCAGCCACAGCGATGACAGGTTGGTCAAAGCCAAATTGCTTTAAATTTCCCAGCCCATTAGCCACTCCTATCCCTGAGCCCATACAGTGCATAACTCTCTCCTGGAAAAAGCCACCAGCGGCAAAGCCCATAGAATAACAACCAATATCACCGGTGACTAACCCGTTACGGCCATCCAGCGTAAGGGCGTTCTTAATTGCCCAGTAGGCAGCTCGCTCCGGGCAACCAGGGCAAAAATTTATAGACCGAGGGGGCACCATTTTGGCAGCTTCTTTCAACTCCATGTCATATTTGGCATCCCGCGATTGGTAAGTAGTACCCGTTACCTTAGCTAGAGCATCAGTAACCAAATCGGTATTCAACTCTCCAAAGAGGTTTACGTGCCCTGTCCGTTTACCGTAGAAATCAATATGTGGCTTATTCGCTGGCAAGCTAGCAGCCAATTCCATTACACTTCCTTCGATGAAGGGGTTAATCTCTTCCGCAAAGAGAACTTTGTTCGTCCGGCTCAGTTGCTTCTCCACAAGTTTCTCAGGCAAAGGCCAGCTAGTACCCAACTTGAAGATACCTACCCTATCCTGTAACCCCAACCGCTCTACCGCTTCTGTGGAATAGAGCCAGCAAACCCCGGAGGTTATAATTAACAACTCTGGCTTATCCGGCCCCACGTAGTAATTAAACGGTGACGTTTCGAATATCGCCGGTGCCTTAGCCAACCTTTGCTGCAACTGATAGTGCAGTATTCCAAATGGACCGGCAGTAAACTTGCTCTTTGTCGGTTTATCCATATCCCATATGTCAGGAAAGTATGCCTTTTTTTCTGTCTTAGGTAACTCACCTAGCTTCACATTGCTTCTAGTATGAGCAAGGCGAGTTGTTTCTCGTACTACGGCGGCAATGTCCAGCTCCCGGGAAAGTTCAAAAGCCCACTTTACCATATCTTTAGCCTCTTGAGCAGTGCTTGGTTCCAAAAGGGGCATATCCATCCATTTACATATCCATCGTGAATCCTGTTCATTGGAACTGGATATAGCTGATGGGTCGTCACCAATTACTACCACCAATCCTCCCCTGCCGACCCCGGTCATGCCCACATTGACCAAGAAATCTGAAACGACGTTTGCTCCATTTTGCTTCATACTTGAAATAGCTGGAATACCAGCAAAGGAAGCGCCAGCGGCTGCTTCCAGAGCTACTATCTCGTTTGTAGACCACTCTGCATGGAAATTCATTTTCTTGGATACTCGAGCTAAAGTCTCGAGTATTTCTGATGATGGAGTCCCAGGGTAAGCAGCTGCGAACCCTATTCCTGCCTCAAGTGCTCCACGGGCAATAGCCTCATTGCCCAACAATAACTGAACACTACCAGGAGCATCCACATCAATACCTGGCATTCTGTTTACCTCCTTGTAATTTATATTTTTTGAAAAACATTTGGATATCCGAGTTCTAGGTTAAGAGCTTGTTGACAATAACCTCTGATAAGCCTAGATAGAGAAGGTTTTTCCTGTCACCTGTTTTTGCAATAATGTTCTTTAGTGCCCTCTTCTTTTTATCCAGTGACGCCTTCTTTTCAATGGCCAAACTCTCATCAGATATGGGTTGGGTCTCAAGAGCGCCTTTTGCTTTGGCTATATCTATAAGTTCAGCACCAGCCTTAGTGCGAGCGATAACAGTATTCCAATCTTTGAACTTAGCTCGTCCTGAACCTACCGAGATATCAGCAAACTCGCCTGTCCAATCCCAGCAGTAGCTGCAGGCTTTGTTGATGTATTTTCTATCCTCGCCCGGTTCCAGCCATCTTTTCGTGGCGCAAAATAGACTAATTACCAGCTTGACATTGTCCATATTCACTCTATTCTCTGGCGGAGACAGCTTCCTTTTGCTCACGGATGCAACCTGGCAAGGCAGGCCAATTATTCCCAATTTCTCATTACTCTCCTTAGGAATGCTATTGAGAGTTGACAACACTCGGGCAGTTGCATAATCAGCATCCGCAGTCTGAAGCAATTCCTCCCTACTTCGAGCCAATAGACCAACTGGAGATCCATCACCAGACATATTTGTCACAATATTTCGAGCTACCAAACCAACTGTAGCCTTACCATCAGATAGTCGTGTCCCAATTGCGGCATCAATAATCCTCTCTGATAGTGCTACTGATAGCAGAGCGGTTATTGCTCCGCCACCTTGCGCCTTCTCCTGAATTTCAGGGTCAGTTGATTTTGCCAGGAGCACCTCTTTCGCAGTGCCTATCCCATCTCCACTAAATGGCACTCCGAAAAGCTTCTGGCTAAGTGCATCTATATCTGTGTAGGTCCGTGGGCAATACTGATAGCAGTTGCCTTCTGATAGGGTGCAATGGTCTAGCTGCACTACTCCTCCCTTGTATTGAGCCAAGTAAGGACAGCCAGCAGCACATCCCTCACAAAGAGGACATAGCCCTTCATCTATGACCTCCTTGCGTAATTTTTCAGGAGCGAATAGCTTTTTAGAGTCTGTGGCTTCCATATCACTAAACTCCTCCTTTCTGAGGAATCTTATCATAAGCTACTTCCTTGGGCAATTTTGTGTGCTGCCTGAGCTATCAATCCCCACCTACCAAAACTTTACAACAACTGCTATTCGTGCTAGAGGAGTATTACCAGATTTTCAATGAAATATTGGAAAACTGGTTGATGAAAGGCAGTAGTGCTTCTATGAAAGAGTTTTAGCAAAAAGCTAAGAAGAAATGCCAGCTATGAGTATTCCCTACTACTTTGCGCCATATCTTGAACCACCCTGGCTTTGGAGGAAAAGGGAAACCAAGCGGAGTGTTCTGTGGCCTGAGTAATGTGCCTGTTATCTATCAGTAGATTAGATAAATGATTAAGGCCAGGGAGTTCTGCTGAGAACTAGGATGTGCATGCCTGAGTTCTGACAAAACTGGGTGGATGGTCTTCATAAAGTGTACACATGGTATGGAGTAGGCTTTCGTTAGAAGCAAATAATCATGCTGTATAGGGACACGGACTTCGAAAAGAAGAAGCAGATGGCTAAGGAATTGGCAGGAATGAAACATTAAACATAGTGTTCCCTTATTTTCTCAGTTAGTAGAGGAACTAATTGGTGTAGATTGGCCACCATGCCATAGTCTGCGATTTCAAATATTGGTGCCTTTGGATCTGTATTTATAGCTATTATCAATCCTGATTCCCTCATTCCAGCTATATGTTGGATAGCACCAGATATGCCACATGCAATATATAATTTGGGTCTCACCGTCTTTCCTGTCTGCCCAACTTGATGGAGACTAGAAATCCAGCCAGTATCGACCACATCTCGGGAAGCTCCGACCTCTGCCCCTAGCACCTCGGCAAGGTCTTCTAGTACCCTGAATTTTTCGGGGCTACCTATTCCTTTACCACCAGAGACAATAATATCAGCCTCCTCCAGGTTAATGCTTTTTCTAGTCTCCTTAGCTATTTCCAATATTCTTATCGTTATATCTTTCTCCTCAATGCCTGCTGGCACTCTGGTTATCTCCCCCTCTCTGGCGACATCCCTTTCCAATGGCTGCATAACTCGTGGCCGTACAGTAGCCATTTGTGGTCTGTGGTCAGGAGTTACGATAGACGCCATGATATTACCACCAAAGGCTGGCCGAGTTTGTATTAGAAGGCGCATCTTCTCATCAATACTAAGCCCAGTGCAGTCCGCAGTAAGCCCAGTACCTAGCCTTCTGGCAATCCTGGGTGCCAGGTCTCTACCTAGATAGGTAGCTCCCATTATCAGTATCTCTGGATTATGCTCACGGACGAGACGAGTGATTATGCCGGAGTAGACATCCGTCTGGTACTGTTTGAGTCTGGGGTCATCAACCCAAAGCACACCATCGGCACCATAACTTATTAGCTCATGGCATTTCTCGCCTACGTTTTCACCAAGCAGGATTGCTGTTAGCTTAACTCCCAGAGTGTCAGCTAGTTCTCTCCCCTTCCCCAATAATTCCATGGATACTTTGCGTAGCTCGCCTTCCCTTTGTTCAGCAAAGGCCCACACTCCGCGGTATTCCTCTGTATTCACTTTGCTCCCATTTACCTCCTTAAAGGAGATATTTTCCCCTCAGCCGTTCCAGCAATGCCTCAGCCATATCGTTCAGACTCCCTTCAAGTATCTCTACCTGCCCACTCTTCAACTCTGGAGGGTAAGCCTTCCTTATCCTGGTAGGCGAGCCACGAAGCCCTATCTTGTTTTTATCAACATCTATGTCATCAGCGGTCCAGGTGGTAACTTCCTTTTCTCGGTAGGCCTCCATAATAGCACCTAAGGTAGGGATTCGGGGGGTATTGAGGTCCTTTATCGCTGTCACCAGTGCCGGAAGCTTAGTCTCCATTACTTCGTGGCCATCTTCTAAGGCTCGCTCTGCCCTCAATCTATCTCCGTCAATCTCTATCTTTCGGGCATAGGTAACCTGGGGCAGCTCCAGGAATTCAGCCAGTTGTGGACCCACCTGAGCTGTATTGCCATCTAGAGCTTGCCTGCCACATAGAATCAGGTCAAAGTCTCCCAGTTTCTTGATAGCGTGTCCCAGAGTATAGGAGGTGGCTGAGGTATCAGCTCCGCCAAAAGCTTTGTCAGTGAGCAATATGGCTTCATCCACTCCCATGGCTAGAGCCTCACGCAAGGCATCTTCTGCTTGTGGAGGTCCCATTGCTATTGCTGTTACCTTGCCGCTATATCTTTCTTTTAGTACCACAGCTTCTTCTAGGGCATTCCTATCCTCGGGGTTTATTATGCTGGGTACTCCTTCCCTTATTAAGGTTCCAGTCTCAGGGTCCATTTTTACTTGGCTGGTATCGGGGACTTGCTTTATGCAAACGATTATATTCATACCTGCAGTCTGCACTCTTGTTTAACCCTTTAATATATCCCTGGCTATTATTACTCGCTGGACCTCGTTTGAGCCCTCAACAATCCCGCCAAATTTTGCATCCCGATATAATCTTTCTGCCTTGAACTCCTTGGTATAGCCATAGTCGCCATGCAGTTGTATGGCTTTTTGGCACACCCGATCCGCTATCTCGGCATTGAAGAGCTTGCAAATGGCTTGGCTTTGTAAAGTTTGCATCCCGTGATCTACCAAGTTCATGGAGCGATAGAATAGCCACCGGGCTGCTTCAACCTCGCTTGCCATTTCAGCTATAAGGAATTGAACCATCTGGAAATGGCTGATTGGCTTACCTCTCATGGTTTTTCCCTTGACATACTTCAGTGATTCATCCAAAGCTCTCTGTGCAATCCCCAGCATAGCTCCAGAAACATCTACTTTGCCAACGGCTATTGTATCAAGTAGGACTGGATATCCCTTGTTTTTCCCACCCAACAGGTTTTCCGCTGGTATGCGCATATCCTTTAGTTCTATATTCGTTACCCGCATGCCTCTTAGTCCTAGCAAAGGCCATGGTGGTGGAGTTGAGTATCCCTCTACATTTTTCTCCGCAATGAAAGCACTGATATCAGGTGTGTGTTCCTCCCCGGTTCTAAGGAACAAGATTATAGTGCCGTCATATTCAGCATTGGTGCAGAACTCCTTACGTCCGTTGCAAACATAATGGTCTCCTTCTAATCGTGCTGTGCAATATATTTCAGTAGGGTCAGATCCAGTACTAGGCTCGGTGAAGGAGAAAGAGCCTATCTTCTTTCCCGTGCAGAGGTCAGGGAGAAATTTAGCCTTTTGTTCTTCGGTGCCATTTCGCTCGATGGCAATGATAGGCAGATAATTGACTGCCACGAAGAAGGCAACAGCGCCGCTTACACGTGCTATTTCCTCTATCGCCATGGCAAGGTCTAGGTATCTCCCTCCGCCACCACCGTATTTCTTTTCAGCCGGTAGTCCAAATAAGCCTGCCTTTGCAACCTTCGGGATTAACCCATCAGGTATCCTATCTTCCCGCTCAATTTGATCTTCTAACGGTCGAAGTTCCCTCTCAGCAAACTCACGCACACTCTTTCTAAAAAGTTCCTCTTCTTTAGTCAGTACAAAATCCATTTTTGATTCCCCCTTTCTTTTTTTCTTTTTGCGGCTAACCTATCTCAAAGTATGTAGAAATTAAATACTATCTACGCCTCTGTGCACGGCCTCCTTTCTTTGGTGAGATTTAAAAGTAGAATTTCTCCACTTACTGCACTTACTGTGACAATTATTTTTTCAATGTTAAAAGGGCGAGGAAGTCCAATTACAGAATTACTCTCCTCCTCAAGCGTTTCCGGTGAGCTTTCCCAAGAGGCGTCTTTAATATAGGGTATGGACTTATCATGCTGTTCAGGTTTTACGTTTTCTCACATCTTTAATTCTATTATAATAAATATATAGTCCCTTTTGCCAATTCACTTCGGGCTCTACCCAGCCCTCTTCTTCCCTCTATGTGCCATGTATCATAGTATCGCAGAGCCAGATATCTTAACTTATTGACGAGCCGTCGAACCGTTAGTAGAATGGAACTTCAACGGGAGTTTCGTAATACACGAGTTAAAAAGGAGAAAAAGGTGAAGAAAAGGAAAAGGATTATAGTGCATTCAGAAAAGTGCTCTGGATGTTCAGCTTGTCAATTAGCATGTTCTTTGCTCTTTACAGGAACCTTTAATCCTTTAGAAGCGTACATAAGGATTAATTGGTCTGGCGATTTAGATAGGCATATCAGCTTTACAGATGAATGCACAAGCTGTGGTGTTTGTGTCAGGTATTGTAATTATGGAGCTTTAGAGCTAGAGGGAGGTAAATCGTGAATTATTACGGATATGCTGGCAGTATCCTGCATGTGGATCTGACAAATAATGTCGTCTCAAAAGAAGAACTTGATCTTGAGATGGCTAAGAAATTTCTCGGTGGAGAAGGCATCAGTAGCAAATTAGCTTACGATTTAATAAAGCCTGGGATTGATCCTTTATCGCCAGAGAATGTGTTAGTTTACGGCATAAGTCCTTTTACTGGCACTTTTATGCCAGGATTTCCAAGAGCTGGCATGGTAAGCAAATCACCACTTACAGGCTTTCTGGCAGAATCTAATACCGGGAATTCAATTGGGCCTATGTTGAAATATGCTGGTTATGACCACCTAATTATAACTGGTCGAGCTAAGAACCCAGTTTGTTTAGTGATAAATAATGATGATGTTGAGATTAAGGATGCGTCTGATATATGGGGTATGGATACATTTAAAACAGCAGATGCGCTGCGAAGTAAATTAGGAGAGGAGTATTGGACAAGTTGTATAGGTCCTGGTGGGGAGAATTTAGTGCGTTTTGCTTGTGTTATTGAAAATAAAAATGGCATGTTGAGCAGGACTGGGCTTGGAGCGGTAGTAGGCTCGAAAAATCTAAAGGCCATAGCAGTTAGAGGTACAAAGGGCATAGAAGTTTATAAAAGACGAGAATTCCGCAGGTTAGCTGAGGAAATACGCGGTGAAATCGCAAAGTCCCCCTTGATTGATATGTGGAGAAATGAGGGAAAGGTTATCGATGCTTACATGCTGCCCTTTTATCAAAGAGGTGTTTACGCTAAAAGGAATTATGCGGAGGGAGCTCCTGAAATTTGCACACAAGTTTTCACTCAAAAAGAGTTTACTAAATATATATGGAAGAAGTATTACGCTTGTTTTGGATGTCCTTGCGGGTGTAAAGCCACAATTGGGGTGGATGAGGGAAAATACCCAGTGCCAGATTTTAAAACATCAAACCCGTGGGGTACACCTATGTTATTTATTGAATGTGGTGCTAGGGACTGGGATGAAGCCGTTAAGCCTGTATATCTTACGAGCAAATATGGTATAGATGCCTTTGAAACACTACGGCTTATATCCTTTGCTATTGAGCTCTACAAGAGAAAAATCCTATCTAGAGAAGACACCGGTGGATTAGAATTGGATTGGAATATTGACACTATCTTAGTGTTGATTGAGAAGATAGTTCATAAGGAAGGGATAGGAGCTATTCTGGCCAAAGGAATCAAAAGCGCCAGCAAGGAAATAGGCAGAGGTTGTGAAAAATATGCCGTGCATGTAAAAGGTCTTTCGCCAACCATGGATCTCAGGGGATGCAAAACACCTGATGATAGGGAACCTTACTTGTTTCTGGAAAGCTTCAGTCAATTAGTGGATCCGCGCGGTGCTCATCATGGGAGAGGCTGGTCTATCACCTACGTTCCCAGAAAGCTCAGCTCAATTAAAAGATATGCTCCTTCGATAGGAATGCCGAATGAAGCCATTGAGAGAATTATCACTGAATCTCAATGGAACTTACCCAGGTTGTTAAAATGGGTTCATGGCTTTGATACGATGGCGTTTAGTTTCGGTCTCTGCATGAGACCCCAGATGATGGCGAACTATGATTTGAATACCATGGCAACATTATATTCGATTACAACCGGAATTGAATTAAGTCCTGAGGAGCTCTTGGAAGCTGGAGAGCGTATATGGAATATTCAAAGACTTTTTAATGCTAGAGAAGGAGCATCCAGAAAAGATGACTTGCCACCATATAGAATGATGGCAGAACCACTAGCCATAGGTGACAAAATGAATCCAGCTGTTGAAGAGAGTCAAATACAAGATATGTTAAGTGAATACTATGAAGAAAGTGGATGGAATAAGGCAACAGGAACCCCGACTAAAGAAAAACTTATTGAGTTAGGCTTGGGGGATGAGGCTAAGGATGTTGCAGGAATTTAGCTGTTTAACTTTATGCTCCTAACTCCTTTCTCAGCTTCTGCCGTTACTCCTCTTAGCAGTCCTAGAAATAATTTAGCTTTTCCATTTATCTCTATTGTACATCGCTATTTCCCGCATAAGGTTATTGATAAGCACCAGCTCCTTACATGAATCCAGTTTTTCTGTTTGATGCAGATAGCTATATCATTCTTCTTAAGTAGCCCAGTGGATAAGTTTTATGGGGTCTTTTGCTTTAGCAGGTAAACACGGCTTTGTATCCTAAATTTTCCGG
>Ga0315545_1001407_pt1 | contig 23483 bp, 24 predicted proteins | sample SalMarSW160210MG_FD_203096 | JGI IMG/M metagenome (GOLD analysis project Ga0315545, IMG submission 203096) | Salt marsh sediment microbial communities from the Plum Island Ecosystem LTER, Massachusetts, United States - Salt Marsh Sediment SW1602-10 ...
TTGAGAGTCTTCATACTAGGGGTGGAGAGGTTCAGTGAGCGAGTAGGTAGGGGTTCCTCTTATATGGTAGTAGCTATCATTGGAGTGGCATTATTCGAGGTTATCGCGAGGTTTTGTTTTAATGATCCTACTGTGTGGGGATACGAAACGACAGAAATTTTGTTTGGCCTCTATGCACTCTTAGCCGGAGGATTCTGTCTTCTCCATGAACGCCATATTAGAGCGGATGTTTTGTGGGGACGGTGGTCTCTGAAGAGGAAAGCTATCGCTGACCTTGCGGTTAGTGGGTTGAGTTTCCTATTTATCGGTGGCTTGTTTTTGCTTAGTATACCGTTTGCATGGCACTCCTTTCAAGTGGGTGAAACAAGTCCCACAGTCTGGGCTCCTCCGATTTACCCATTTAAATTTATTATGATAGTAGCAGTGGCTTTCCTGCTCTTACAGTTGATAGCTAAGTTTCTTCGAGATATAGCAACGGTCAGGGGCATACTTCTGGTTCCGCCGAGCAAAGGAAGTCACAAATGATTGATGCAAGTCCATTGGTAATTCTAGCTGTGATGTTTGGCGCTCTCATGGCGTTGTTACTTGCTGGGATGCAGGTCTCCTTTGCCATGGGGTCCGTAGGTGTTTTAGTAGCTCTTGTCTTCTTTAAGTCCACATCCTTGAGCTTCGTGTTGACTGGCAACGCTTTTGAAATTGTGCATTGTTTCGAGCTTGTTGCCATCCCCCAGTTTATTTTTATGTCATCTATTCTGGAACGTTCAGGTATAGGAGAACAGATGTTCCGTTGCTTCCGATTGTGGCTTGATAGAATTCCTGGCGGACTTGCATTAGCAGTGGTAGGAGTCTCTGTTCTTATAGCAGCCATGTCAGGTGTAGTTGCATCAGGTATCCTTATGTTAGGAGTTATCGCTGTGCCCCTTATGCTCAAATTTGGCTACAGCAAAGAAATGGCAATAGGGCCTGTTATGGCTGGAGCCTGCCTGGCGTCTCTTATACCACCCAGTGTGGCATTCATTGTTTATGGCTCCCTAGCGGCAGTATCCGTAGGCCAACTGTTTGTCGGGGGTATAGTTCCTGGTCTCATCTTGGCTAGTCTTTTTGTGACATATATAGTTATAAGGTGTCACCGAGATCCTAGCCTTGCCCCAAGGCTACCTCCTGAAGAGAGAGCTGGGTGGGGAGAGAAGTTTGCTTCACTGAAAGGGCTAGTTTTGCCCTTCTGTCTTATTAGTGCTGTTCTCGGCGCAATTTTCTTGGGAGTAGCCAGTCCCACAGAAGCAGCATCGGTAGGCGCTGCTGGCGCTCTAGTGTGTGCTGCTATCAATGGCACTCTCAGGTGGAACGATGTGAAGGATGTGTTGATAGACACTATCAAGATGGCCGGTATGGTTGCATGGGTCTTTGTTGGTGCTTGGTGCTTTAAAGGTGTTTTCATTATGTCAGGCGGCCCCCAGGTCGTCACCGCGTGGATAGGTAGTCTAAACATAGCGCCGATAGCCATTATTGGGCTGATGCAGATAACCTTCGTAATTTTGGGTTGCTTCGTTCAAGAGATAGTCATTCAATTAATGACCCTGCCGGTCTATTTCCCCATAGTAGATCTTCTGGGTTTCAGCCGTCTATGGTTTGGGGTTCTGTTTTTGACCAATGTGCAAATGTCATACCTAACACCACCTTTTGGGTTCGCACTATTTTATATGAGAGGCATAGCTCCAGAAGGCATCACCATGGGAGATATTATTCGATCGGTTCTTCCGTATTTGCCTTTGCAGTGTATCGCGGTCGCCATAGTGATGTTCTTTCCGCAGGTAAGCTTGTGGCTCCCCAGTCTTATGCTGGACTAACTGGCAGACAAAAAGGTGAAGGAGGCTATTGGAAGTTATGAGGACTACAAAGCAAAATCGTTCAAAGCTGGAAACCCACATGGTTGGCCAAGAGGTAGTCGAGCTACAAAGAAAGATACCCATTATGAAGAGTCCAAATATAAAAAAGGAGGTACGAGAAAGTGGCAAAATATATCACCGAGGCTAAAAGGGAGACAGAGGTTGCATTAGAAGCAGATGTAGTGGTGGCTGGAGGTGGTCCATTCGGCTTTCCTGCTGCCATTGCAGCGGCGAGAAATGGAATGGAAACGGTGTTGGTGGAACATTACAGTGCGTTTGGGGGCGTGGGAACATCCGGTTTGTGCAATGTTTGGATGGGTACTGTTCCTCAAGTGGATGGGGGAATATATAGAGAGCTTAAGACAAGGCAGATGTCTGCTGGGGGCCTGATAGACGGCTATTATGCAACGTTCGACCCCGAAGTTGCAAGGATTATAATGAACGAGATGGTGGAGGAGGCAAAGGTAAAACCGCTCTTGTACACTACCGCTGTTGATGTGGTGGTTGAGGGCTCGAAAGTCAAGGGGATAATCACCGAGAGCAAGTCAGGAAGACAGGCCATCCTAGGCAAAATCGTCATTGATGCCACTGGCGACGGCGATGTAGCCGTAAGGGCTGGTGCCTCCTATGAGGCTACAGAACTGTCGAACAGGGAACCGTCAACATTGTGCTTCGCTATAGGCGGGGTAGATACCGATTTGCTACTGAGGTTTCCGCAAGAGAAACCGGAATGGGGTGCAAGGAGGGGGACTTTGCCCGATTTTCAAGCTAACCCATACCCAAGATATGTAATGGTGCCCAAGCCCTTGATTATGGAAGCTAGGGAGAGGGGTGAACTCGAGGCCGAAATTGAACACATCGTTGTACACGTAGAGGATAGAACGGCAATCAAAACTGGAGTGGTAAGTATTAATTCAGCTCATTTGACCGGCGATGCATGTAACAATGAGGATTTGACTTCTATGGAAATCCTTGCCAGGAAGCAAAACATGTCTATTACCAAATTCATGAAGAATAATGTGCCTGGATTTGAGAACTGTTTCCTGGCGTATAACGCGGTAACGATGGGGGTCAGGGAGACTCGTAGAATCGTGGGGGATTATGTCCTCACAAAAGAGGATTTACTCACAAGCAAGAAGTTTGAAGATACCATCGCTAACAACAGATTCCCAATGCAAGGTCATGGGCCTGGTGTAGGTTTTACCCAGGTCGAACTTCCTCACGCCTATAGTATTCCTTACAGGACTCTTCTGCCAAAGGGCCTGGACAATATACTCGTGGGAGGTAGGGACATATCATCGGAGCATATGGCGTTAATGTCGCACAGGACCATGCCCTGCTGCATGGCGCTGGGTCAGGCGGCAGGAACCGCGACCGCTCTCTCAATCAAGAACAAAGTCACGCCGAGAGACCTGGATGTGAAACTCCTGCAAAAGACCCTTATGGAGCAAGAAGCAGCTCTGAATCTATACAAGGTTTGATGAAATATCCCGACCTCTTTGGGAGCATGACAGATCTTGACTAAAAAGATATTGTAAGCAATGTACAGTGGGAGAGACACGGACGGTAAGTCGAGACGGTCGGGAGCCGCTTTTGGAGGCGATGAGGCAGAAGCTGAGAAGCGATGAGGGGAAGCGGATCTATGCCAAACGTGGGGATGCACGGTGGAGCCGGTTTTCGGGGAGATAAGGTGGGATGACAAGAAGCCGTCGATGGGCCTGCATGGCTCGGTGAAAGTGCGGGGTGAGTTTTCACTATTGTGCCTGGTGCACAACGTGAAAAGGATCATGGAGAGAGTCCTTGATGGTACTGGTCGTTTCTCCGCGAAGCATAAGAAGCTGATTGCAGAGGCTGTATGGGCATATAGCCGAAGAACAATTGACTTTGGTTGGGGCTGAGGCCCCAAATCAACTCTGAAGGTGAACAAAGGTGGTCGAAGGGGGGTGATACCCTTCAAGAAATAACGGTTAAAAGGTGTCGGAGAGTATCAATGGTCGTTGATTACCCTCCGACAGAAACGGTTTTTTTGGACAACCTGTAAGAGAGATGTTTTTTCCGAAGGCGGCTACTTGGCCTCATGGGCTTATGATTGCATGATTATTGATTGGAGCTATCAATATGGTGGTTGAAAAATCATGAACAGAGAGTTACTGGCAATGTCCAACACGATTGTATGTAGAGGATGACGAAAATGGAATGGACTAACATACCGGCTCGACGGATACCAATTTACAGCAAAAATGAAGTTGTCGTGGTCGGCGGAGGGGTTGCCGGCCTGAGCGCAGCTGTTGCTTCCGGCAGACTCGGTGTCAAGACAATTTTGGTTGAGCAGGGTAACTGCCTTGGAGGCACAGTCACCAGAGGCCTTGTTACAACTTGGATGGGAGTGGAACCTGAAGTCAACAAAGGGTTTTTTATGGAAGTTTTGCGAGCAATGAAGGCCAGTGGCGATCTAATCGAAGGGTTTCATTCACCCAATGACCCTGAAGCTTTCAAGTTGCTAGCTCTTGACGTCGTGCAGAAAGCAGGTGTTGAATTGCTATTGTACACGACGGTAATTGATGTATTGCTGGAGAAACACAAGCTTTCGGGAATTGTTATAGCGAACAAATCGGGGTTGGAAGCTATCATGGGTGAAGTGTTTGTTGACGCTTCTGGCGACGCGGATGTTGCCGCTCTTGCTGGAGAAGCATTCGAAAAGGCGATACCAGGCGAAAATGCTTTGACAATACCTTATAGGATTGGAGGTGTTGACATCCACAAGGCTGTAAGCTTCGTGAAGGAGAACCCAGACGATTTCTATGCATGGGGAAGTCCTCAAGATCTTACTATTCTGGAACCGAATAGAGATAAGCCCCTTGTTTCTATTGTTGGATTCAAAGGGATGATAAAAAAAGCACGAGATGAGGGTGAACTTTGCCTGCCTCATGAAGTAATAGCTCTCAAATTTCTGCCAGCAAAAGGAATGGTTCAGATAAATGCTACTCATGTAACTAATCGTGACCCTCTAAACGCCAAAGACCTTACTTTGGCTGAAATTGAAGGTCGGAAACAAATGATGTCCGTGTTTTCTTTTATGAAGAAGACCATTCCGGGATTTGAGGATAGCTATCTAATGGATAGTGCCGGCCAGATTGGGGTCAGAGAAAGCCGTAGGGTTATAGGCGAATACACACTTAGCGAAGATGATATAAGAGAAAGTCGGCATTTTGATGACGTAATCACCTTGAACTTTTGCCCTATTGATATTCACGGACCAGGTGAGAAGCAGACATGGTTAAAGCTGAAGCAACCCTATGAGGTGCCCTATAGGTCATTGCAGGCAAAAGTCAATGAAAATCTGTTGATAGCTGGACGATGCATATCAGCGGATCGTGTTGCTCAAGGTACTATACGAAGTGTTCCTGGTTGTTTTGGCACTGGACAAGCTGCTGGTGTGGCTGCTGCACTCTCTGCCCGAGAGAAAAAAAGCCCGAAGAATCTCCCCATAGGAGACCTGCAAAGTGAACTCAAAAGACAAGGAGTTCGGCTCTCGTGAGATTCTTACTGGATACATTGTATAGGAAAGATGGAATGTGTGGGTATGAAAAGTGAACATCCTAGCAGGCAAACTGGAAATCTTAAGGAAGGCCGGGTCTACTAATGAGAATAACCAAGGTTAAGACTTTTATTTACCGCCCTACCTGGAATTGGCTTTTTGTAAAAGTAGAAACAGATGAGGGAATTAGTGGCTGGGGCGAAGCGACTACTCAGGGCCAGGAAAAGGGCGTCGAAGCTTCCATTCACAACCTTGCAGATTATCTGATTGGGAAAGACCCTCGTCACATCGAGTTACACTGGAGCACCATGTTTCGCAATAGCTACTGGCGCCCAACGTTCATCGTCACCAGTGCTATGAGCGGGTTGGAGATGGCTATGTGGGATATACTGGGCAAGAGCCTTGGTGCCCCGGTATATATGCTGTTGGGCGGTGCATGTCGCGACCGTATTAAAGTCTACCATAATGGCTGGTGGTTCGAAGCGAAAAGCATTGATGATTACATCTGGCTTGCTGAAAGAGAAGTGAAGGAAAGAGGAGCCAAGGCTCTCAAGTGGGATCCATTCTGGGGATGTGATGTGTTTACTTCTAGTCGAGATGACATCCACAGTATTATAGAAAATGTCCGGAGGGTGCGCGAGGCTGTTGGCGATGATGTTGAGTTGATGCTTGATGGTCATGCCCGACTGAGCCCTAACAGCGCTACTGGCTTCGCCCATGCGGTAGAGCAGTTCAAACCGTCATGGTACGAGGAGCCTATCCCCACCGACGCCAGCGTAGATGATCTGGCGAGGGTGGCTTCGTCAACCGACATACCAATAGTTGTTGGCGAACGAATCCCGACTCGCTGGTGTTTCAGAGACATATTTGAGAAACGTGCCGCAGCAATTATAAATCCCGATCCTGCGCACGCCGGCGGCATTCTCGAGACAAAAAAGATCTCTGACATGGCACATGCCTACTATGTGGGTGTTGCTCCTCACAGTGCCGGTGGGCCAATTCTCAACGCTGCCAGCGTACATATCGAGGCCGCTATTCCGAACTTCGTGATCCACGAGTTCTTTTCCGTCGATCCCCCATTTTATAAAGAGATTCTCCAAGAGCCGTTCCCTGCTTTGAAAAATGAATTCATTGAGTTGCCAACCAGGCCAGGCTTGGGGGTAGAGATTAATGAGGAGGCGCTGGCAAGGAGGCCTTATTTGTATCACGATCTTAGTAGTTTCTGGGAGTCGCCGCGGGTGCCTGCAGGAAGCATAGACAGTTGATCTTGGTTAGTCTTTGAACTTAGCCCAGACCTTAGAAACAGAGTGCAGCCGGGGATGGAAATGGAGGGTGGTGGCGTAAAAAACGGGTCGTTGAGGAGAATCTCCCAGGACTGTTTGCTCCATGTTGTCAGGCGCTACGACGACTATATATCTCAGCGCTTGATTCGCTTAGTAAGCATAGTAAGCAGTCTTGGGAAACTACACTGGATCTTGTTTGGCCTGTCACTATAGTAGATGCAGTGAATGGTGGAAGCTGCTGTCATCAGGGGAGTCCATTCCATCTGGAGGGTTTTGCCCCTTGGGACGGCATAGCTCAGGTCATTCTGGTGTGAAATACGTTCTTCTTAGCGTGGTAGTTATGTGTATTGCCGGCAAGCAGGGCAGTGGATGATAGCTCACAAGGTGGGGAAAATCATGAACATTGTTTCAAATTTTGGCATGAGTGGTTTTCCCATGTGCAATGCTAATTCGGCGTCTCACTCCAGCAATCTCCGCCTCCGCCTCATCACCTTCTATGGAAACGATTTTAACTGGTGTGGCTAAACACATGGTTCTAGGTATTTTAGCCCGAATTCCGTAAATAATGCAAAAAGACTCTAACTTGGCAATTCTTGGAAGTTTTAGGGAAGCCAGAGCGGTTTTCATTCATAGTCGCGGTGGCCAGCTGTTTTTAGCGAAGGCGGCAAGAGATATTGCTGCTGCAAGGAGAAGCCCAGCGCCAAGGAAGAAGGGGAATTCGAACTCGTTTATATCTCTAAGCTAGCCTAAAAGGATTGGACCTACCACAAAGCCGATATCGCTAACAGTGCGATATAGGGCCATGGTGCGTTCATAATTTTGTGCTGGGCCGATATAGCAGGATATCCCCAACTCGTCAGGAAGCGGCCGATGATGAGCGGAGGCCTCTGTCCCCAACAATGAGCTGGTATGCCAACGGGTAGGTTTCATCATGAGCACTAGCGCTTCCATACAAAGTGTAATAAGGGTTTTGTTATGCCAGGGGCCATATCTGCTCATAGAAGGCACCTCTTCAATATAAGGATGAGATACGACTCTTACTTAGGCAAAGTTGGCAATAACCGCTTGGCCTAAAGAGATGCCACCGTCATTGCAGGGTACTTGTCTGTGGGTAAATACCTGGAACCCGTTCTGTTCTAGCAGGGCAACTGTTTTGTTTAGCAACAGCCGGTTCTGGAAGACACCGCCGCTTAAGGCTACCTTATTAATGCCAGTTTCACTGTTTATTAGTTGGCACATTTGCTTCGCTATCTGGGCTATGGTGTTATGGAATTTGACTGATATCCTGGCTTTTGAGGTGTGTTGGCGTAATTCTTCGACTATAGCTGAGAGTAAGTCACCTACCTCCACAATTCTTATTCCTTCACCCTCTGCTATCCGGTAGGGATAGCCTTCCTCATAATTGGTCCCTTCGCTAGACTCAGGGCAAGCCTTGCAAGCAGTCATTTCGAGCTCCACGGCTGCTTGCCCTTCATAATCTATCTCACCTCTTATGTCCAGTAGCGCTGATATAGCATCGAACAGACGCCCCATGCTAGAGGTCAGCGGCGAGTTCAGCCCTCTTTCTATTTGACGCTGGATGATTTGTATCTCGGTCTTGCTAACATCTTCCATAATTGGTAGCCCCTGGCTTAAGACATCTTCCCCTAATAGACTGAGAATATAGGCAATGGCAATGCGGTAGGGCTTCCTTGTAGCTGCATCTCCTCCAGGCAGAGGCAGATATTCTAGGTGTCCTACTCTTTGGAAGCTTCGATAGTCAGCCACCAAGAATTCACCTCCCCAGATACGTCCATCGCTGCCCAGCCCGGTGCCATCAAAAGCTACTCCAATAACCGGGGACTGTACACCATTATCTGCCATACAGCTTGCAATGTGGGCGTGGTGATGCTGCACCGGAATAAGTTCTATTCCAGAGTTGCCTAGCTCTTGCGCATACTTGGTGGCAAGATAATCAGGATGGAGGTCATGAGCGACGGTCACAGGCTCAATGTGAAATAGCCTTTTATAAAGGGAAATGGTGTCGGCGAAGTGCTCCAAAGTTTCTATATTTTCCATATCACCAATGTGCTGGGACAAGAAGGCGTACCGATCCCTAGTCAGACAGAAGGTATTTTTGACTTCAGCACCGCAGCCAAGCACCTGTTCAGTTCCGAATTGGAGGTGAATAGGATAAGGAGCATGGCTTCGAGCTCGTCTGATAAGCTGGCTTGTTCCTTTTTCTACTATGGCTACGCTGTCATCGTACCGAGAATAGATATCGCGATTGTGGATTAAAAAGTAATCGGCGATTCCCGAAAGCCTTCTTAATGCTTCGTCATTGTCCTTGGCAATGGGTTCTTCACTAAGATTGCCGCTGGTCATCACTAGAGGCAATTGGGTATCCCTGAGCAAGATGTGATGTAAAGGGGTGTAAGGCAGCATAACGCCCAAGTATTGTAAGTTTGGAGCTACCTCTCGAGATACGATTGAGTTCTCCTTCCACTTCATGAGCACGATAGGGCTTTGAGGAGAAATGAGCAATTTCTCCTCCTCTGGAGAGACATAGCAGTGTTTCTTTGCTTCCTCTATGTCGGTTACCATTATGGCAAATGGCTTAGAGGAGCGCCTTTTTCTTCGGCGCAAAGTCCTAACTGCTATTTCATTGCTGGCATCACAGGCTAGGAGAAATCCCCCTAAGCCTTTGATAGCAATAATCTTCCCTGTTCTCAAGAGCTGACCGGCATTGGCTATAGCATCTGGGCAGGGCAAGGAATTGCCCTGGTTGTCAATTAGCTCAACGTGGGGGCCACATTCGGGGCAGGCGTTTGGCTGAGCATGGAAGCGGCGGTCTAGAGGATTATCATATTCCGCTTGACATCGGGGACACATAGGGAAATAGCGCATGGTAGTCTTGGGGCGGTCATAAGGCATATCCTCAATTATAGTGAAGCGGGGACCGCAATTGGTGCAGTTAGTGAATGGGTAGCGGTAACGGTGATCGTTGGGATCTAATAGTTCGCTTAAGCAGGCTTGGCAAGTAGCAATATCAGGAGAGATGAGCTGGTATTTCCCCTCAGTAGCAAGGCTGCCACGGATTTCAAAGTTTTTATAGCCAGCGGGACGTCGATAAGTGATAGCTATATCTTCGATGCGAGCTAGGGGTGGCGCTTCCATTCTAAGCTCCAAACAGAACTTCTCAATAGCTTCTCTTCCTCCCTCTATTTCAATTTTGACATCTTCAGAGGTATTACATACCCATCCCTTTAGATTGAGGTCAGTGGCTAGTCGGTAAACGAAAGGCCTGAACCCGACTCCTTGAACGACGCCATGAACGCTTATATGAGCTAGCGCGGGAGTTCTTACCTTAGCCATTGTTTGTAATATTTAGTTCTAGGGCTGGTAGAGGGCTATTCTTTGGTCTGGGGCTTGTGCTTATTAGCTTCTAGCTCCTTTAACAGCCAAGCGCACCAATCTTCTATGCTGGCGCCTGTCTTACAGGAGACTTGGAAAATTTCGATTCTGGGATTCAATCCCTTCAGGGCAATTTGAAAGGAATCAATATCAAATTCAACATAAGGCAGAAAGTCAAGCTTATTTATCACTACGGCATCAGCATCAGCGAATATCACAGGGTATTTGGCAGGCTTATCATCACCTTCCGGCAAACTAGAAATCACCACCCTTTTATGTTCCCCAAGGGCGAACTCCGAGGGACAAATGAGATTGCCCACATTTTCAATAAGCAGCAAGTCTATATCTCCTAAAGGCAACCTGCTAAGGGCGTGACCAACCATGTTAGCAATCAAGGCGCAACTCTCTGACATATTTCGTGTATTTATCTGGACAACATCTGCCACTTCGTTTCTAACCTTTTCAGAATCCAATGTTGAGGCGACATCGCCTTCAATAACTGCTATCCTTAGCTTGTCTTTTAGCTTGGCTATTGTTTGCAAGATAAGGCTTGTCTTGCCTGCGCCTGGAGCCGCCATAATATTGATAGCGAAAACGCCGTTCCTGTCTAGTAGCTGCTGATTTTGCGCCGCTATAGAATCATTAGCTTCTAGGATGTTTTGCACTACTTCTATCCTTTTCATTTCATTCTACCTCTATGCTTTTTACATATAGCTCTCGCCCTCCAGCTATTTCCACATCCTGGTTTTGGCATTTAGGGCAAGTCCAGGATGTGTCCTGGGGGTGGAAAATGGTGGAACAATGTTGGCAGCGGAATTGAGCTGGTGCCAATTCAAAATTGAGTACTGCCCCTTCAGCGATGTCATCCTTACTGAGGAAATCGAAATAGAATTGGATACAATCGGGAACAAAGCCTGATAGCTCGCCAACAACCAGGTTAATCTCACTAATTCTGTGAGCTTGAGCCTCCTTGGCTTTACCCAGCACAATACTGACAATACTTTCAGTTATCCCGAACTCATGCATGTTGGACCTATAGAGTTGCTATCCTACTCCATTTTGCTCCCTGCTACCAATTCCCCTCCCACCATACTTGGCTACTACTGAGCCTAATACTCCGTTAACCAGCCGTGACGAAGAATCGCTACCAAAAGTCTTGGCGAGCTCTACAGCCTCATTTATAGCTACCTTTGGTGGGGTAATATTCAGAATCTCGAAGATGGCGATGCGCAAGATATTTCTATCTACGATAGACATCTGTTCTACAGGAAAGGCTGGCGCAAACTGCTTAATGAGGTTATCAAGTTTGGTTTTATCATGTATTACTCCCTGTGTAAGTGTCTCAGCGAAGCTATAGGCTTCCTGTGGCAATGCTTCATCAATTGGCAATCGAGCTAAAGCTTCCTCTGCTTTGTGTTGGGTGCAATCAAGTTCATAGAGTATCTGAAGAGCAGTGACTCGTGCCTTTCGTCTGAAACCCATAGTCAGTCGGAGACCACTGAGTCTCCTAGCTCGGTGATATTCTCAACCCCTGAGATGCCGAAGGTCTGTGCTTCTGAATTGATTCGCTTAATCAAACCGCTGAGTACCCTGCCGGGACCAATTTCGTAAAAGGAGTCCACTCCATCTTGCACCATATATTCAACAGAAAGTTGCCATTGAATGCAACGGCGCAACTGGTATGACAGCTCCGCTCTTATCGAATTTACATCAGTTAGCGGCCGGGCGGTGACATTAGCTACTATGGGAATTGATGGTGGACGAAACACGAACTTCGAGATAGCTTCGCTAAACTCATCCATAATTGGCTCCATTAGGGAGGAATGAAAAGCACCACTCACTTTCAGAGGAATAACACGGCGGGCACCTTTAATCTTAGCCAATTTGCTGGCTTCAGTTAAGGCATCAATAGCGCCACTGATTACGATTTGACCGGGGCAATTCATGTTAGAGATCTCAGTTCCGCTTTGAAGGCATACATCCGCAACGGCGGATTTTTCAAGTCCTATTATGGCTAGCATGCTCCCTTGATTCTTCTCCCCGGCTTGGTGCATCAGTCTTCCTCTTTCCCGAACTAACCTCACAGCGTCACTGAAGCTCAGGACATCAGCAGCCACAAGAGCGGTATATTCTCCTAAACTATGTCCAGCCACAAAGGAAGGAGGTGGCAAATTTTCATTGCTAACCTGTTGTTGGGCGGCTCGGAGGCAGGCAATGCTAGTTGCCAATATCGCTGGCTGGACATTGTCTGTTCTTGTCAGTTCTGCCTCTGGGCCTTCAAAGCATAGACGAGATAGGGGGAAGCCCAGAGTGGCATCAGCTTCATCAAAGACTTCTCTGGCTGCGGCATAGCTATCATATAGCTGCCATCCCATACTAGTGCCTTGAGAGCCTTGTCCTGGAAAGACATAGGCTACCTTGGCTGTCTTAGACATAATTAGCTTTTTTTCTTGGGTGACTTGACCTCAATCGCCTGTCTATTGTTGTAGCTACCACAAGTGGGGCAAACATGGTGAGCTAGCTTAAGGCTATGGCATTGGGGACAGGTATCCAGGGCAGGCAAAACAAGTTTGAGGTGGCTGCGCCGTTTCCCTTGACGCGCTTTGGGGTACTTTTTTTTAGGTAAAGCCATAGGAACTCATCTCCTTAATGCCGGCACAATCAGGTCGACATAGCGGTTTCATTGGTAAATTTAACAAAGTATTCTGCCGGATTATCTCTCCTAAGTCAAGCACGTTATCGCTACTAATGGTAACGTCACCTTGCTCTTCAGATGAGGATAAAGTATTGGACGTGCAAAGGAATTCGTCCTCGATATTGAAAGCTACCGGATAAAGAAAAACATTGAGGCAGCGACTGCATATGATTTCTACTTCAACATTTAGTTTACCTTGAACCAAAATCGCCTGCCTAGTGTGAATTAGTGTTACTTTTCCTTGAACAGAAGCTCTAGCTTGTTCATTGATTATTTCGTCTGTGCAATAGCTGCGACTAGAGCCAACAGGCTCTCTCAACAATTGAGCCACATCTACTAGCGCTTTGAAAGGCTCTCCCTTGAGTTCCTCAGCTTTCATATCTAACCTGGGGTCAACACTACAAATTTTGGGCTAAGTAGTAAGTATAATAATCATTCGCCGTGGCTTCAAGGTATTGGGGAAATGCATTGTTGGCTTACCTACAGCCTTTGGGGTAATATATATGGTACAGTCTGCGGAGTGCAAGGCTTGCTTTGCTTGCTGAGTATGAGGCTCTGTTCAAAGTAAGCCATGTGTATCGACATCAATCGTCAAGAAGTGAATTTCAAAGAGGGCTCACAAATCCGTCTCGGGTAGTTCATTAAGTTAAGTGTGCTTGGGGAAGCCGGGTTCGTAGGTAAAGGGGTTTGCTGTTGTGCTACTTGCGATGGCCTCTTTTCCCGGAATAAAGGAGTAGCTGTGATAGGTAGGGGAGACACTGCACTCGCTGGGGTCATTTATCTGAGCAAGTTCGCTTCTGAGGTTTCAATCATCCATCGCCGTGATGAACTTTGTGCTAGCAAAGTACTGCAAAAAAGCCGGGACAGAACCAAAAATTGATTTCGTTTGGAACGCCGTGGTAGATAGAATAGAAGGCGAGAGAATAGTGCGTCAGCTCAGGCTGAGAAACATAAAGGATGGTATAATGTCATTACTGTGAGCAGATGGCCTTTTTATCGCCGTTGGTGTGGAGGTTGCGACTGGTTATTTGCCTGGGATTTTGCCTTTGGACGAAAAAGGATGCATAATCACCAATGAAGTAATGGAAACAGGGATACCTGGAATATTAGCTGGCGGAGATTGCGCCACTGCTGCTCTATCAGTGAGGAGGTTTGTTAGTTCGCTATGAAGGTAATTTTTCTAGAGGATGTTTCTGGGAAAGCACAAGCGGGAGAGATAAAGGAGGTAGCTAAAGGCTATGCCAAGAATTTCCTTTTACCTCAAGGTTTGGCTCTGGCGGCTACTCCTACAGCTCTGAAACAAGCGGAATCAAGGCTTCAAAAAGGGAAGACTCAGGAAGGTCTGGATCAAGCTAAGCTGGCTGAGTTAGCCGGTCTTATTGAAGGGAAAGAAATTCATTTTGAGGCTCGCGTAGGTACCGGTGACCGTCTATTTGGCTCCATCACCGCTGCCGATATAGCCGAGGAGTTAAGTCAGGCCACAGGTTTCTCTCTTGATAAGAGAAAGATAGACATAGATAAGCCGTTACGCCAAGCAGGCAGTCATGAAGTAATTGTCAAATTAGCTAAGGACTTAGAGCCGCGAGTCACAGTGATTGTCAAGCCAGAGAAGGATTAATTATGGCACAGGAAAAGTTGCCACCGCATGATATCGAAGCAGAAGAGGCGGTAATTGGCTCTTTGCTCATTGACCCTGAGGCTATCTTGAAAGTGGCTACCTTCCTCAAGCCTGAGGATTTTTTTGATGAGACAAATAGGATTATTTACCAGGCTTGTTTCTCACTTTACCAACGCAGCGGCGAGGTCATCAACCAGATTACTGTGGCTCACGAACTGATGCGCCAGAACAAGCTGGAAGAAATCGGTGGCGCCGCCTATCTGAGCCATCTAATCTCTATTGTGCCTACATCTCTACATGTCGAGTATTATGCTCAGATAGTATCCAACATGGCTATAATGCGGCGATTAATCTCTGCCGCGGGACAGATTGCTGCTATTGGCTATGAGGCTGGACCAGATGTCGAAGCCAGCCTGAATAAAGCTGAGGATATCCTTTTCCAGGTGCGAATGAGGGAAGGGTCACGGGATTTCGTTCCAATCCGCGATGTGCTAAGCCAATACTTTGAGGATGCTGGACCTCCTGCCGCACCGCGGGAAGGCGAGATTCCTCATATCTTGACTGGTTTTGCCGGATTGGATGAGTTACTGGGCGGTTTACAAAAGTCTGACTTAGTCATTCTGGCTGCTAGACCTAGCTTGGGCAAAACTAGCTTGGCTCTGAACATTGCCAGAAACGCTGCAGTGAACCAAAACGCTTGTGTGGCTCTATTTAGTCTAGAAATGTCGCGAGAGCCAGTGGCTCAGCGCCTTCTGGCTGGTGAATCAGGGGTAGATTTCAAGCATGTCCGCTTGGGACGTTTTAGTGAGAGTGATGAGGTGAGAATCATGGAAGCCAGTGGCGTCCTATCTGAAACAGCAATTTATATTGATGATTCGCCACAGCTTCAGACTATGGACATAAGGAGCAAAGCACGGCGTCTTTATTTTGAGCGTAATATTGACCTGATAATCATCGATTATTTGCAGCTGATACAGGGTGAAGGCAGAAAGGAAACCCGTGTCCAGGAGCTGAGTTATATCACGCGTTCGTTAAAGATGCTGGCTAGAGAGCTGAACGTGCCTGTGCTAGCTGTCTCTCAGCTCAGCCGGGCTGTGGAGTGGCGAGCCTCTCATGTTCCTCAGCTTGCTGACCTGCGTGAAAGCGGCACCATTGAGCAGGATGCCGACGTTGTCCTTTTTATTTACCGGGATGATTTATATTGCACCGCTGAACAATGGAACAAGGAGCATGATATAGAGAGGGAACCTTATCCCCGCGGCATCGCTGATATTTTTGTAGCTAAGCATCGCAATGGCCCTTTAGGCCAGGTCAAACTGAGGTTCCTGAGTAGCATCGTCAAATTTGACAAATTTACGAATGCGGAGGCCGAGCCAATCTTGACCTCTTAGGGCATAGCAAGGTGCAAAACAGGCATTTCCACCGTTTACCGACAAAGACAGAGTGCGACTCTCTGCTCGATTTACTCTTCACTCAAGTGATGCCTCAAATCCTGGATGTAACCGAGCTCAAAGTGACAATGAGCATCTTTTACCTGCTGAGCCACAAACAGGACTATCCCCCCTTCGTCAGGTATGAGGAGTTACTAGCCCAAACTGTTTCAATGCCCGGCATAGATGAGAAGGCGCTTCGTCGTGCCTTGGATTTGGCTGTAAACCATGGCAGCATTTTGCGCCTCAATCTAAATATAGATGGGGAGTGGGTGGAGGCTTACTTCGCCAACATAGAATCTGACAGAGAAGCCATTAGTAAGATTGAACACAGTGGGGTCTCTACCGGGAAAGAAGGGACGGGGCAGGCATTGCAGCGGTCAAATATCTTTGCTCTTTATGAGCAGAACATAGGCATAATAACACCAATGATTGCTGAGGAACTTAAGGAGGCGGAAAAGCTATATCCAGCACAGTGGATAGAAGAAGCCTTAAAGGAAGCGGTTGTGCTGAATAAGCGTAGCTGGAAATACGTTGCTCGCATTCTGGAGCGCTGGGCTAGCGAGGGCAAGGACAGTGGAGAATATAGACAAGGTGTTAAAAAGGGTAGTCCCGACAAATACATCAAAGGCAAATACGGGCACTTGGTCAAAAGGTAGAGAAAGTGACTCCCGTCCATCCGACCTCCTATCTGGCGAGGGACATGAGCAGGAGACCTGTCCGATATGCAAAGGGGCTGGATTTGTTCACCCTCTTACAGATTCGGGGCAGCCTGATTTCAGCCAAGTGGTGCCCTGTCAGTGCAACAAACGGGTGCTACAAAGAGAGAAGCTAAGCTACCTGGAGAAGTATAGCAATCTAGGCTCCTTGTCGCGGCTCACCTTTGGCAATTTATCCCCTAAGGGGAGGAGAGGGGATGCCGTTTCACAGGAGCATTTTGCTCGTGTTTACCAGGCGGCCAGGGATTTTGCTGATAACCCTGATGGCTGGCTCCTGTTTTCAGGCCCTGCTGGTTGTGGCAAAACTCACCTCGCGTGTGCAATTGCTAATCACTGCTTGAGCGTAAGGCACCCGGCCTTCTATATTGGGGTCGCCGATTTGCTTGACCACCTCCGCTCTGCTTTTAGCCCCACGAGCGATATTAACTACGACGAGCTATTCGAGCGAGTGAAGAATACACCACTTCTGGTGCTTGACGACCTGTGTGTAGAAGGCGGCACGCCTTGGGCGAAGGAAAAACTGGAGCAACTCCTCAACTATCGTTTCAATGCTAGGCTGGCAACTGTGATTACCACTGATATGTCACTGGAAAAAATGGATAAGCGTTTGCGCGGGCATTTTGAAGATAGTGAATTTTGCCAAATATGTGTAGTGGAACAGAAGTCAGCGCTAGAACATCTGGGTGGCTTACAATTGGAACTACTGCGAAATATGACTTTTGATAATTTTGATCACAAGCGGCTGGAACTCCCATCAGAGCAACGTCAAAATTTGCAACAAGCTTTTCATCTAGCGGAGGAATTCGCTCATTCTCCAGAAGGTTGGTTGATATTCCAGGGTGTCAATGGCTGTGGCAAAACCCATCTGGCGGCGGCTATTGCTAACTATCGCTTAGCGCAAGGCCAAGCGGTTTTCCTTGTGGTTGTCCCCGACCTCCTCGATCATTTGCGCTCCACCTTCAGTCCAGAGAGCAAGATATCGTATGACGAATTTTTTGAGGAGATCAAGCAAAGTTCATTACTGATCCTCGATGACTTTGGCGAGCAGTCGGCTACTCCATGGGCTCGAGAAAAGCTGTACCAACTTATTAACTATCGCTATAATGCCAGGTTACCAATGGTGGTTACCACTTGTCTTTCCCTGGATGAGATTGAGACACGAATTAGTTCACGGATGGTAGACCCAAGGCTAAGTCTGGTATTTAATATCATTGCTCCTGATTATCGTGGCGATGTAGCAGCTAGTCGACGAGTTAAACGCTACTGATCGATGTTAGCTAATAACCCTGACAACACGGTTACATATTGGTGTGCTTTACCTCGGGGCGTTATTGTAATTGGTAAATATGGCTGCTAAAATAGGCTAGCATTAACACAGAGTTCGATGATGTTAGATTCTCCAGTTTTAGTTCTCAATCAGAGCTACGAGCCCCTTAACTTATGTCGCGTACGCCGGGCTGTAGTCCTGGTTTTTGGTGGCAAGGCCGAAGTGCTGGAGAATAGCAGAGGAGAGGTTCATTCTGTTACACAGGTTTTCTCCATCCCCTCAGTAATCCGCCTAGTCTATATGGTTAAGCGTCCGCATCACCAGAGAAAGTTGACTAAGCTGGAGGTGTTTAATCGTGACCACTACACTTGTCAGTATTGTGGCCGCCAAACAAGGGAACTCACGCTAGACCATGTTATTCCTAGGGGGCGTGGGGGGGAACATAGTTGGGATAACGTGGTTGGTGCTTGCAAAGTTTGTAATTGTCGTAAAGGTGGACGTACCCCAGCGGAAGCGGGGATGAATTTGATTCACCAGCCACGCCCTCCTCGCAATGATGGTTTTTGTATTCCTTATCATCACCGCAGTACTTATACTGAGTGGGAGAAATACTTGCCTGGATGACTGAAACTCGACCCTATGGTGGATTTTTGGATAGTTGGTCAACAGGCAATTCCTTAACAGAGTCATCACGTTCTACTGTCACGGTTTCTTTTAAAGGATTCACGCTGACTACTTTAGCTTTGCCAAAGCGTGTTGACACCTCTTGGCCCACTTGGGGCATTTTCTCCTTTAAGGTCGCATATTGTTCATTTTCATAGCTTAGGCAGCAGAGGAGCCGTCCACAGATGCCTGATATCTTCATAGGGTTTAGGGCTAAATCCTGTTGCTTAGCCATTCTTATCGAGGCAGGGGCAAACTCTTTGAGGAAACCCTGGCAACATAGTGGATAACCACACTTGCCTATGGTGCCCACCAATTTCCCTTCGTCCCTTGGCCCCACCTGTCTTAACTCCACCCGTGTTTTGAGACTATGGCTTAATTCTCGGACCAACTTCCGGAAGTCAACCCTTTCTTGAGCTTTAAAGAATATAGTCAGGTGACTGCCATCCAGTTCGTAGTGAGCCGATAGGGGCTTCATTTTTAGACCAAGTTTAGCTACCTTTTCCTTGCACTTGGCCAGAGCCTCTTCTTCTTTGTCACGCTGTGTATCTTCCATCGCAGTTTGCCACCAGCCGATTCTTTAGTCTGGCTGAGCACCCAGACTGGCAGAAAAATATCCAATTTTTCCGGGCAAATTAAGCATCAATGATTCAAATGCCAAGCGAGCGCTAACGTTTCTGCTAATGGCGTCCTTCGTTAAGCACAGGATAGTAATAAGATCTTTAATCTTGCTGAGACTTAGCCTCTTTGCCTGTCTTCGCAGAGCTACTTCATAATCTATGTTGATGATAGCCTCCTTGCAGCTACCTTTAATAAGCATCAAGTCACGCCACCAGCTGAGCCAAACTTCCATCGTCTCCATTACCGCTCTCCGGTCCTGGCCAAATTGAGTGGCAAGGTCTCTGGCGTAAGCAAAGCGTTCCTCCAAGCTGCCGGCCAGTAAAGAAGTCAACTGTCCGATTTTTTGAGAACGCTGGTGGAGCAGGCTATCATCTGCCAAGGCAGATAGCGCCCAGCCAAGACAGCCATGACATAGTCGGGCTAGAAGTCTTGCTTTGTCAGGTTCAACCCGATAACAATCAGTGAGCATTCCTTGTATTTGCCCCAGGGGTATAGGACTCAATGCCAACCGCTGACATCGAGAAATAACCGTGGGCAGGAGATGAGATTCCTCAACAGCCAACAGGAGCCAGACCACATTAGGTGGCGGCTCCTCCAGTATCTTGAGTAAGCGGTTAGCCGCTTCAGTGGACATATAGTCGGCATCCTCAATGATGAATATTTTATATCTACCTTCATACGGTGGCAAGTGAGCTAAGTGCTGCAGCTCTCCTATATCATCCCTGCCAATCTCCACTTTGTGATTTGGCTCCCGTGCATCATCCATGCCGGTCTCCGTTCTGGAGCCCAAACTTAAGGTGATAACGTCTGCGTGCTTACCCTCAAGGGTCAGGCGGCAGGAACGGCATTGGCCACAGGGTGGTTGGGGGGCATCACAATTTAGAGCCTGGGCCAAATTAAGAGCCACGGTTCCTTTGCCTACATGACGTGGCCCTACTAAAAGATAACTATGGGCTATGTTGTGCTCCTTCAAGCTGCGATCCAGCAAGGCCAAAATTCTGTCTTGTCCTCTCACTTGCCACATTTAGATTACGTCCAATCTCATCAAATCTTGGTAGCTTTCCCTACGCCGGGTAAGGCGCGCTTTGCCATTATCTATCATGACTATAGCTGGCCTGGGCAAGGCATTGTAGTTGCTACTCATGGGAATAGAATAAGCCCCACACACTGGCATGGCAATAATATCGCCGGGACAAACTGGAGCTAGATTAACATCTGTTGCCAAGAGGTCTCCCGATTCGCAGAGTTTGCCGGCAATAGTAACTGGATTCTCTTCGGCCTCTGACGCTTTGTTAGCTACTAAAGCTTCATATCTGGCGCCATAGAGAGCTGGGCGGATATTGTCGCTCATGCCACCATCTACACAGACATAATTTCTTACCCCGGGTATCTCCTTTATTGCTCCTGCAGTATATAGTGCGACTCCAGCTTGCCCGACAATTGCCCTGCCTGGCTCAATGACGAGTTGAGGATGGGCTAGCTCTAGAAGTGAGATGAGGCTGTTCAATTTGTCGGTTATGGCCTTAGCATAGTCAGCTAGTGGGAGCGCTTCATGTTCTACGGTGTATTGGGCAGCGAAGCCGCCACCAACGCTAAGCTCACTGAGTTGAAAGCCAAATTTCTCTTTCATTTCCCGGGCAAAGCGCAGAACAAGCTCCACAGCCAACTCATAGGGCGCTGTTTCAAATATAAGAGAGCCGAGGTGAAAATGAAGCCCCAGAAGGTTCAAATTAGCGGCTGACATAGCCTGTTTTACTGCCTGTTCAGCTTGTCCTGTAGCTAAGGGAAAACCAAATTTGCTATCCACGGTTCCCGTAGTGATATATTGATGGGTGTGGGGGTCAACTCCCGGTGTGATGCGAATGAGGATATCCTGACTGGTCTTTCTTTCCGTAGCCAGCCTGCTAAGCAGCTCAAGCTCATAGAAGTTATCCACCACAACTCGGCCGATACCCCAGTTTAGAGCTAGCTTCAACTCTTCTGGCGTCTTGTTATTTCCATGAAAATGGATTTTGGCTAGCGGGAACTCTACAGAATGGGCAATGCTAAGCTCTCCCCCAGAGACGACATCAAGCCCCAGGTTTTCCTGGTTGAGGATAAGAGCTAGAGCTCGGTTCAAGAAGGCTTTAGAGGCGTAGCTAACCAAGGTATCAGGATAACGTTTGGAGAACTCACTCTTAAATTCACGGCACTTATGTCGAATAGTGAACTCGTCAAGAAGGTAAAGCGGCGTTCCGTATTCCTGAACTAAGTCAACAACATCGCAGCCACCAACACAAATATGGCCTTGGTGGTTTACCTCGGCTGTTAGTGGGAAAAGGGAAAGCTTAGGCGCACTGCTTATATTCAATTTAGACATGGTAGCCTGTAATTCCTAAGTGAGTCAAGAAAAGCTGGGCTCCTTCTTCTTCAGCGGATGACCTTGCTTTACGCCATCTATACCAAGCGAAAGGGAGTGGTCCATTAAGTGTTTCATCGCTCCCTTAGCTTACTCTCAATGTAAGACAGGAGTTCTCTTGCTCTTCTGAGTAATTCCTTTGCTTCTTTTTCGGTAATCAAGCCTACCTCATCATATATAGTGCGGTGTCGCTTCTTCCTGACCCGATCAAAGTAAGAAATTGATTCCTTCAAAGGTTCATCAAGAGCAAACCGCATGAACTCAAAAGTAGCCCTATGTGCTTCAACGCTGGCGGGCCGGTAGCCCAGGCGAAACATATAGGCTCGGCAAGCTTGCAGCACAGCGTTGTAGGCGGATGAGTTCTTCAATGGACATCAAGCTTACCTTTAAGCATCAGTTTCTGTTCCCTTTCGATTCGTTTGATAAATGGCTCACCTCGCTCAATCCTTTCGGTGAACTCCCTCTTCGCCATCAATGTATAGTTGATTTCCCTGCCAATCTCACTTTCGAGGGCGGAGATAAGGCTGTGGAGTTCTCCCTCCTCGATTTCCCCCACGACAAAGAGGTCAATATCACTGTTCGCTCTTTCCTGGTTTTTGGCTACCGAGCCATAAATGAAGGCAAGCTCTATCAACTCCGAATCCTTGAGCTTATTCCTCAGGTAGTCGCCAAGTCCAGCGGTGAAATAAATAATCTTCTTGAGCTCCGGGTAAAAGGGAAATTCTTTGACGACAGTAAAATACTTCAGGTTTCCCTCCCTGTGTGATTTCAGCAGCCCTGCTTTCTCAAGATAGCCCAGCTCTCTTCTTACCGCATTTAGAGGCTCACCGGTGAGCTTTGCTATCTGTCTGGTATAAAATTGCCTTTCCGGGTTGGTGAGAAACAGTTTGAGGAGGCTACGCTTTGTTTTCGAGGTTATAAAGTATTCCAACATCGCCAGTTGACCACAATTTATGTTCTATCGTATACTATTTGTGTTCAACCGTCAAGCCAAATCTCCCATATCCCAGCCACCAACGCAAAGATGGCCTTGATGGTTTACCTCGGCTGTTAGTGGAAAAAGGGAAAGCTTAGGTATACTGCTTATATTCAATTTAGATATGGGAGATGGTAGTCCCCAAGTGAGTCAAGAAAAGCAGGGCTTCTTCTTTTGGGTGGTGGAAAAGCCCCAATGCGCGTTCCTCTCGTTTCAAAATCTATCGGAGTGGCGAAGGACTCAAATTTCTGTGTCCAGCTCCCATTTAGGTTAATGGTTTTTAGCTATAACCAACAGGGGTCTCGCTAGCATCTTGAGCGAAACGCTAGTTTGTTTAGTGAAGAGAACAAGCTAGAACTATCCAAGCGGCTTTGTTTGTGTTTGATGCCTCAAATATAGTGTTACATTTGGTATATAAAGCCTTGACTATATAAAGCCTTAATGCTATAGTCCTGTCAGGACTGAGGTTCTATTTACCTTTGAAATCAGTGAATAGAGGTAGTTATTGCATGAGAAAGACCACAATAGAGCTTGGAGATGAACAGTATTTTTACCTAAAAGAGAGGGTTTTGGCACGTCAGAAAAAGGATCGAATGACGTCAATGGTGTCCCTTATTAGGGAATTAATTGACGAAGACATGAAGCGATCAAGAGAACGAATATCCAAAGACGTTGAAAGAAGAGAACAGTAAAGGGATACAGAAGCAAACACACAGAAATGATAATGGGACGGTTTTTTTGATGGGTTGTTCTTCAGGAAATCAACTATGGTGGTGTAAGAGTTGTGGCGTACCCCTTCTTAAGGGTAAGTGTGAGATTTGTGGGGGAAAAGGCATCAGAATATGCTCAGATTTAAAACCTATGTTTGAGGAAGAATGCGAATTCTTAGAGAACGAAATCGGTAAAAAGTTACCCGGGAAAGGCTGGCGAGAAGGGCTTTGGATGAGGCATAAGACTATATGGTTTGACGGGAAAAGGCTAATGCGGTTATCTGCG
>Ga0315545_1001411_pt1 | contig 23428 bp, 19 predicted proteins | sample SalMarSW160210MG_FD_203096 | JGI IMG/M metagenome (GOLD analysis project Ga0315545, IMG submission 203096) | Salt marsh sediment microbial communities from the Plum Island Ecosystem LTER, Massachusetts, United States - Salt Marsh Sediment SW1602-10 ...
TATGATCCGCATACGTAAAGCGCGTACGCGCTTTACGTACAAGCATGTTATATAATATCATTGAAAGTTATTGAAGAATCTTTACGATATTGTGTGTTTGCTCCAATGCAATCTATTAGCGTCGCTCGTTTATCGTATTCACTTAGTGCCACCCGTCGCTATCGCTATATATCTCCGCACAGAGAAGCTTTTTGGGGTTAAAATTGAAAGTCGGAAGAATACTTTGTGAATGTGAACACTTTCACAAAGTATATTATAAATGCCTGAAAATAGTTATGTCGGCTCTTTTAGAATCTTATTTTGTTATAAGTTGTCTCATGTCCGCTTTACGCTGAGTAGATTCTTCGGCTGTGCCTCAGAATGACAAAGACATCATCTTTGTCACTTCCAGCGGAGGGCATTGAGTTCTTCTTCTCCTTCGACAGGCTCAGGACATGGGTGCGAATGAATTTTACGGTGCCATCGTTGAGCAAAACGCAGCCGCCTTTCTGGCTTTGGTTTAGCGCTGCCGCAGGCATCTTGTAAACTACGCCAAGACGAGGGGGATCGTGATTATCTAAAGTAATGAAATCAATGACTTTATTCTTACATACATATATAATCATCTACTAATTAACCACAAACTCGTACTGTTTCGCCTCAGATTCATTTATAGGTTTAAACCGGCAACGGAGTATGAATCCCTCTTCAGTAATCTCATACTCGAAATCTTCACCACTATAAGGATCTTTGGGAACACCAATCGGGAGAATTTCCGGTAATTGTCCAGTATTCGCTAGAATAATATATAACTCAATAGCTGTCTTTATAGCATTCATTCTAGATATATTCTCAACATTTTGTATATATAGAGGTAAAATATGATTTAAACAACATGTTATGATGTGTCCAGCCGCCGGATCATCTCCGAATTCTGTTTCCAAATCTTCTTTTAGCTGCTGGATCTCTGTATACTTATCTTCGTATAACATTCCACTGTCCAATACTCGGATGACAGAGTTTAAAAAATCGTTATATGGTTCTCCAGCTAGATTAACTATATCTTCATCCGTAAGGTTTAGAATATAATCAGCGCTGCCATATATCCCAGGATTTTGCGCAAGCTCATCTCGTATCCGGGAAATATTGTTAGGATCTATTCGAATACTCTGAAGTGCAAGCTCAAAATCTATTTCTAATGCTCGAGCAAGCGATTGAGGTGAAGCTTGTGATAGAAATAGTTGACTTTGTAACCATGTAAGTATGTCAATATCGCCCGGCATGATTCCCAGGATGTCCTTAATGCATTTTTGGGCGCTCGTGTCCAATTCTACTGATAGCATATAGGAAAGCAGTGTGTCATTACCTATATGGTTAGCAAGTCGGCGTATCATCAGGCACTTTTCAATCGCTGCATGATATTCTCCATCAGCAATAAGGATTCGTGCTTCAACATTGAGAATATTCATAAGATAACGGCATTGCACTAATTGTGGTAAGTTGACTCCTAATCCCTGTGAGTACATTATGCCCCATGTGCAATTAGGAATCTTAGCAGCAGCCTCAGTAAGCTCAATCGCTTCATGGGCATCCTCAATATATTCTCTAACTTTTTCATCAGGCTCACCGCCATATAAAACCGGATATATTAGGTTTGAATTCGGATCGGGTAAAAGTAAAAATGCCTGATAATATAGTAATGCTGCATTGTCCGGGTCTGATGGCAAAGATCCAGCATTTGCTTGAAGTAAATTTGCAAACATACAAAAATAAACACAAAATATTCCTGTTCTTTCAACAATATTCGACATAATTAATTTCCTCCTGTTTACGTGTTAAACACTTTATAAAAATTTAAAAGGATTTATAACCTTAAATTTAATATATCATGTTATAATAAATATTATAAACGAAATTATCCATGAAGACAAGAGATAATATTGCGAGATCAATTAAATTTCTTCATATAATCTCTTGTTCAAATTTAACTTATAGCCTTCTATATACTATACTTATATAACTTTCAATGTACATAGTTTATAATCGGAGAATTTGCTATTCTGTATTTCCCTACTCCTCTGCTTGTGGGATATCATTTCCATATATAAAATTGTAAACAAAATCATAAAAAGCGTCATCATAAACAAAAGGTCCAGAGTATATATATCCTGGCCCCCAAGGATCTAGCCAACTTTCGGGTACTTCAGCTAGCCCAAGCCACCAATAATCATACAAAAGCATTGCTCTTAATGTTGCATAAAAAGCGTCCTTCTTACGCCAATATCCACCCGCTCCGGGAACTCCATACCATCCATCATCATCTGTAAGTCCACTGCGAAGACCAACTGCTTCTATCCAAACATATTCAGTTTGTATTTCACAATCAGAACTGCCATCATCATAATAATTAATTACAAGATAATAATTCATTACTTCAAAAAATCCTCTCCATAGATTTGTATCTTCTGCAAGTACACCAGGAAGAGCACCTATAAGTGTTGAAGCAACATTAAGGTATGCTGTTGCTACTCCAATAGGCACTAAATCTGTTGGACTTACTTCTTCAAGTAACTCAGTAAGACTTGGGATGGAAGGCAATATCACTTGAGGAATATCACTGGCTACCTCAAAAAATGCCTCTAAATTGTAACACATTGATAGTATCTCAGGATCAAGTCGCCATGGCAGAACCATTATATTGCCAGTGACGGCACTTAATATCATATATGTATCTGTAGAGACAATAGCAGCGAGCCCAGAAAAATCAACGTAGTTCAGCGGATTACTTCCGCAGTAGCTGTATAAGTTCATGCCATCGCCGTAGCCGATTGGGTCGGTTTGCAGGAACCGGCCGATGTAGGGATTATAGTACCGTGCGCGGTAGTAATAGAGTCCTGTTTCTAAGTCGTATCTGCGGCCGGTGAACATATACGGATTGCCGATTAACTCGATATCCTGGTCCTGCTGGTCCGGCGTATAGTTGGCATAAACAGAGTATATGTAACCGGTGGTAGTACTTGAGCCGAACTCGGAAGGCATACCGCCAGCCCATGTCTGCCCGGAATCGGCCCTGCCGGGAGTACCTGATTCACAGCGAACACCCGGATTATTCTCAAAGACCCATGCCAGCCAGATAGTATCGCCTTCATTGACGTCAACGGCGGTTGTCAGCTTGACCGTCTGCCAGCCCTGATTGGAATGTATCTCTGTCTCTTCGGTTACCGCCAGAAGCTGGTCCGGTAGGTCGTTATCACTATATATCGCTGCGTATACACGCTTCTTAATAAAATTGAATGTTAAAAGAAAACCTTGTGAATGTGAACACTTTCACAAAGTATATTATAAATGCCTAAAAATAGTTATGTCGGTTCTTGTGTATTGTGGTTTGCTGCTAATTTAATATTAAAACAATACGATTCCGGTCTATTTCCATTTTAATTTTTGCAATTCTGCCTCTGTTCTAATAAACTTGACTGTGCCGTCATTGAGTAAGACACAGCCACCCCTGGGATTGTGGTTGTCAAAGGTAAATAGTTCCGGTCCACCATGTTGGTTCCAGCCGGCTTTTGTCTCGAACAACAGAACCATATCGCCCGGAGAATCAGGCTCGCAATTCGGATTCATAGCGTAGTGACATTCCATCAAATGCAAAGATTGCTCCGGTAAATTGGATTCATTATGTAAGATTGCAGTATTTTTTACGTTCATGTACTCATGCGCGCTTTGGCACGTAAATATTTTATATATGTAATCATCACTGTAACGACGTTTCTTTGTGCCGTCCTTTTTGGAGTACTCATTTCGGAACGAATCTACAATAACTTCACACCATTGGTTGGGGTCGGGGTATAAATTTACCTTTTTGCGATACATGGGGCCTTTTGCGTATAATCTTGCAAGATTCAAAGCACATTGAAATCGTAACTTGAAAGCCTGCATCTCAGGTGGTTCGATTAAATTTGCTAAGTTTATCTCACACTTGAAAATACGACTGTCCTTAGTTACCAAAACCTCTCCATATAAAGTGAATGATATCGGTTTTATGCTATCATCGTAGCAAGTAATATGTATAGGATCGGAATAAGCAAACATGCCTCTCAGTCGATCGGAATAAGATGCTTTGCTTACGTTGTACGCAAAGTTCTTAATAAGTTGCCGATCGTTAACAATGAAAGGCCCGCTCGACTTTATGTAATTTCTTTCCTCTGAGTTCAATATACTCTTCTGTAATTCAGTATCGGGAATAAAATGGTTCAATTTTGAACCAAGGTATTGAAACTCAATACGGTTGCAATTACATAAATTTGGCGGAATGGTATTCTTAAGCGATCTATATAGTATGGCTGAAAGAGCAAAACCTAGTATAAAAAAGATTATTAAACTTAACTTGTATTTTAAAGCATACTTTTTAAAATTATCATATTTATTTTTCATACGCCACTCCAGTATTTCTCATACCTTTTATTATATTAAATATTTCTAAATGTTTCAAACAAATTGTGATCATATAAATATCCTAAAGATTATAGGGATTTTTTATAAAACATAAATTACAGTTATTTTCAAGTTAACATAATAACAATTTTTAGTGCCAAAAATAGTCAACCACGGAATTCAGGACAGCTGCGCGATCATCAATATATTTCATAATGGTAATCCCGAACGATAAACCTAATAGGAGGCCTATAAGTAGGAATAGAAGGTGACATGTATATTATCTCTGGCTTCCAATATATTGATATATTCCCCTCAGGATCGCTCATATATACCCATCCCTGAAAATCATAATCACGACCACCACTTCTTCCCCAAATCCAGTACGTTATAGTACTCTCACAACCCGTAACGTTTCGATTAGTAGCTTTTGCCATCTCCTCAATCAATACGCGGCGGCCATTTTCATCCTTAGCTCCCTGATAACAACCCCTTAAATGGATTATAGCATTCTTATGTGTATACTTTTTTAAACCCTCACAGAATGATATAAAAGGTTGAGTACCTGGAGATACTGTATATCCTGATATTTCTAAACCATCTGGACCACTAGCATGGGTATAGAAATAAACCTCAGTAATTGGATACCACACTAACATGTTCAAACTTTCTAGAATAAATAGAATATATTCCGCGACATTCATACCCATAACATGACGTTCCTCCAAATTAAAATTATAAAAAAAGTCATCAGCTGCTTCACCTAAAGTCGCGACATCTTTTTCTGTAGTACCTTCATAAAAGGCAACTGCATATAGTCCATTTGGATCCCTACAACTCAAGGGATTATTTGAGCAGTAGCTGTACCAGTTGATTCCTTCTTTAGCTGGGTCGGTCTGGAGGAATCGGCCGATATAGGGATTATAGTACCGGGCGCGGTAGTAATAGAGTCCTGTTTCGAGGTCGAATCTTCGGCCGGTGAACATATACGGATTGCCGATCAATTCAATATCCTGGTCCTGCTCATCCGGCGTATAGTTAGCATAGACAGAGTATATGTAACCGGCGGTTGTACTTGAGCCGAACTCGGAAGGCATGCCGCCTGCCCATGTCTGCCCGGAATTGGCACGGCCGGGAGTACCCGATTCACATCGAATACCCGGATTATTCTCAAAGACCCAGGCCAGCCAGATGGTATCGCCTTCATTGACGTCAACGGCGGTTGTCAGCTTAACCGTCTGCCAGCCCTTAAGGAAGTGTATCTGCGTTTCTTCGGTTACCGCCAGTCTCTGGCCGGGCAGGTCGTTGACATCACTATAGACCGCCAGAAGCATATCACCGGAACCGCCTTCGTGGTAGATGGAAATACTCTGTATGACGCCGTCTTCGGGCATTGTATATGGCATTGCACGACGGTTAGCAACAGTGCTTATGGTCGCAAAGACCTCGGTATTACCGATTGTGCAGGCCCCGGCCTGTATCGCCGGCTGGCCGAAGATATCGTATGCGTATTGCTCGGCGATTACGCCGTTGGCATCGCTTAGCCTAAAGGCTGTTTTAACTCAGGATGACATGGAATTGGTGAGACGAATCTCCGCCGAAAAATTGTGGATTAGTAATCTTTATACTTTTGCATCTATTTTCTTAAAGAATCTCTTACCAAAGACAAGGCGGGCGGCTAAGAAGGAAGGTTAATAAGGTGATTTTTGTGGTACAAAGGGCAAAGTTACCCCGTGTTTTTGCCGATAAAATTAAGACTAAATGAAAATGTTTGCCCGAAAACGAACATCAACTCAACTGAGGGCATATAAAGTAAGGTATTATCAGGCTTAAGAAACGAACGAAAGCAGCTTGTGTATGTTTGACAAAGTTGAGTTAAGTGTGATACAATATATATGGTTAATCAAAGATTGATGTTCGTGAATATTGTTCGATAAGATGTCGATGGCATTGTGAGATTTACGAATCATTCTTAAAAATTTTTTCGGGAAGAAAAATGTTTGAACGTTTTACAGACAGAGCAAGAAAAGTAATGGCGCTGGCCAATCAGGAGGCCCAGCGATTTAATCACGAATATATCGGGACCGAACACATCCTGCTCGGGTTGGTCAAGGAAGGCAGCGGCGTGGGAGCTACGGTCTTAAAGAACCTCGATGTCGATATCAAGAAGCTTCGACTGGAAATTGAGAAGCACGTCAAGAGCGGACCCGATATGGTTACGATGGGCAAGCTTCCTCAGACGCCGCGAGCCAAGAAGGTTATCGAGTATGCGATAGAAGAAGCACGGTCGCTGAACCATAATTACGTGGGGACCGAGCATATCCTGCTGGGTATCCTTCGAGAGAGCGAAGGGATTGCGGCCCAGGTTCTTTTAGATATCGGTCTGAAGCTCGAGGAGGTGCGGCAGGAAGTGTTGAATCTTCTGGGCGCCGGTGTGGACGACGGCCCCGCAGCGCTTGGGATGAAAATGAGCCCGACGCTCGGCCGTAAGGCCAAGAGTAAAACACCCGCGCTGGACAGCTTCGGCAGAGACCTTACACAACTGGCCGAGGACGGCGAGCTGGACCCGGTAATCGGCAGAAAAAATGAAATCGAACGATTGGTGCAGATACTGTGCAGACGCACGAAAAATAATCCGGTCCTGTAGAATTCCGGTTCCATATAAAACAACCAGGGACCACAAAGATTGGAATATTGGACTATTCCGGTAATCAATCCCTTGCCGAAAGCTCTGGATTTCTCAATTAATAATATGACTTTCTGAATATTTGACATAAACTACTTATTAAATAACGTAAAACGCTGATAGTGATGCGCATAATGATGATTATTATACACAAAATGATGACTTATTTCAAGGAAAAATTAATATAATAGAAGAAATACACTAATAAGTATAATGTTCCTTGCCTGAAGATTTTCATTATCAAGCAGGCAAGCATGATAAAAAATTTGTTTACCGATGCAATAATACACCATGAAGAGCAGGCCATCGGGGTGACGCACTCCGGCTTTCAGGTTGTTTTAATGGCGGGTATCTAAGGAAAGGAGGCGTTATTAATTTTAAAACATCATTTTGACCTGATTATGTTCCGATATAAAAAAAACGAAATTAGTAACTCTTCTCAATCTAATACTATCTATCGAACTAACACTATTTTTCGAAGGAGGTTAATTATGCGTGTGAAATTATTGTTTGCCATTTCCTTTGCGTTAGTGCTGAGTTTTACCGCCAACAGCACACTCGGTGACATGGTGGCATACTACCCATTGGACGAAGGCTCCGGTACGTTAGTCAAAGACTATTCGGGTTATGGTCACGACGGGCAGGCACAGGCCGATCCCAACTGGGTCGATAGCGCTGCCAATTTTGGAAAGGCAATCTATTTTGACGGCACCAATCCTACACCTTACTGGGTCAATTGCGGCACATGGAATCCATCAGAGGAAACTGGTGAATTATCCGTAGCATGCTGGATTAAATGGGACGGAGTAAACGGCAATTGGCAGGGAATTATCGGTAAAAGAGACGGCTGGGAAATTCCTACCGGCGGCACAGCGCCTACGATGTGGTATCTTGAGGTGAGTACGAACGGCGACATGAAGTTCTCCAGCAGGGGCGAGGATATAACTGATGTGCAATTTGACCAAGTACCACCGATAGGCGAATGGATTCATTTGGGAGTTTCATTCGATGGAACCAATATAAGTCTTTACGTCGATGGGGAAAAGGCTGATTCATTTGTTCAACTCCGCGGGATACAGGATGATGCCGCTAAATTTGTTTTCGGCCCCGGAGTAGATAATACAATAGTTATCGGCTGCGACAATCTGGGTGGTGCCAATGCTTTCTGGGGTACTATTGACGATGTGCGATTGTATGATGCGGCACTGACTCAGGAAGATATTCAGGATGTAATGTTTGATGTCGGAACACCTCCGGGACTTGCCCGTGCCCCCAAGCCCAAGGACACGAAGACAGAAGTGCCGCGAGATACGGACCTTCGATGGAAAGGCGGGATGTTTGTCGTCACACACGATCTATACTTTGGGGAAGATTTTAATGATGTCAATGAAGCCGAGATAGACGACCCAAGAAGTGTACTGATTCAAGCGGATATGACAGAAACCTCTTACGAGATTCCGGGCCTTCTTGAATTTGAAAAAACATATTACTGGCGCGTCGATGAAAACAACGATGTTGATCCGAACAGTCCGTGGAAAGGTCGCGTCTGGAGCTTCACGATAGCCGACTACGACCTTATAGATGACTTTGAAGACTATGACGATACGGATAATAAAATCTACGATACATGGGTGGATTTCTTCGTGAATAATACCGGTATGACGGTCGGATATTTCGAAGCCCCTTATGCCGAACTTGACGAAATTCATGGCGGCAAAAAATCCATGCCGCTGTATTACGACAACGATGGTACCGTTAACGAGGGAACCGACCTTGAACAAAGCGGAACATTATACTACTCTGAAGCCGAACTGGAATTAGCGGAGGCTCAGGACTGGACAAAAGACAATCTCGAGACTTTATCACTGTGGTTCAAAGGCCGTCCGGCGTATTCCAGCAGCTTCACAGAAGATCCGGCAGGTACTTACACTATTGTGGCCGCCGGTGCAGATATATGGAACGTCGCCGACGAATTCCACTTTGCCTATAAGGAACTCGCCTCAAATAAAACCGTATCGATTATCGCAAAGGTTGAAAGCCTGGAGCCTATTAATAAAGATTCGAAGGCGGGTATTATAATCCGTGATTCACTCGAACCGGGTGCAAAAAACGCAGCCCTGCTGCTTACACCCGACCCCGACAAGGGGCTACGGTTCCAGACTCGTACCACTACCGACGGCGCCACAACAAGAGGAGATAATGATATGGATCCGAATGCCATGGCACCTTACTGGTTGAAAATAGAACGCACATCCGGCGGACTTATCAGGGCGTATTATTCACCAGATGGCAGCGACTGGACAAGGTTTAGTTTAAAGCAGGTTTCCATGACATCACCTGCCTATGTTGGTTTAGCAGTAACCAGTCATGATAACTCCACGACTTGTGAAGGTGTATTTTCCAACGTAACGATTTCGGGATCCGGCAGCGATCAGCCATGGAGTTCGCAGGATATTGGGATAAACATTAACGATGCCCAGCCGATGTATGTGGTACTCAATGGCACCGGTGCGATTTATCATGAAGATCCCAACGCATCGCTAACAAGCTCGTGGACAGAGTGGAATATTCCTCTGCAGAGTTTTACGGATAACGGTGTGGATATTACAAACGTCAACTCGTTGGGAATCGGTGTAGGTACCATAGGCAATCAACAACCCGACGGTGAAGGCAGGATATTCATCGATGATATACGATTGTATATTCCCAGGGATACAGACTGATGATCCCAACAGCAGTATTTAAAGGCTGAACTCTTTTACAGGAGTATCATTAATATATAAGAGCTTAGAGAAAAGCAGATTAGAGTTTACCAACTCAAAATATATAATTGGTTTCCTGTTTTTGTATCAAATCGACACGTATGCGGTGGCCGGATAAAACGGCCGCCGCATACAAATATCCCTCAAATATCATCCAATTCATGGATTTGTCATCCTATACGAAACCCGTTAATCGATAAGTCCCCGCCCGTTCGGTGAAATATCATAATATTGCCGATGCTTCCGAATCACCTGCTCAAATTATACATGCCGATGTCGATGGAGAATCGAACGAAAGATATCCGCAATAATTTTCGTACCCTGATATATTGTGAGTTTCACTCCCATATGTTATATATGGATTAGTTCGATTCAGTGAAAATAAAATTCTGTCGGATAATCCTGTAAGCCACAGTGAAAACAAATAAAAGGCAAAAGACCATTACAAGGAAGCGTCCCCGAAAGCCCGGGCGAAGCAGGAACCTTAAAAAGAATACAAAGGCTCAGAAACATCCGCCCGTCAGCCGATCCCGTTTGTGGCTGTTTCGTATTGTCACTTTGATTCTGATCCCTGTAATACTGCTTGGTCTTTTAGAATCCGGACTGCGTGTTATCGGTTACGGCTATTCGACAAATGCCTTTTCCGCATGTCAGGTTTCCGGTGAAAAGGCTTATTGCAATAATGCCCGATTCGCCTGGCAGTTCTTTCCCCGGGACATTGCCCGAAGTTTTTCTCCTTTTGTCTTCTCTGCGACAAAGCCGTCCAACACCTATCGAATTTTTATCCTCGGCGCCTCCGCCGCCCAGGGTGTGCCGGAACCCGCTTTTAGCTTCGGTCGCACACTCGAGGTTTTACTCAATCAGAGCTATCCTCAATTGCATTTTGAGGTTATTACCCTGGCCATGCCTGCAATTAATTCACATGCGGTTCTGGAAATAACAAAGGATTGCCTCAAACACAAACCGGATCTGCTGGTGGTTTACTTAGGCAACAATGAAGTGGTGGGCCCTTATGGCGCCGGCACAGTGTTCAGTCCTTTGATGTCGAACCGTTTTCTCATACGCGTGTTTATCAAGTTAAAAAGTGTTCGTCTCGTTCAGTTGCTGGATGAGATTTTGCATCGTTTGTCTTTTGATTCCGAACAACCTCAGCGTTGGGCCGGTATGGAGATGTTCCTTGGCCGTCAAGTCAGTGCACAGAACCCCGAACTTAATCAGGTCTATCAACATTTTAAGGCAAACCTTGCAGATATACGTGATTTATCAATGAAACGAGGTGTGCCGATACTATTTTCCACCGTAGCAGTGAATCTTAAGGATTGTCCGCCTTTTGCCAGTCAGCATCGGACGGAAATATCAACCGACAAGCTGCAGGTGTGGGAATTGCTGTATCAGAAGGGACTGGATTGTGAAGAAAACAGGGACTTCCAGGGGGCCGTCCGGGCTTATCAAGATGCCTTAATGCAGGATCCGGATTATGCAGAAACGCATTTTCGCATAGGACGCTGTTATTGGGAAACTCAACAATATGAGCAAGCTTCACAAGCCTTTCGTCAGGCATGTGAGCTTGATACATTGCGTTTCAGGGCAGACCTGCAGAACAATCAAATTATTCGCCAGACAGCCCTGGAAAAACAGGAACAGGGTGTCTATTTTATTGATGCAGCCGGCGTGATATCGGCACAAAGCGAGCAGCAGATCCCCGGTCAGCAATGGTTTTACGAGCATGTACACTTCAATTTTTCCGGTAACTATCTACTGGCCGTTAACCTATTCGAACAAATCGAGCGATTGCTTCCGGAATCCATCAGGAAAGAAAATATCCGGAAGAGGGCCGTTCCAAACGAACAGGAATGTGCCGGGATATTGGGCTATACAATACTTGAACAGTATAAAATAACTAAAAATGTCCTGGAAAATTATATCACCAGAGCCCCATTTACGAATCAGGCCTACCACGCTCAGAGCGTCCAGGATTTAGAAGAATACATTCAAATACTCAAGGAGAAGGTTACTAAGATACCATTCGATGCATTCTTAGAGACCTATAAACAGGCAATCAAAGAGAATCCATCTGACTGGCATCTGCACTGGATTTATGCATCCCTGCTGGCATCGGAGCAGGTGAATGATCAGGCCCAGGCTCTACAACAATATCAGATTGTCCAGAAAAAGCTGCCCCTTTGGTCGGCCCCATATGTCTTTATGGGATTAGCCGCATCAAAGATGGGAAAACTGGACCAGGGAATTGCTTATAATAAAAAGGGGATAGCTCTGGATCATACTCAATTCGAAGCTTATTTTAATCTGGGCTTCGCTTACCAACTGCAGCAAAAAAACGAACAGGCAATAAAAAACTATCGCCTGTCTATTCGTTACCAACCCGAACATGCAAATGCGTATCTGAATCTGGGAGTCATTTTGTTTAATCAGGGTAAAACCGAACAAGCTATAGAGACATATATTACAGGTCAGAAGAACAGCCCCGATTATCCTGAGCTTTATTACAACCTCGGAGTCATCTACGAAAAAAAAGGTGCATACGACGATGCCGTCAAACAATACCAAAAAGCTATCGATATCGATCCCAATTCAATCAAATATCAAAAGGCTCTTGATATAGCACTCAACCACAAATCCTCTCAATAAATCACAGGCAAACATAACATTGATAACACAGAGACAGTAACAAGGATTATTCGCATAATGATGTTTGTTTTACGCAAAATAATGAATTTTTCCGTTCAGAATACAATATAATTAGAAGGTAGTAAAATCTGTTAAACGTACTGGTTTTTGTCTGTGGATTTTGATTATAAAGACCATAAGGCACCTTTATTTCATTAGTTACAGATAAAACAAGGTCGGAATACCGAAGTTACATTCTCCGGTTGTGTTTTATTGCTTTATACTGAATAAAGTGATTTTATTATAGGAGGTGTTTTTCAATCATCTAAATATTATTCCTTTCAGAATATATTCCGATATAATAAACAATATTGATAGCTTGTTTTTCACTCTAAACTTTCTAATCGAAGGAGGCGTCTAATGTGTATAAAATTTTCATTTCTCATTTCTGCTGTTTTGTTGTCGGTTTTGATATTAACCGGTACGGCCAATGCCGAGCTTGTTGGTTGGTGGAAACTGGACGAAGGTTTCCGTAACACGTTCGCCGATTCCTCGGGTTACGGCCATGACGGAAACATGGATCCTACGAATGAAAGCAAGGTCAAGTGGATAAATGATGGCTATAAAGGCAGTGCCCTACAGTTTTTAACTTCTACCGCTCCATTTACTATTTGCGATGCTAATCTTACACCGGGTCTGTTAAATATCGGGGAATCGACATTTGCGTTCTGGCAAAAAACGCCGACCGTTTACCAGGAATGGGGTCCCGCTTTGGTACTTATAGGCGAACAACATGACACTGACTTCGAGCTTACCGATACAGGCGTTCCATATATTCTTTCAGAACCCGACGATCAAGGAACTGTCAGCTACCCGGGAGATTGGGCAATGGATACTGATGTAACACTCAATGACAATCAGTGGCATCATATCACCGTAACCTGCAGTGCTTCGGACCAGCATATTATTTATTATCTGGATGGGGAAATGGAAGTTACCAGTGATCCGAACTGGACTTTATCTGATCTTATCCTGACAGTTCGTATCGGCGGCCCCCGCAGCAGCGAAGCACGTCGCATGTGGAGAAACTATATTGGAACTATAGATGAAGTGGCGGTTTTTAATCATGCACTTACAGCCGAAGAGGTAGCTTTAATGTACCGATTCGGCCCAAAACCAACCCCAAAGGCCTCTAATCCAAATCCCGGAGACGGAAGGACAAATGTCATACGAGATGTGGTTCTAAGCTGGGATATGGGTATCTATGGCGATAAACGTGATGTGTATTTCGGAACCGAATTCAACGATGTTAACCAGGCAATAAAATCTGATCCGCGGGGCGTCCTTGTTAGTGAAAGTCTGGATAGCACCACTTTTGATCCTCTCGGTGCCGAGCCTCTCGAATTCGGCAAAACTTATTACTGGCGGGTCGATGAAATAAACGACATTGACCCAAACAGCCCCTGGAAAGGTGACGTCTGGAGCTTTACGACCGCCAACTTCCTGACGGTGGATGATTTCGAGAGCTATAACGATACCGACAATATTATATACGACACATGGTTGGACTACTTCTCAAATAACACCGGTATGACCGTTGGTTATATCGAATCTACATCCGTCGAGAAAGATATAATTCATACAGGCAAACAATCAATGCCATTGCAATACGACAACGATGGTACCATAAATGAAGGTACTGATCTTGAAAAGACCGGTACACTGTACTATTCCGAAGCCGAATGCCGATGGGACGAGCCGCAGGACTGGACAAGAGAAGATGTCGAATCCCTAACAATATGGTTCAGAGGCAATCCGGCGCAAGTCAGCAGCTTTGTAGAGGAACCGTCAGGCATCTACACGGTCAAGGGTATAGGCGAGGATATCTGGGACAGAGCCGACCAATTTCACTTTGCTTATAAGGAGCACAGCGGTGCCATTAAAATAATAGCAAGGGTCGATAGTCTGGAAAATACAGATCCGTTTGCCAAGGCCGGCATTATGATCCGTGACACGCTGGATGCAAACGCCCGGTATGCCGCGTTGTTAATGACCCCCGAAAACGGAGTTCGATACCAGTACCGGTCAACTATAGGTGGCATTACCGACAGGGAATTCGACCCGAATGTTGCCGCACCTTACTGGGTCAGATTCGAACGTACTTCCGGCGGACTCTTAAGAGCTTACTACTCGGAAAACGGCACGGACTGGACTTCGTTCGGCTTAAAACAAGTAAGCATGGCTAATCCTATATATATTGGTTTGGCAGTGACAAGCCATGATCCGCTTGTACCGTGTGAAGCCCAGTTCTCGAATCTCAGCTTCCCCAATACGACCGTTAGCGAGGAATGGGCTTCTCAGGACATAGGTCTGTTGACTAACGATAACGAACCGATGTATGTAATTCTCAACAACAGCGCTGTGATTTATCATGATGACCCAAATGCAGCTTCGATAGACCAGTGGACCGAATGGAACATCCCATTGCAGAGTATTACAGATCGTGGTGTAAACCTTGCTAATATTAGCTCTTTAGGTATTGGATTAGGTGACAGGGACAATCAGCAGCCGGGCGGCAAAGGCATAATGTACATCGATGATATACGGCTGTACCGCCCACCAATATCAAATGGCAATTAATCACGGCAGGAATTATCTTTGCCTGATATTAAAGCTGTAGGTTTCGGTAACGATTTGAGTCATTTTACAATGATATTCTTTCCCATTGCCGGCATAATAAAAATGGAAAAATGATACGTATAATTATCTTTAGTATTGTGCAAAAGAGCGTCTTTTATCATTTTATGTATTGAATAATCATAAAAAATACTTTATAATACTATTAATATCTAACCTGTGGTTCATAGTCTGTAAATCTTCGTTATAAAGCAGGCAGAGGGCAAGTTATACCTAATTATTTTGATAAAAAAGGCAGGCGGGTATGTATTGTGACGTAATGTAGTGAGGGTAAATACTGTATCAATCGCTTTCATAATAAACATTTAAAGGAGGATTATCATGTGTAAGAAATTGATTTATTTGACATGTTTTGGTCTGCTGCTCGGCCTGACTCTAATAAGCACAGCCAATGCCCAAGACCCGGATCTGCTCGGCTGGTGGAAGCTTGATGAGAAATCCGGCCTGATCGCTTATGATTCAAGCGGCAATTCCAATGACGGCGAACTCATTCAAACAGACGGCAACCCCATAAGCAATCCGCAATGGGTATATGGATACGCAGGCGGTGCTTTATGGCTCGACGGAGTCGATGATTTCGTCGAGGTGCCACACGACGAATCATTACAGCCGGACGATGAAGTCGCCTTAATGGCCTGGATTAACACTCCAAGGCACACCGGCGCTGAGGCCTCGGCCTGGTCAGGTTATCAGGCGATTATTACAAAGGGTAATAACCCCAGAATGTATAGTCTTTACACTTGTCTTGATGACGACGGTCGCGGTGTTCTTCATTTTAGCCTGGGTGATACTTTTGTTCAATCTGTCAGCATCGGCTCGGTACCACTCAACGAATGGGTACATGTCTGTGCGATGGTAATAGAAGAAGGCGCACATCTCTATTATATCAACGGAGAACCTTCACAACCCGCCGCTGCCGTAACGGGAACGGTGATACCCTCAGGTACAGAAACTCTTCGAATCGGCAACGCCCCCGAGAATAATTCATTTATGGGCAAGATCGACGATGTTCGCGTATATAAAAGATCATTGACGCAGGAAGAGATTCAGCAAATTATGATCAGCGGTTTAAGTTCCGCCGCAACACTGCCCAATCCCGATAATGAGGCCCAGGAAGTGGTCCGAGACACACTCCTTAGCTGGAAGGAAGGACAATATACCGATACACATAATGTGTACTTCGGTACAGATTTCAATGATGTCAACGAGGCAAGCTTATCCGACCCACGGGGCGTGCTGGTATCCGAAAATCAAAGCGGTACGACTTTTGAACCTCTCGGAGCCGATCTTTTAGAGTTCAACACGACATATTACTGGCGTGTCGATGAAATAAACAACACGGATCCAAACAGCCCCTGGAGAGGAGATGTCTGGAGCTTTACGACGGTCAACTTCCTGGTGGTGGATAATTTCGAGGATTACGATGACGCCAACAATATTATTTACGATACATGGTTAGACTACGTCGTTAATAATACAGGTATGACCGTCGGTTACATCGAAACTGTTTCCATGGAGAAAAACATAATCCGCACAGGTCTCCAATCAATGCCTTTACAATACGACAACGATGGTACCATAAATGAAGGTACTGATCTTGAAAAGACCGGTACACTATATTATTCCGAAGCCAAACGTCAATGGGACGAGCCACAGGACTGGACAAAAGAAGATGTGGAATCCTTAACAATATGGTTCAGAGGCAATCCTCCAAAACTCAGCAGCTTTGCAGAGGAGCCGGGTGGCATCTATAAAATCAAGGGAATCGGCTCAGATATTTATGGCAAATCCGACGAATTCCAGTTTGTTTATAAGGAGCACACCGGCGCAGTGAAAATAGTAGCAAGGGTCGATAGTATAGAGGAAAGCGCGGACCCGTTTGCCAAGGCCGGCATTATGATCCGTGATACGCTGGATGCAAATGCCCGATATTGCGCACTTTTAATGACCCCTGAAAACGGTGTCCGATACCAGTACCGTTCCATAACAAACGATGTAACAGAGCGACAATTCGATCCCAACGTCGCCGTACCTTATTGGGTCAAATTCGAACGTACATCCGGAGGACTACTCAGGTCATATTACTCGGAAAACGGCGTGGACTGGACATCGTTCAGTTTGAAACAAATAAGTATGGCTAATCCGATATATATCGGCCTGGCGGTTACAAGCCACAATCCGTCTGTAGCATGTGAGGCTCAATTCTCGAATGTCAGCTTCCCCAGTACAACTGTCAGCCCGGATTGGACATCTCTGGATATAGGTTTAACAACCAATGATTCCGAGTCTATGTATGTTGCCGTTAATAACTGCACCGCGCTTTATTATGATGATCCGAATGCATCTTTGACAACACAGTGGACCGAATGGAACATCCCGCTGCAGAGCTTTACAGATCTCGGCGTTGATCTTACCAATGTCACTTCTTTTGGTATTGGTTTAGGTGACATCGGTAATTCTCAGCCTGGCGGTAAAGGTATAATGTACATCGATGATATACGTCTTTATCGGCCATAAATATTAAATGACAATTAATAACGGAAACAGTCTGCCAATTATAAAACAGCAATAGAATATAGCTGTAAGAATAAAAAGGCGGAACTTTCCAGGATGTATCTCAGGGCCTATGTCGAGTCAATTGGCATAGGCCATGTTTCTTTTCCTGTTTCTATTACAAAATAGCCGCCGAATATTTATAGTTTCATTCCTACTAATATTTATAAAATATTAAAACTTATTGAAATAAACCTCTTTAAGTATTGACAAATACTGCAGTAAACGCCAAACTTATATACTTATCCATAACGCTATTTTGTTGGACGTTTTTGTCAATTATGTTTATGGAGAATTTATCATGAGAATGGATATCAGTCGTGTTGATGTGTGGGCTGCTAATACAGAGGATCGCCCCGGCGGATTGGCCGAGAAACTTGATGCTCTTGCCCAGGCAGATATTGATCTTGAATTTGTCAACGCTCGCCGTGCACCTGACCAACCAGGACAAGGCGTTGTTTTCGTTATGCCTATAAAGGGGGCCAGACAGGTCAGGGCCGCTAAAAAAGCCGGCTTCGAGAAGACAAAATCACTTCATGGAATACGAATCGCCACAGGCAACAAACCCGGCTTTAGTGCGGATTTATCAAGAGAAATCGCAGATGCCGGTATCAACCTTCGAGCTTTCAGTGGTGCTTCCATCAGCAACCGCGCCATTTTTTATCTGGCTTTTGATTCGGACGCCGATGTAAATAAAGTTCTTCGTCTGATCAGTTGAAACAGCTTCTGTGTACTCAATGGAAATCTAATTCGCAGGCGGAAAAATCTCTATAAGGATACCGCAGAGAAGCTTGATTGCCTGAGAAACCAGGGACGATACAGGCTGACCCAACTGTGTTTGTGCAGGTTGAATACCGATACAATATACCTCCGGCTTAATGCTTTGAAGTATCATATCTATGAACAGATGTGGCGAGAGTGTATGTGTTGAAATTACTATTGAGTTGAGTTGCTCTGATTTGAAGATTTTAATCGTTCCCGGCGAAGCATTAAAGTCGATTGCATCAATAAGAAGCAAATTCCGGGGTGCTTTGTTAATTATCGGCTGTATATAGTTTTCAGGGACTGTGCCCGCATCTATAATATAAGCCGATATTTCCGCTTGCTCGAGCTGTTCGCAAACAAGCGGCCCCACGGCATCATCACCTTTGAGAGTATTTCCAATACCGACAATAACAGTCGATGAACCACGCAGTTTATCCAACTGCTCTAATATCTGCTGCTCATTACCCATAGGGGTTTCTTAGTGTCGCCTTGAACGATGTGACATGCGAAAAACCGCCGCTATATGCAATTATGGAGTTTTACAACTTTATATTCACTTCGCACTTGCACTTCGGGCAAAGGACTCGCATAAAATCACCCATCTGGGATTCCGATTTTTCTTTCTCAGGCGGCTGGTGGATATGCTCCGGATGAGTTTGTAATTGTCCGCTTTTAGCAATCAACAGTGAAGGATTAGTATAGGCCAGCGGACCAAGTTTCTCATAAAGCCAGATAAGATGCTTTTTAGTACCGATTAACTCACCACATTTTTCGCACATTTGCAGCTCGAACTCATGAGTTTCAACTATGGCATCTTTATCCATAGTAGCCAAATCCCATTTGTTAGAGAGATTTATGCCGTTTGTCGTCGTGCAATATTCGTGACAGTTACCGCAAAAAATGCAGGCAGCTGTCTGATGCGTAATTTTTCTGACCGGAGGATTCGCTTCGAGATCATCAACCATACTTAAGCAGTTCGGACTCGGACAGACATTCACACAGGCACCGCAGCCGATACAAATATCAAGATCAAATTCAGGCTTGCCTCTTAACTTATCCGGAACAATACATGGTTTAGCCGGAAAACGAGTTGTGAAACGCGGCGAGACTACCGCCGTGACAGCTTCTTTTAATTCTCTCAACTTTGGTAAACGCAATTTCAGACCTCCGTTGGTATTTTTTTATTAATATAAACTATTATTACTGTTCAATTTCATCCGCATATTTGTCAACAACACTGTTTTCCCACAGTTCCACACCGGATGCATAAGCACCTTTGGCTACTGCATGGGCGGCTGTCGGCGAGGTCAAAATGAGAAAAACAGCACAAATAATCGCCTTGGCGGCCATAGCGCCGGAACCACTGGCCAAGGCGACACCGATCAAAAGAACAATAGTACCGAGAGTGACGCATTTCGTTGCCGCCTGCAGACGGTTATAAACATCAGGAAAGCGAACCAGCCCGATACAGCCGAATATATCGAATAAAATACCGATTGCTATTAATATGTATCCTATAATCTCAGTCATCGAAGCTTCGTCCCTCCAAAAATTTCGCCAATGCTATTGTTCCTATAAAGCTCAATAATGCCCAGGCAAGAGCGACATTGAGATAAAAATCCTTTTTTGTGTACAGACCAAGCACTGCACAACAACCAACCACAACAATACCTAATATATCAATAGCTACAGTTCGATCCGGGGCGCTCGGGCCAAGACCTATCCGATAAAGGCATAGAAAACAACAAATAAACAGGCCAAAGTAAAATATGTTAAATAAAATCTCCATATCAACCTCTTTTATTCGAAAATCTTTTTTATAAACCACTCGAACCTTTGGGCAATGAATTTTGTCGCCTGCTCAACATCATCAGATTTCACATTAATCCAATGGACGTACAGGAAGCCATCCTCAGTGAGATCCACCGTCAAAGTCCCCGGCGTGAGAGTAATGGAATTAGCCAGGGCGGTAATCCCGGAGTCTGTTTTAAGATTTGTTTTAATCTTTACGATTCCCGGCTTTATCGGCATCTTCGGATGCAGGGCACGATAGACGACATCAAAATTGGCCATTATGACATAATAGAAAAACACCGGTATATATATTAATAACCAAAATATCCGTACAGGTGAAATAAATATATGATGCTCTTTGGGCAGTATTTCATGGAAAATAATCGCAACCACGGCAGAAGCTATCAGCCCCGCAACCACTACCTGGATGTCAATTTTTCCTTCAACAAACGGCCATGTTAGTAAGGTCCATACCACAAAAGCTATAACAAAATAAATCAGTCGTCTCATACGATTATATCCTTACTATTTCATCCCAATTACGTCAGCAGAGTACTTAAGTCCATTAGTTAAAACATCAACTGCGGGTTGCAAAATATTTTGTAGAAGTATTTTATTTAAGCCGGGTACCAGCACGAGTAATCCCATAAGCACACATAAACAAGCTAAAAAGACCATCGCCACAACCATGGAGCCCTTGTTTTCTTTCGCTTGCTGAAGGTTCTCCGGCAGCTCTCCGAGAAAAACATATCGCTGAACCTTCAAATACATAATTAAAGTGCATAAACTTACGAATACAATAATCGCAGCAATCCAGTAAAGATGAGCCTGAACGGCTGCAACTACAAGAATGAGCTTGCTCCAGAAACCGCTAAATGGCGGGATACCGACAATCGAAGCAGATGCTACTGTACAGGTTGCGCGAGTGTAAGGTAATCTTTCCGCCAGCCCACCCATTTCTCTGAGCTGTCGTGTTCCTGTAGCCATTTCGATCGAACCGCTTGTTAAAAATAACAAAGACTTATACACGGAATGATTAACCAGATGAAACAATCCACCAAGAAGAGCCCAACTCGGATTTTCACCTTTGGCAATTAGTGTTGCGCCAAGGCCGATACCTAAAATGACATAACCGATCTGACTGATACTCGAATATGCCATGAGCCTCTTAAGATCCCACTGTCCGATCGCCAGAAACGCTCCGGCCACCATACTCAAAAGACCGAGTACAACTATTAGCCAGCCGATTTGCACTGAGACACCAAAAACATTGAATACAATCCGAACCAGAGCATAAACTCCAAGAGTCTTAATGATGATTCCGGAGAGCATTGCAGAAATAGGAGCAGGCGCCGAAGAGTGTGCATCCGGCAGCCATGCATGAAACGGCACAAGGGCGGTTTTCAAACAGAAACCGACAATAAATAAAGCCAAGGCGAAACTAAGACCGATATTTGTTCCCCCCTCCTGAATGGCTTTTGAAATATAGGCCATATTAAGCGTGCCTGTATTACCATACACCAGGGCGATTCCAAAAAGTATAAATATCGAACCAATACTTCCAAGTACCATATATTTAAATGCCGCCTCAAGCTCCTCATGTTCACAGCCAAAACCTACAAGTGCATATGAAGCAAGCGATGTAATTTCCAGAAAAACGAAGAGATTGAAAATATCTCCTGAGAGCACAACGCCGTTCATGCCGGCAACCATAAGCAAAAACAGACTCAGGTATTTTGACTTGGCAGTGTATCGTTCCATGTATCTGGCGCTAAAGAGCATTGCCGCGGCGGCAACTACGCCAATGGCTAAAAGCATTAATGCACTTAAACCGTCAAGGACAAGATTGATTCCGAGCGGAATAGGCCATTTGCCTACCTGGTAGATTCCGGACCTCCCGGTAGCAACAACGACAATAGCCAGCACAAGCAGTAAAATGGTAACTGCATTAGCTAAAACAGTCGCAACATCCTTGCCTTTCTTGCCGAAAAGCGGGAGTACAAACGCCGTTATTAAAGGAATAACAACAAAAGCAGGCAAAAGTCCGCTCATCCTTTTAACCTCCTTATCTCGGTGATATCAAAGGTGCCGTATTTTTCATACATTCTAATGCAAATTGAAATCATAAGAGCCAGCGAGCCCAGACTAATCACAATTGAAGTTAGAACCAGGGCCTGTGGCAGTGGATCAACGGCACTATTCAAAAAGCTGCTGGTTAAAGTTGTTCCGGATTCAATCATACTTCTGTCAACTATAGGGGCATCACCATTCAATCTATATCCGAGCATAATCAGGAAAAGATTGACCGCATATTCCATGACCATAATGCCAATGACAATCTTAACTATATTCTTTTTAACGACTGCACAATACAACCCGATCATAAACAGTAAAAAGCAAAGTGCATAAGGCATTAGTCCGACTCCTTTTTGTCAGCCGATGGATTACGTCTGAACGTCGAGAGAACAAAAATTACCAGAAATAGTGACGCACCGACTTTCACTCCAATTGCAATATTCGACAGTGGAATAGTGCCGGAGCTTATTAAATTGAACTTCTCGCCATACTGAACCAGGAAATTTTTAAAGAAAACTCCACCAAAAACGAAACCCAAAATTGCTATCATACCAAAGGCAAACGCTCCGATACAATCAAGCTTCGAGCTAAGCGTCGAAGGAAGGTTTTCTTGTACAAACTCTCTTCCAAATGCCAGCATCAGCAGCACATAGGAAGAAGCTAAAATCACACCGCCGGCAAAACCTCCTCCTGGGGTCAGGTGGCCGAAAAGAATGATGTAAATACCAAACAGGATAATAAGCACCTTGACCCAGCTACTGATAGTTTTTACTATTACCGTCATACCTTTCATACGTCCGGGTCCTCCAGTAATTTTTTACTCTTCCTTCGTAAAATAACTGTCGCTCCTATAATTGATGTAAACAGCACCGTTGCCTCACCAAGCGTATCGTATGCACGATAATCAAGAATAACCGACGTCACAAGGTTTGCTGCTCCTGTTTCTTCCAGACCTTTTTCGATGTAAGTTTGCGAAGCGGCGTCCGGAGTTTCAGCAAAGATGGGCTTACCGAATTCGGGCAACGTCTCAAAAACTCTAACACCGGCCAGGAAA
>Ga0315545_1001414_pt1 | contig 23418 bp, 40 predicted proteins | sample SalMarSW160210MG_FD_203096 | JGI IMG/M metagenome (GOLD analysis project Ga0315545, IMG submission 203096) | Salt marsh sediment microbial communities from the Plum Island Ecosystem LTER, Massachusetts, United States - Salt Marsh Sediment SW1602-10 ...
ATATTTAACCCCTAAATCTAAATAACACCTAAAGATTAGAAAACATGAAATGGATTTATCGTTATATAGATGCCGCCATGAATGAAACTGATATGGGATTCTATGAAACTGAAGAAGAAGCCAAAATGGCATCAGATAAACATGCTTCTTACGGAGCAATTACGACTGATGCTATTGAGGTGTCCGATGATTATATATTATATAAGCCTGATTATTAGTTAGACCAACAATAAACCAGAAATATGACACCAGAAGAATATCAAAACAAATGGTTTGCATCTAATATTTATCAACGGACAGACTTTATAGAAATGCTCAATCAATTCAAATCTGACATCTGCAAAGATTTTAACGAATGGCTATCTGATAATCATAGCAGTTTTGAAATACCAGATCGGATAGTGCAGGATTATATAAAATGGAATATCTAACCAGAATAACAAATAAAGATGAAAACACCGAGACACTCATGGATTAGAACTGGTAGTAATGTATGGAAATGCACAAGGTGTGGGACAAAGAAAGAATTAAGTAAGTACGGACATTATGGTCTTAAGTATTTCAAAGATGGTAAAGAATATGATAAGGCCCCAGACTGTAATACATAAGATGAATAACAAAACCAATCAACCAGTTTGCAGGATCTGCCGTAAACCAATCGTGATTGACCGTTATAATATTGACTATGTGATTTTATGGGGTGTATTTTACCATCCTGACTGCGCAAGGTTGGAATTCGAATTGCAAAAGCCTTTCAATATAAAACAGATTCATTCTAAACGCTAACTTTATGAATGAAACAAATAAATATAATGTAATCCCATTGCGGAATATATTACCGGAAAACATTATCCGAAGTATTAATGAACACGTAGAAACCTGGGTGAAAGCGAAGTCATATTTTACTCCGGTAGATAAAGAAGTCGAATATCGTATACGTATCGGAAATGTTTATTTCATCGATGATAATGCAATAAAAGTCAAAACGGACCAGCAGATTGAGATAGGTATAAAAAACATAATACTGGACTATTTCAATTTGGAACCTTCCGTTGTATTTGTCCGTAATATTAAATGGGCACGGAGAAGGGAAAAGGTACAGATCAGACAACTGATAATGGTATTTATTTTGAACTACACCAGGTATTCACTGGCAAAAACAGGTCAATGCTGTGGTGGTTATGACCATGCGACTGTCCTGCATGCAAAAAAGACAGTTAAAAATCTGGTGGATACCGATAGAAATTTCAGGAAAACATATAATTTTCTCGATGATAAAATATATCAGATGGTGAATAAAGAAAAAAAGAAAACTTAAATGATTCTGAACAATAAATAATAGCTATGAAAAAAATTCCGGGGATTGTCAAATACAACAAAATACGGCACGAATTGTCCGTATTGCGTAAAGAAAAAAACATACAGTTCGAAAAGGGTGTTTTCAATGATCTGTCAAGGGATATTTTCAGGGGTACCCGTGAAAAGGACGTTGTGGAGATCAAACGGGATCTGGATAAGTTTATCGTTGATCAGATCCGTGGCCAGGAAGTTGATGGTGCGTATATCAAGGATCCGGAAATACGGGAGGAATTTACAGCTGAGGCATTTCCATATTTTGAACTTGCAGTAGAAGTCGATATGCTGAAAGGGAGAGAGGAAAGAAAAACGCTTCCAACTAATTTAATGGTCGTTTCGGCTAATATAATAGGCCATGAAATTCAGATGAACAAACTGGATTATGGATTGCATATTCAAAGGTTTGTAGGCTGGTGCGATGCAAACAGGGATCATAATAAGGAGGATCCTGAAAATTTTGCTTTCGGTGGATCAGATGATGTACCATATGTTGTTTTTACCCAGCCATGGTTTAACCCGAAAAGAATGAGATACCAAACCGAACTGATAATGGCCGGTCCGGATCTGTTGCAGGAAGATTATGGATTCAGGCCGGATTACGAACCAGAATACATGCCGCCGGAAATGATCGAACAGGGTAAGGTCGATATTCCGCTGGTAACATTGTCTGAAATGCGGGATGAAATCATGCCGGCTGTTCCGGAAATTGAAAAACCACCGGCCGTTCCGGAAGTTCCAATGACCGGGAGGGAGAAAATCGAATATGAAAAAGCCAAAGCGGAAACATTGAAAGAAGCCAGGTTATACGCTAAAGAGAAATCTAATCTTATTAAATTGTACCGCAAAGACCTGTCAGACGGTCTTATTTCAAAAGACGAATACCGTACCTTAGTGTTAGGCCTGGCATAATGCTCAATACCACCAATAGATCCTTCGAATTTGTTACCAGAAATCTTATTAAAAACAATGGTAGCTTTATGGTCGAACATAAAACAGGATCTAAATACCTGGTGATTAACGGCCGGGCACTTTATACCACTTCACGCAAAATACCTTCACTCAAAATTTTAAAGGACCCTGTATCAAAAAGCCTGATTGCAAATGTCAGGAAAACAGTTAATAAATATATCCTGGAAAATAATTTTAATATTGAACCCGTTAAATTAGTTTATCCGGCCTGTTCTATTGACCGTGGCAAGTATAAATCACTGGATGAAGGTGCTGAATTCTTCTATGTCGATATTAAACATGCTTACTGGCGAATTGCCTATAAAATGGGTGTGATCTGTAAACCGATCTATGAACGGTATAAAGACAGCCAGAAATTTAAACTCGTCAGAAATATTGCACTCTCTACCCTGGCCCGCAGCATCACCAGGGATTATTACCGGAACGGAAAACTCCTGAACTCCATTACTTGTGTCTCTGATCATTATAAACAAATTTATAAAAATATCCGGTATACAACGTATAATCTGACAGGTACACTTAATGAAATTGCCGGCAAAAATAGTATCGGTTATAAAATCGATGGATTGTTGGTTTTGCCTGCAGCCGTGAATAAGATTAAACAACAAATCAAAAATAAACGGTTTTTTTACAGTGTTACAAAATGCAAAAAAATTGATGATAAACGGTTTCTGTTTGGTACGGAAGAAAAGATATTCAGATGAATCCAATAATACGTGTTTTCCCTACAAAAACAAAAGCGACACCGGATGACCAGTATGTTCGATTTGGTGAACCCGGATTCTTTGATTATATGGAACAAAAAGAAATCCATGTATCGGTTACATTCAGCTGGGATATAGAAAGAGCGAAATTTTTAGCGGACCAATGGAGTTTGGTCGGTAATGTTAAAATAGGTGGTGTGGCAATGGGGGATCGTGGTGGACAATTCAATCCTGGTATGTATTTAAAAAAGGGACTTGTATACTTGCCGGATGCCCGAAAGACGGGATCGTGCTGGATCCGTTTATTGGAAGTGGTACAACTTTGGTGGTATCCAGAAAATTAGAACGTAATTGTGTTGGGATTGAACTTAATCCAAAATATATTAAAATCTCTGATAAAAGAATTCTTGATGAATTGGGATTATACCGTTAATCCACAAAAATTCTCGCAATTAAAAAAAATTACTTAATTTTATGGCTACAAACCAAAACCCAGTAGCCATGATAGTGATTGTTTCAAAAACCGGAGCATCTATCCTTGAAATGAAACTCGATGAATTCAATGCTTTCTATAACGGGATAGTGAATGCGCAGGCACAATTTGAAAATACCCTTAAACTTTCCGATGAACAGTGGAAAAAAAACATCCCGCCAGGAATTACACGGGATATCCTGAGTAATCAGCTTATCATATTCAATGAATTTATGAAAGAATGTGAAAAATACCTTCCAAAAAATGGATAAGCCGACCAATAACCGAAAATCAACCCGTGGCCGAAGAGTGGTTTATATGCCGGTCGGACCGGCCAGGATTATTACACTCAATCACCGGTATCGTGATGGTGTTGGTGTGGTGAAACTTGATAAACCGGAAATCGTGAATGTAGGTGTCCGGACCGTACCTGTTATTACACAGGGCCCGAAAGAGATTATCCGGGAAATGAGAGATAAAGATAAACTTGAAAGCATGTATAAATTCCAGGATAAACAAACAAAAAAGGATATTGAAGCGGCCAGATTGCGAAGAGAAAACAGGTTGAAACCAAAAACAGATACACCGGTCTCGAAACAACCGATCCTAAAAAAAGTCTTTACACGAATTAAAACCTGATGGCACCAAAAGTCCTGCTTGGATCCCCGATAAACCTTATTAAAAAATATATCCTTTTCCAGTGGTTGGAATCCCTTTCCTCACTAACTTATACGAATTTTGATATTTACCTGGTTGATAATAGCTATAATCCGGCTTTTCATAAGGGATTGCGTAATCTTGGATTTGATGTTGATTATGTTCCTCCGGACGGCCGGGAGGCACGAGTGTATATGTGCGAATGTGATAATTTGATAAGGAAAAGATGCCTGGAAGGAAATTATGATTACCTTTTTAAGCTGGAATGCGATATATTCCCGCCGGTCCATGTGATTGAGAAACTAATGTCAAGGGGTAAACCGGTGGTTGGTGCTTCCTACTGGACCGGACATGGCCCTGATATGCGCCCAATGATGCTGACATTGATAAAAACAGGACCTAACCAGGCAATCGCACGGGATCTGACTATACGAGAATATCTTGAATTCCAGGACGGATCATGTAAACCGATATTCGCAAATGGTAACGGGTGTATTTTGATTGAACGGGAAATTGTTAAAAAAATACCGTTTCGTACTGATCCGAAGTTGCCCGGGTTTTCTGATAGCTTTTTCTTTATTGACCTGGCTGGTATTGGTATTCTGAATTATGTCGATACTTCAATTACAGTCGATCATTATAATATGGACTGGACACTTGTTCTGGATGATATTGAACACAAAGAACTTGAACGTAACTTGTTAAAAAATGAGAAAAGATAAACAAGATTTGGATTTTGAAGTAAGATTCGCCGAAACAGAAATGCAATTCTTACTGTTCCACTGGGAAACCCTGCGCATGCAAATAATCCCTATCCTGTCAAAATACAATAGCAATATCGTTATTGCCAAAACAATGGATGAAGTCAGGGATGATTATATTATGCAGGTTGATAAATGTGTTTGGGAAATAACTGAATTGCCGGAACGTAAGAAATTGTTCCGGCTGGTTGATGAATGGATAATGGTCTATAAACGGATGGATGCTCTGTTGCCTAAACTGGAAGCATTGAAAAACAGACGGAATGAATTTAACCTGAAAATGGGTAAATCTCCTTCAAATTCCGAACTTGCTGAAAAAATTAACAGGGCAAAATTCGTTCTTCCAAAACTTAATCCAAAACGGGCTCAAATGTTTAATGATGCATTTCAGGATTTTAAAGCCGGAAAGCTGAAAGAAATGGATAAAATACAATTGAATGATGCACTGGACGATCTGTTCCTGCAGTTTAAGTGACCGGCCTGCGTTGGATATCACCAGTTTCCGGATTTCTCTCGTAAATATACCTTCTTTGGGTTATTTCATTGTGGATCCAGCGATAGGTATCTTTTAATCCGTATTTTAACGATGTTACCGGTATTTTGTCAACCATTTCCCGGAACATTTTATTGTCGCTATTTCTCCCCATCACCCCGATCGGTACGTTGTCAACGATATGCTTTATTGATAATTTCTTCTTTGATATGTGAATTAACATTCTGGCCAGGTCATTGATCGTTACCATTTCTTCCGATCCGATGTTGACCGGGAAATCAAAATTACTCTTCATTAATGCCCTTGTCATATTGATGCAATCATCAATGTATAAAAACGATCTGGTCTGCTCACCCGTTCCCCAAATTTTAATGTGATCCTGTTTATTGAATTCAGTTTCCGTGATTTTACGGCAAAGGGACGCAATAACCTTTTCCCTTCCCCCTTCAAAGGTTCCGTATGGACCGTATATGTTATGATAACGGGCTATGCGAATATTTAAACCGTAATTCTTTTCATAATCCCTGTATAACCGCTCTGAAATCAGCTTTTCCCATCCGTATTCGCTGTCCGGATTGGCCGGGTAAACCGAACTCTCTTTACAGATTGGTTTTTTAGGATCCTCCTGGTTGTGCTTCGGGTAAACACACGCTGATGAAGAGAAAAATAACTTTTTGATCAGGTTTGTTGTGGCATAATGCGCTACATTTAGATTGATCAAAAGATTATTGTGAATGATATCAGCGTCATTTTCACCCGTGAATACGAATCCGGCACCTCCCATGTCGGCTGCAAGCTGGTAACATTCATCGTAACCGGGCTCTAATAATGTTTTGACCAGTCCGGGATCCCGCAGATCGGCAATAATGAATTCATCGGACCATGTGTCTGCGAACTGTGGATATTTCAGGTCAATTGCTCGAACAAAATATCCATCGTTTTTTAATCTTTTAACCAGGTGATATCCGATAAAACCACCGGCACCCAAAACAATTGCTTTCATTCGTATTCTCCGTGTTTGATTAAACTATATGTTATTTTTGTGTATCTTTCAATCAGGTGCTTTGTGTATTCAAGCTGTGCTGTGCTCTTTTTTTCACGGTATGGTAACATCCGGATCAGGTGAAGAAGCATGTAAACCATTCCTTTAATAGCAATGGTGTGTAAATCTCCCCCGAAAATATCCTGCCAGTTTGATAAAATCAGCTTTTTATCATTATCGTAATTATTTTTAAATTTAATATCTCCTGGCAATTCTGGTGCATCCACACGGCTCCACCACTCATAACGGGTAATAATGGATTGAAACAGCTTACCGAGATCCATTTCAGGTATAGACATTCCACCGGCGGGTCCGTAAAAATCAATTAATCGAATATCACCTGTTTTATGATTGTAAAGGATGTTTTCATACGTCAGGTCTCCATGGACCTGCGTTGCGCAATCCGGTTTAACCAGGTCGTAATTGTCTTTGAATATTTTATTGAAAAAATAATCGAAGTGTTTACAATTACCGATATTGTGATTTCTCAAATGATGGTAAATTTTTTCTACAAAATGATCCCGCAACCATTCTTCACTTACCGGCCCTTGGTAAGTATAAAGTTTTGAAAGGATTAAAAGTAATGTATTTAGTCCTTTTATGCGCTTTTTGTCACTGTATTCACTTAATTGTTTATACCCATTCATGTATTGCATTTCATACACGTAATGGTCCGGTAAATCCGGCCAGTCACGGTAATATTCAGGTGATAGACCTGGAAAACGCTTGTTTATCCATTGTAGTTTTTTTGCCTGTTCCCGGAGATTTATTACTGAATTCTGGTCCTGAATGTATGCCGTTTTACGCACGAAATACTCATTCCCCTTCTGAACTAAATCCGTTACTGCTCCGGATCCGGATTTGATCTGCTTTATTATTTTTTCATTAGCCAACGTATTTAGAAAATGTACTTTTTTATTATCCAGATCAATGGTTTTTATTCCTTCATCACGGTCGGGTTCATAGGCTTTTGCCATGGCTTTCAATGGTTCCTGCGGCTTGCGGTCATTGATCAGGTAACGTGGTCCGGACGGTAGGTTCATTAATAGTTCATGATATACCAGGCCGTGTTCATTCAATTGTTTTTCCAATATATCCCTGCATTGCCGGTCCCGGGCTGTGGTCAATACTATGTAATACCCATCCCTTTGCCATGCCGATAACTTTTCAATGCTTCCGGATAATGGAATGATCCGGGCAAAATGGTCCGTTTCATGTTTTATAATTGTGCCGTCAATGTCACAGAATACTGTTCCTCTGAATTCCTGGTTCAATACTTTTTCATAGGACTGCGGATCCCCGAAGAATATTGCTTCTTTGATCGGTACGGATAATACTTTATGTGTTTTTTCTTCATCATCCAGATAATAATGTAAAATTTCAGATATGTAGTTAAACATATCGAATTCTTCAAAATTTACCGATTCAAAATAATAACAACCGATAATCCCTTTAATCTCGCCCGGTGCTGATCCTATTAAAGAATTAAAGTCTTTTTCAGATGTGTCAAGAACACAATTATCTGCTCCTATTTTTGCCAGCCCCCAGGTCGAATACTTTTCAGGATCGATATCCCAGGTTGGTATAATATATGTAAATTGACTATGCCTTTCCAGTATCTTTTCCATTAATGGATCTATATTTACCGAATGGTCGCAATCACAAAATAGAGTTGGAAAATCATAACTGTATAGAAAATCATAATTGTCTTGGGCATGCTTTTCTAAAATACAAAATTCAGCAATCGTTTGACAAACCGACACTGTTTGTTCTTCAAGTTCAATAATTTCTATATTAAAAAACCCGGGTTTTATCCAGTGAATTAAATTCTCATTAACCTGATACTTTTCGTTTTGCTCCTGTGTAACAATAAAATAAACTTTATTGATGTGACTTGACCATTTAAAAAACGGCTCCAATGCCAGTTCAATGAATGTTTTATTGCCGATCTTTATGAATGGTTTGAATATCCCGCCGAACCGCTCTCCCTGCCCGGCCATCGGAAATACCAGATTGATCTTTTTCATAAGGTGTATTTTTTTGCTGCTTCATTAAATTGCCTGACCGTATCGAGTGAATAATCGGTTAAATCCTTACCCAATAACTTTGTTTTTAACAGGATTTCAGGACTGACAGTGATTATGTCACACCCGCTGTCAAGTGCCTGAATGATGTTGTATACTTCCCTGGTCGAAGCCCAAAGGATCTTTACATCTTTCCGGTCTTTTGTGAGATATACTATTTTTTTGATTATTTCACACGGATCCTGGCCCGTATCCGCTATCCGGCCGGCAAATATGCTGATTATACAGGTTGGATGAACTTTTTTTATCGTTTCAAGCATCCGAAGGATCGATGAAACCTGCTCAATAGTGAAAACAGCCGTGATATTTACCGGTATATAACGTTCTAATAATCTTTTGATCAGATCCAGGTTGAATTCACCTTCATTGTTTGTGATCGGTATTTTTACAATGATAGTGCCTCCAATACCTCCCATTGGATGGAAATTAATGGCCTGATTGAACATTTTTTCCGTATCATCGGATAAAACCTGAACGGATAACGGGAATGGATAAATTTGGTGTATTAAGCTAATAATGTAATAACGATAGGTATACTTGTATTTCGAGACAAGCAATGGATTACAAGTAAATCCTCTGACATAATAATCGTCAATAAATTGCTGTATCAGTTCATGGTCGTGCGGATCCGGGCCGTCTACCCAAATCTGTAACTTATAGTGAATGTTTTTAAGATTAAGTTCCATAATATTCTCCCTGCTGTTCGTACATTGCATACGGGTACCCGTGACTGTATTTTTCCCAGTACATGTCTATAAACTTGGGAAACGGCTTGAAAACATCGTTTTTCAATTCTTCATAGACTTTCATTGCCTGGTCCCGCTTCGGCGCATTGTCGGTCAGGTATTCCTGCCAGTTATCCAGCATTTCACCTACACGCTTGTCGAAACGTGCATAATAACTTGCCCCGAGATATATCGGCATGCGCAGGTGTATTTTGAAATCCAGGCCGGTATCCCGCTGCTGGTGCTTTCCCCATCCAGGTTTTGTCCATTGACCGGTTACCGGCTGCTCGTTCAGGCAAATATCAAACAGGTTAAAAAGATCCTGTTTGAATCCCATAAACAGATGATCCTGCGGTTGGAATGGGAAACGGCTCTGGTTGCCAATGACAAATATAAACCATTTTGGATGTTTCTGGTTATAATGAAATTTAAGGGAAGGTTCTAAATATTTTATGAAGGATAGAGACCAGTAATAACGCATCCGCTCAATGGTGTTGTGTGTCAACCGCTGATCTGTCCTTGTTTTTAACGCAAGCGGACGTTTGCACCGCTTTATCCCTTCCAGTGAAAAGCACCGCTTTATCCCTTCCAGTGAAGAGACAATCTGCAGGTTTATATTCCCCTGACCTGGATTGGATGGATATTTGTTTTTTATTATCTCAATACCCGGATGATCGGTCTCTGCCTGCTCATCCTCCCATGTTGAAATTATTACCCTGTCTACTAGGTAGTGTTTAAGGTAATATTCGGCCGTATTGATGGTATCGGGCCAGATCCCGCCCTGCATGACTATATCCATTTATTTCTTAATTGTTTTAGACTTGAATTTCTCCGTTTATTAATTTCCAACGACTTGGCATCATCTTAATATTATCATAATTGATATTATCAAATTTTTTTCTGTAGTGAATCCTTCTTAAGACAGTGGCTTTAATTACCTTTTCATTATGAACCATACGTCCTATTGTAATATCACCGTGAGTTTCTGTCATCTCACAAAGTCCCTTTGATTCTCCATCTGCAATTAAAAATACTTCAATACGGTTTTCATTGTCAGACGATTGAATTTCAAATAATTTTGTATTTCCCATAACTTTTTTTTCATAGCTTTTTAACCTGCATGACTATATCCATTTATTTTTCTTTTTCATATTCGACTTTAGCGAATTGCATTGACGATTCATAATCTTCTTCAATACCAAAATCTTGACTTATATTAAAAATACAACCTTTAAAATTCGCTTTTGAAAATCTTAAATAAGCCATTTTTTTGATAAAACTTCTTGCTTTTTTTTCTTCACCTTTATTAAAGGCAATTTCAAAACATGTTATTTTTTTGATTTTCATTTTATACCTTTTTTAATGGCATGATCAAATTTCCCATCCGGATGCAGGAATCCCCCCAAGGCTGGTTGTAAATGATGCCGTTCTTTTGCATAATCCCGGTTACATCCTGTGGCTTTACTTCCATGTTCCAGTCATGCAGGATAATGTGATCACCTGGTTTGATTAATCTGCTGTATAACTCGAATTCCTTCTTTTTGTTCCCCCCGTCACAAAAGATCATTGTCTTGAATTCATGGATGTTTTCACTGATGTGATCAATTGCATCAGGGCTAAATATATCCATGTTCCCCCAAATCATTACAAAATCAGAAATATTCTTTAACCGATCTAACCAATGACCTACACCCTCTTCCGGACGGTTGTAATAATCCTTGACGCTTATATCAAAACTGTCAAAATAAAATCGTTCGGTGACACTGGCTAAATTGGCAAAATATAGTGTCAGCGCTCCTTTTTGAAATCCTATCTCCACAATGTACTCGAATCCGTAACAGGCTATATAATATTCAAAAAAGTAAATACCGGAATAGGACTGGCTCATTCCTCCCCCCATCAAACGCTTATTGACCTGCATTAAATCCTCAATGACCGGTGGCTTGCTTTCATTGTGAAATGCGTTCGGGATTAAATCGGATGCCCCCTGAACATTGGTTAGTTTATTCCTGTCGTATGCTATCATTATTTTGGTATTAAAACTAAAAATCCCTGGAAACGTGGATCAATCATGATGTTGTGCGTCTCACCAAATAACTCCCTTGCATAATCAATCAGGTGTATACCGAAGTTACGTGGTATTGATTCTTCCGGTAACGGACAATCACCGGCACCCCAGGATAAATTGTCCTCGTATAACCATAAATCATCGCAGATAATTATATCCTCACTGGTGTCTTTATGATCATACAACACCTTCAGTTCGTCACGAAGTGGTGTGTTTATCTCCTGGTTTATTTCATCGGTGTAACGCTGAAAACCATAATCCGCACCCGGGAAATGCGCATCAAGGAAAAATAGTGTGCGCTCGGTTACCCGGTGTATGTCAATCAATAGTGCAAGCATTTCAGTAGAATGGCCTTCATGTATGTGAATATGACGCTCATTATGAAAACGGCCAAGTGCCCTCCGGCAAAGATCAGGGTAAATCTCAATGCTGTGCACCTCTTTGAAATGCGCCTTTGCGAATTCAACGGTGTCACCCATTCCGGTGCCGGTCTCGATGAAAAATTCCAATTGGTACTGGTTGACCATCTTTACCAGGCCGGCCTCGTTTCGAAAATAATCTTTCAGTGTAGCCATTTACTCGATTTCAAGATCAAAGGCAAGATCACGCATTGGATTTTGACCGAAACAATCATGGCCCTGTGCATACCACTTTGCACCAATATATTTCATCGCCTCTTCAATTTTATCATCCATTAATGCGATCTGATCTTTTGTCAGATCTTTTAAAGGATATTCAACTTTAATCTGTACTTTCATAGCTTTTTACCTCCTTTATATCTGAATTAAACGCTTCATTTATCTCGGCTTTCAGATCACTTCGCTGCTGGTTTAACAGGTATACCTGCTTTGCAATCTGAATGAATTCTTTACCAAAACGCTTGTTGCGGTGTGCAATCCGGATCTCGTTTTCAATATCCCATAACTTTTCATTTACCCGTAACAGCCTTTTGAAATAATGAAAACAAACTTTCTGGTCGTTTTTATCAAATACTTTTTGCTCGACTTCATCCAGTAATTCAACTTCTTTGCGGATATCCTTTTGCTTTTCCTTATCCGCTACTCTTTTCATCTTGATATAGAGGATACTCTGCTTATCCAGGAATTCACCGACACTGACCGGGATCTCGATTTTCATGATTATAATTTTTCATCTGGAGCATCACGATGAAAAAGAATCTGGTAAATCAATTGTTCTTTTGTTAATTCAGGACCATTATATGCTCCGAACGGATTTAATATAAACAGTTCTTCTTTGCTTTTTTTATTTAACTGGATTGCACCTTTTATAATTCCGAACCATTGTCCAGCAATTCTATCGTTAATTTCCTCATCGGTATACAAATCACTCGGAATTTTTTCTTCTGAATTAATGTAAGATCCGATTAATTTTTCAAATAAACCGGTTTCTATCAGTTTATTGAATGCTCCAGCTATGGAAGAAATTTCCATATCTTTGATAATGATATTTACATTACCGTTTCTTTTTCTTCTGACGTTGATTTTCATATTTATTAAAGTTTTGTAAAGTTAGGTTTTTTATCCATAACTACATCATGTAGGTTTTATCCCAGTATTCGCTCTTTGTGTAGCGTTCCCCGGGCCGTAATGTAGGACGGGATAACAGGTAACATGGTATTCCTTTTGCCCTGACCTGGTTAATCATCCCGTCAATGAACTGGTGAATCGCACTTTCAACACAATAAATCGCTTTTGCACCAAGTATTACCCGGTATAGATCCGGAATGTAAAACCCTTCCACTTTATCTGCCTCTACTTTGTGACGGGTCTCTGTTTCTGGAATTATCGTATGATCTCCACGACTGGACGTTGTGTGTACAAGTATATAATCCTCGTCCTCCGGAACCAGATCATTGTAATGACGGATTTCACGCTCCATGTTGCGCTTCCATACCAGGTGATGTTTTAATTCGAATGGTACCCCGGCTTTGCGGTATTTGTACTCTTCAAAGGTTTCCGTTCCATGCTGACCGGTCACCATGCTGCGATCGGCAAGGTTTAATACCAAATCGTAATGACCGGTGATCTTTTCAAGATGCATGCTGTCTGACCGTAACCAGTCACGATCGAGTGGCGGGTATTTTCCCGGATCGACCAGAAGACGGTTTATGTACGGGAAATATTTCATGGTTTCATAATAGTCCGAACGGACCGGCCAGTATACCAGGTAACCACGGTCAAAATAAAATTTAGCAATAGGAGCAACTACAAATATGTCACCCATTGCACCGGATTGTATGATCAGACAGGTTTTCATTTTATTTCCAGCTGATTCTCCACATATTGTATGCAACACTACTAATAGGTCCAATTTTATAACCCAAATTTTTCAAGATCAAAATCTGTTCTATTGTTAAAAACCATTCATCCATATCAAAAACAAAACCGGTTTCTGCTCCCTGTGCTGCTTTTCTGATTTTAAGGAATATACCAGCTAATGTAATCCTTTTTTCCTGAATTGCTTTTGATGTGATCATTAATGCTTCTTGTGCACTAAGTTCACTTGAATTATCAATGTTTTCTTGATCCATTTTGTCAATCATTTTCAATTTCATATATACCATGATTTCTGTTTTTAAATTATACGATTGCTACCAGTACCGCACCGGGTGTTCCGGTGTCCTCACGGTAAAATTTATACCTCGGGTTTATTTCCAGGATCTTTGCCCTTACCTGTTCAATGGTGATGTTCCCGAATGCCTGTGTCCCGAAACTCTGGTAATCATCAATCAATATGATGTGATTCTTTACCGGGTGCTGCTTTATTACTTCCAGTTCTTCCAATACAGGACAATCACCATATACGTGTGCATCCAACCAGAATGTTACCTGTTTATTAATATCTTTTAACATTTCCGGTAACATATCAACACTTTTTCCATAATATAATTGCAGGTTGTTTGCCTCGATCTGCTCCTGGAATACTGCCTTGCACATGGTGTAATACATGTCGTGGTATTCCACACTGCGGACCCGCTTGAAACCATAAGCAAATGCGCTCTCTATACCATTTCCCTCATGGCTGCCGGTCTCAATTAACATGTACGTTCTATAGGCCGGTAACCACTGCCGTATTGCATGCTTTATTTGTAATTTTTCGTTGTTTAATAACTTATTCATATTGTCTTGTATGGTTAATAAGTTGTGGATAAGGTGTCCGGCTGTACCGGTATGGATTTCCGAATTGGCTCGGATCTATGTCGTAAATCAATTCGTACTTGGCCGCAAGGATACTCAATACGCTCTGATCATGCTTGTGCTCCTTGAACTCGGGGTAATTTTCCTTGCCGCAAATATTCGGGAGATCGGTTAATATATTCTTGTTCTGACAGTATTCCAGGTATTCCTTTAGGAATTCACGGGCACACTTGCAATTGATGTATGCCTGAAATCCCCCGTGTATGCTCTGATGATGGGTTACTTTACTGGTGTCAGCATCCATAAGGATGAATGCATCACGCTTGCATTGCTGCGCATTGATGTTGCCGGGAACCTGATCGGTTGAAAAAAGATGGATGCAGGTCTTTAAATCTAACATTACCTTGTAAATGGGATCTACCTTTGAGATCCAGAAACTTGCTGAATCGCTGTAAAATATGAAATCGCCGTCATTGATTCGCTTCATGGTCTTTAATATGATGTATGGCTTCCATAACCAGTAACCGGCACCCCTCCGCTGACTTAATATATCCCAGTTCTTTTTATAAAAACGGCGGTCAATATCATCAATACCGTATGAAATAACCTTGTCGAAATTACCGGCTTCTTTACCTGACTTTGAATTAATCTGCTGTGCCTTATAATGCGCCAGATGTGCGTAATTTATTAAGTATTTCATAATCCCATTGAAATATTATTGTCTTTCTCACTACTCATTTCAAAACCGTAATGATTGGAATTATCAGTCCCCTGTGTTACTAAATACAATATCCCTCCCTCTGATATTGTAATACTATAAACAATCCTTTTTAATTGCTCCGTATCTGTTTTCAGGTAAACAATATCCCCGATCCAGTATTCAAAACCTTCTATTCTTTTCATGTTTTCATAAATACCGTTAAACTGTAAATTGTCCCGATATGATTTACCCGTGGATCGTACAATAATTCAAGGGCAAGCCGGCTTGGACCAGACCAGTTATCAGGCCCTCCACGTCCGGCTGCACTGTCATGAAGTGATATGTAACCCGCCGGAGATAACAGCGGAAACCACTCCTCGAAATCACGCTTTACATCATTATATAAATGACTGGCATCAAGAAAGAGATAATCAAATTTTCCCTTGAAATTCTTAACTACATTGTAACTGTAATCTTTGATGAATGTAAACCGGCCTGCATGCTCCCGGGTGTTCTCCTTTATTCTCTTCTCACTGCCAATAAGACGTGGATTCATGCTGTCCGGGATCAATGGATCAATACCGTATACCGGAACATTGCTGTTTTCAAGCAATACCTTTGTTGTTTCGCCGAAAAGTACACCAAGTTCTACAATTCCATGGTGACACTGGCGGGCAATCATTTTATGAACCATTACCTCTGCACTCTGCGGTCCGTATGATTTGTGTTCCTTATGTACCTCTTCTGATTGTTCGTTCACGGTAGTAATATATTACTTTTTTTATGTATACCTCTGTATTTAGATGGGGTAAAAGTTTTATGCTGTATTGATGATCCTCACCAAACCGGATCTGCGGGTAACCGGCCAGTAATGCCAGTTCCCTTTTAACCGGGTTTATGTGATTTGGATTGCGGTAATAAAACCTGCGGCAAGGATGTTTTTTGTCCGGTTCGTCAAACCAGTGATCGTATTCAATGCTGTGAAAAGTGTGGCCGTGTAACTTACCGTCAATCAAATGGTGTATCTGTATGCCGACTACATCCGGTTTTTCTTTGATCGCTTCCAGGATTAATGCAATGTAATCTGTGCTTATCCAATCATCATCATCGATGAATACTACGTATTCGCCGGTTGCTGCCTCTAACATGCGCTGACGCTTCTCTCCAATCGAAATCTGACCACTATCTATATCCAGGGTGTATCTGACCTGGCCCGGTACGATCTGCCGGTCAAGTGTGCGTAAAAGACGCTTACGAAAGTCTTTTCGCTCATACAAGGATGGTATCAGTATTTCTAACATGGGTAACCTGCCTCCTTTCTTCGAATCCAGGTTTGCTGATCGGTACGTGTGAATTGATCGTTCTTCTGGTATAATTCATCGAATTCAACTTGCTTGTTTGCATCCGGGTGTTCGTGCTTTATTATTACCCGGTCAATGTACTTCGCTTTGTTTAACCTGCGGCTGACTTCCATAAATTCATTGTCTGCAAAAAAACTTAAATAATCAGAATGATAAATATAGTGAAACCGCTGGTAATATTTCAAGCCCATGATGGATAAGGTGTTCAGGTTCTCTCCCTGGTACCCGTCATTGTAATGCAAAACTCCGTCCAGGTCCGGGAAATACATCGCCATATCATTACGGATAATTTCATCATATCCATCTATCTGCGGGATCATGTCGTCACTGGCAAGGAGAAGGATTTCAAAAGGCATGTCCGGGATCCGGTTTACTGCCTGAATTTTACTTTTATTATCCTCAAAACTTAATAGTATCTCATAATTCTGCTCAAACTGGTAAATCCGGTCAATCATGTCCGGATTATTCATCGTGAAATCATCCGCATCACAACTTATGTGAATTACTGTGTTTTTCCTGTCCTTTAAATAAAAATCAGTGTATATCCGTAATACTCCTAAAAACCTCTCCGGACGCTGACGGGTTGGAAATTGAATTAATAATTTCATCCCTTTTTTCATGGCTTTTTGTAATATCCGGCCGGCGGTAATCGTAAACCGGGTGTGATTAATAGGTGAAAAACATGGTGCGGTCCTTCCCGGCCGTTGTGAATAACTTCGTAATACCGTATGTTTTCCTTTAGTAAATATGCCCTCATGTCATTCATACTTCCGCAGTGATGCCTTATGTGATCGTCAATAACCTTAAATTTACCGGATAAACTAACCGGCCTCTTTACCCTCCTGAATCTCAGGGTGTTCATTTTTTCATTAATCGGTTAAACTTCTTTACCATGATTATAAACCGTATTTCATTAAAAAACCGCTTTAACAGCATGTGTAATACCAGCGGTAACATTAATGGACTGATAAAACCTACTCCAATTAAAATATATATTCTCGGGATAAAAGTGTATTGAGGGAAAATTTCATCTAATTCATCGAATCGCTTTTCTACATAACGAACTACAATACAGATGGAAATGATGTAATATAATATGAAGATTTTTCCGGCCATGCTATATGTTTATTCCGAAAATCCGGCTTTGATCGGTTTTTTTCGTACCAGAATACCATGGAGGGCTGCCTGCAATCAGGGCCCTTCCCGATGTAAACCGTTCGTGGTGATCAACTATTCTATCTATATCTCGCATAAAATTAAAGCATGCTGATGAATTTTCCAACTTTTCCCGGATGTTTTTTCTCACGTAACTCATGTGATGCATCTGTAATTCATGACGGTGATATTTCCTGAATGCCGTTTCCAGATTCATTTGCCTTCGTGAAGGATCAACAAGAACAGGCCAAATCCCTCCCAGTACAAACTCCGATAAGGTGTCCAGCTTGCAGATGAATGGAACAAAATATTGCTCCGGTGGATCCAGTATGGTGTCGGGGAATTTATAGTAGGAAATCATCTGACATGCCGATATGCTGTAATCACCGGAGAAAATGTCATTTTTCCCGTATGAAAACTGGCCCGGGATGTAAAATTCATCAACGTCCATCGCTATGTGATGGGTGCACCCGGCCGAACGACTTAAACTTAACCCGATATTTCGCTTTATTACTTCGTTTTCTGACGCTGGTAAAGATAAATCGGGCTGGTAATGGTATAACTCATTTACCAGCCCGATCTTCATTAGAAACGCTAAGAACGAATCAAGGACGACTTCTGACCTACGGTTGTAATTGCTTACGGTTTGATATACCACTGAAATGTGATCCGTATGCTCACGGATCGTCCGGATACTGGCCTCTAACAGTTCTGTACCGTCAAACAGGTTATATGATGCTCCAAGTCGCACCTACTGACTTAATTCACGCCTGTTCAATTGTATCTGTAAATACAGATTGTACGCTGTTAATGCCAGGACCGTTGCTCCGGCAAATACCAGAAATCCCTTTAGTAAGGGATGTTTTATGAATTTCAGTGTTTCAATCATCCTAACCAGAAAACTTTGTAAAATCCTTGCTCGGGAACACGTAAACCGTTGAAATTAAAGAAGATCAAGGTGTTCGCACCGTCCCGACCGGCCTTGCGGATCTCGTAATCGGTGTAACCGTTGTCTGCAAGTACCCTCTTAATGGAATTTATATCCCGCTTTGATCCTTTGATGATGCCGTCAATATCGGCCGCTTTGCCTGCACCTCCAATTACTGTCCGCTTTACTGTCATTTTTAGATCATCCGGATCAACCGGACCAGCTTTTTTCGGCTGTAGACTGAGTTTGTACTTTTGATATGATTCGCTGGCAATCTTCTGACATTCTGAATGTTTCTTCTTGGGATTGCTTTTCTTTACTTCAGCTAAAAAATCAGCATAGGTTTTTTCTGACATGGTGTATCGTTTTGATTAGACTTTGTTTACAAATATACATCTTTAGATTAATAATCCAAGGCCAAATGCTAAAATTATTCCACCCCGATAATACCACTTTACCCTGTTTTGCTTTTTTATTAGCTTTTCTGCACGCTCTAATTGTTCATTGTAAGCCCTGACCTGCTCTATTAAGTTTTCTTTCTGCTCATTCGCAATGCTGACCCGTGCTGTCAGCAAACCAATCATTTCTTCGTTCTTGTTGTTTAATAATAATTGATTACTGATTGTAGCACTTAATGAATCATTCTCTACACATAAATGCTCGTACCGGGCTATTACCCATCCAATTTTACGGTTCTGTTCAGCGGTGTAAGGATAAACTGTCGAGCCATCTTGTGTTTTTCCTGTAAATAGTATCGTCAGGAAGAGCAAGTAAATCGTAAATTTCTTTTTCATGTTTGTTTTTTAATTTCATGTAATCCATCTTCTGACGTTCAAGCTGTGATTGTATTGTGCCTTTTTCAGCTATTAATAATTCAAGCTGCGCCTTGGTTGAATTGAAACGCAATTCAAGAGTAACATAAGATGATTGTAATGAATCCATTTTGTATATGAATTCCTTCTTTTCATCCCGGTATTCCTTTATTTTGTTTGTGCTCCTTGTTAGGAAAAAAACTAAAATAAGTATGATGAAAAATAGTATCCAATCAAAATACTTAAACTTTTTCATCTTTTTCCTCTTTATGCCACGATCCATGTAGGGCAATGAAACTTAACACAATTAAACCCATGAATACCAGCATGGCAATGACTATCGCCAGGGCCCCGCTCTTTTCGCTGGCTACAATCAAACCGGCAATGAAACCAATAACCAGGAAAAGCAATCCCATCCATCCGGATGTAAGTAATAATTTTTGATAGATTTTTTTCATTGTTCTAATTTATTTATGAATAATATGAAGGCATCTATGATGCGATTCTGAAATTCTTCGTTCATTAATAACTTGTAATCCTTCCAGTTGTCGAAAAACATCAGTTCGGGCAATACGGCCGGACAATTGGTGTTTGTAAGCATGTAAAAATCCCTTTCCTTGTCGTAATCGCCATCGGTCTGATCGATCCGGTATTTAACCTCCGGAATGGTGCGCTTTAAGGCTAAATATAACTGGTTTGCAATGGGATCGGCCGGGGTGTTACCTACACTTGTCCATATCTCTATGCCGGTGCCGTGCCCTGCATTGCTGTGGATCTCCAAAAGAATGCAATTATGTAACCATTGATGATATTTATTTACTATGCCCGCCCTGACCGGTAACGGTATGTCAAGTTCGGTTGGACAAATCTCAATGTAGGGAACACTGAAATCTTTTAACTTCTTTACCAGCTTTCGTCCGATGATCCGGTTTATTACCCCTTCATACGCTACCTGACCGTTGGTGTGCTCGAATTGCTTTCCCTTTTCCGGCGGTGTCTGATATACTTCGTTGATAATCCCGCCATGGCCGTAATTTATAAGATAGGTGTATTTCATAAGGAAAAAATTAATATTCCAATTGCGGCCGCTCCAATGACTACACGGGTTAAAAATAATAGGTGCGCCTTCGGAAATCCGGTCCAGGCAAGTAACCAGGTTAAAAACTTTCCGTATATGCTTGTTTTACCAAGGTACCAGAAATCATTGCCGGCTACCGGATTATAAACCCAGTCGAAAATTGTGTACCGGATCCCAATGTAACAGGCCCCGATCACCCCGGCAATTCCCCAGGTTATTACTCCTAATTCTCCGATGTTTGCCAATAGGAAACCGGATAAAAACACGGCAACCATAAGCCCGTGAAACGTGTGTGAAAACAGCTTGTTCCCTGATTTTAACCTGGGAAATATCTCTGTTTTACGATCCCGTAAACTCTGACCGATCGCATCGGTCAAAACTACCAGTATGAATAGTATCGTGTATATCATTTTCTTGTTTTATTATCAGGATTACCCGAATCCCCGCCCCGTGTTTTTAAATCGGTTTTTAATAAATTCAGTTCTTCAATGACCATCCTGTATAAATACTTGTCCTGCTCATCCATTGTTTGTTTTGATTCAAGGGTGCGCTTCATGTCCTGCAGTGTCCAGTAATTTAAGAACTCATCTGACTTTACGCTCTTTCTGATTGCCTCGGTTGTCTCTTTTTTGAATTGCCTGATCGAAACGTAATCCGCAGCTGCCTTACCGATGTATAGTACGATCACTATGTAAATTATATTAAATGTCAACTTCTTGAAGAATTGCTTCATTTCGTTGACTTCGAGATTTCCGGTTGGTGTTATTTCTGTTTTTTTATCCATGGTTATTGAATTACTCCCTGTTTCCAGAATTCTCCTTTGGGTGGTTCGCCAAGTATGATGCAATCACCAACATCAAAATCCAACACTATGAATTTGCTGGTTGTGTAGGTATTGTCGGTTACCGGATTTGTTCCACCACCTACTGCTTTTGGTGTTATTAATTGGTAAGTATTCCCAAAAGAGCCACCTTTTACTCTACTTGTGAACTCACCGTCCTTTGTTCGTGGAGGACTAATCCCGTACCAAGTATTTATAGAAGCATAAGAATTATCTGTAACAAACAATTGATTATTACCGGGTTGTTGTTCGTTTAAAGCAAACGCTTCATTTGAATTAAATATAAATCTATATCCTATCAATCCGGTAATTTCTGCTCTATCAGAAATAAAAAACATACTAATATAATTAGCATCAGCCCCTTTCTTCACATAAAACTCCGGTGTACCATAAGCCCACCATGAAGGAATTGCTATTGTTCCGGATCCGGTGCATTTCAGGATCTTGGTGCCGATTTTTAATTCAGGCAATACGGGATCCTGTGCGGTCAGTTCATCAATCACATAGGTTCCGGTTCCCTTTATCCAGCCCATCGGATGGGTGGATCCTACCGGATCAAATTTGAAGGGCTCAACTAATACGGGCCTGCTGGCAAAATAGTTGTGGTAGTCTTTGGCATCCTGAAGTGTGAATTCACGATTGAAATACCGAAGATCCGCTATCTCAAACTTTCCGTAATCGAATGTGCTGCTATTGTAACCGAGATTTGCGGTATTGTTGTCAACGGGAGTAGAACTGGTTACTATTATGTTCATCCATTGACCGGCATATATTGTGTCTGAATCTTTTCCATTGATGAAAGCATTATCATATTCGGCATATTCCAACGACCCACCATTGGCAAGGATTAGCAAAGCACCAGCCTGCCCTTCATGTATCATTTCCGTGGTTGTGGCGAGTTTTATCCTGAAACAGATTGTTTTAACCGTTGCGGCCAGTGCAAGGGAAATATTCAGGGCGACAAAATCATCTACCCCGTCCAGGGCAATTCCATCAAAGGTTGGTAAAACACCATTATTTAATGTTCCGGTACAATGGTTCCCTGAGATATCAGTCAGTACCGTTCCCTGCGGAACCATGTTGTAAGCGGCGACCAGCCCGTCCTCACGCAATCTCTTCGGCTTTGTGTGCCAGCCGTATCTCGGGTATAGCTCAATGCCTCTGGGAGATGCTTTGAGAAAGCGTTCGTAGGCATCGGATCGCTGTTGGGCTGTGTATGGTTCATCGTCAAAAATCACTTTAGCAATGTGACCAAACCAATCTCTTGCCTTACCAGCATTGTTTCCTATATACTGAAAAGTTATATCAGCTGTTGGTGTTCTTGTATCTATTAATATATTATTAAGATAGGAATTAATAGTACCACTGTTAGCAATTATAATTAATTGATACCAGACATTTTTTGTTAAATTAGCATATGCGTATACCAACCAATCAACTAAATTTGTATCACTTTCAAGTTTTAAATTACCAGTTTTAAATCCTAAATAACTAAAATTATTTTCATCAAAAGCAACTAAAAACCTTTCATCAATTAACTCGAAAGCCTTAAACCAAACTTCAATAGTTCCTGAATTTCTTGATATGGTATATGTAGAAGGAAGAGTTATATCAGCAGTACCATCATTATACCAAGATAGTCCTTTTTCAGTCCTTTTAAAAGACCCTGCCGTATTAACGCCAAAAGTATTATCCGCTTTATTTCGGTAACTTCCCGTCTCAAATGATGTTTCAAATATCTTAGCCATTATCCTTGATATAAATGCTTTTCTGATGTATATACCTGACTGAATTCCTGCGCTGTTAATGACCGGATGATAATTCTGGAATCTGAAATCAAACCATTGAATGTATTTACCTGATCATTATTGTTTCCGATTATTAAATTGGTTGCTCCCTCAATGGGATTTCCTGAATTCTGATCCGCTGTTCCGCTTAATTCTCCATTGATGTAAAAATTAGCAATTCCAGCCGATGTCCTCTTGACACATGCAAGATTCCACTTCCCAAGTACTATTGAATTCGCTGCCGATGTTATGATATTTAATGAATCA
>Ga0315545_1001415_pt1 | contig 23410 bp, 24 predicted proteins | sample SalMarSW160210MG_FD_203096 | JGI IMG/M metagenome (GOLD analysis project Ga0315545, IMG submission 203096) | Salt marsh sediment microbial communities from the Plum Island Ecosystem LTER, Massachusetts, United States - Salt Marsh Sediment SW1602-10 ...
ATTGCTGCCAGATAGTCCCCCATCATCTTTTCTACATCGTTCGCCATATTTATGCCTCCTTGTAATTGGTATATATTCTAAAGGGAGGTCATGCCTATTGCGGCGGCGCTGGCATGAGCCCGACCTGCTGCAAGAAAGCGGCCAGATCCCAGTACATGGACTCTCGGCTTATCTTACCCTTGCGAAACTCGATTATTGAAGCGCCCCGTATCGAAAATTTCTTGCCGGTGGCTGGCATCCCGGGCATGCTGCTCTGGGCAAAGGTGCCGCTCATGACCCACTCTCCGCCACCCCGGTCGCCGGCGTTTAAGCCGGACTTCAACTCGATCTTAAAGTCGGGGAAGTTAGTGAACGTGTTGCTGATGAAGTCTTTTGCTTCCTTCTTGCCACGAAATACCTTTCCCATAGGCACCTCCTCGAAGACAACATCATCTGTGCAGAAGGAAAGAATCTTATCCCCATCATGTGAATTCCAGGCTGCCACATAGTCATTCATCATCTTTTCCGCATCGTTAGCCATCTTAATGCCTCCTTTTGGTTTGGATTGTGTCTTGGATTATACACCTAAAAGAGGTGGTGTCAATACATAATGATAAGAAAGAGGTGGGGCTGGGGTAAGAAATAAAAAATCCAGCTTTCTACTCAAGGCATACTGGGTGCTGTTAAAGGCATTTCATCCCAAGTGCGCCCATCAAGTTCTCGCCCTGTCTTTTTCTTATTAGTGCCACCCCATTGTTTGAAGAAGAATGGCACTTTCGCTTCTTGGCACTGACTACGTATATCAACTACCCACGACTCTTTGATTGGTCTAGCTCTGGGGCCAGACTCTCCACCGACAATAACCCAGTCTATTCCTGCTAGATTAAGGCTAGAAATGGGGCCAAGAAGGGGTTCTAGCGATAAAAACTTGACGTTTGCCCCCGTTCGCCGTAGGTGGTCAATGCGAAATGTGTAATCTTGCGCTTCTACTGTGACACCTAACCATATATGAAGCATATGCGGTAGCTTTGGGCTAAGCTCTAACATCCTTTCTGACCTTTTAGTAAGAATCTGGAAGCAATGCCAATCCGCACGGCGCATGACGTCAAACGCTCGTAGGATGAATTCTGTCGGTATGTCCTCGTGAAATAGATCGCTCATTGAGTTAACGAATATTGTTTGAGGTTTTTTCCATTTTAGCGGACGGTCTAGCATATCTTCGTGCATAGTGACGGAAAAACCGTTAGCATAACTTGGATTACCAGCTGCTTTTAACCGCAGTGCCATGCGCTCAGCGTAGCAGTTTGCGCACCCTATGCTGATTTTTGTGCATCCAGTGACAGGGTTCCAGGTAGAATCTGTCCATTCTATGGACGTCGATAAAGACATTTACTAATTTTGCTCCTTTTACGGGAATGTTACTATTACATTATCTCCTAGAGTACCTGTGCGTCTTTCGTCGGCAGGTGGGTTCATTACAACTTTGTCATTTTCCTCAAGTTCTCTAAGGGCACGCTTGTAATTTTTCTTTATGAAATGCGTTCCTACATTATGTTTGTCGTACAACTCTAGCACAGAAAGTGACTGGCCTGCAAAAGTTTTTGTTAATTCATTTTTCAGGTTATCTAAAGGCAGATATGGGGGCAATAGGTATGGTTGGACAGTTTCTTGAGGAGAATACTCAAATGATGGAACTTCTTGATAGTGGCTGGAACTGGCTTTTGCCATAATGTTCTTCATAATGTCATAGCCTTTTTGGTGTTTGGTAACGAAAACTAGATGGTGACTAATACGGTTACCTACTCCTCCTCTGAAGCGGAACGGTAGAATATACTCCCCTCCTAGTTCTTTTAGAGTTCCAGATAAAGTGGTTAATATTTCCTCTTCCCTTTCGGAAACCGTAAGGGTGCTTACTTTGGCTCTAAGATTAGCAGCACGTTTTTCTCCAAAAAGAGCGTCTATATGCTTTTTAACAAGGTCGTTACCAAGCCCCATGTTGATACGATTGTAATTGAAGAACACTATACAATCACAACCCCAGTCTTTTATAACGGAATTAATTAGTTGATAAGAGAGACCTTTGTATCCCCAAGGGTCTAAGAAGGTGAGTGATGGGATCAGTTTGATTGAACTAAATATCTCGGTAATATGCTCATCGACTATCTCTGTCCGTACTTCGGGTTCGTATTTTAATTTTTGGATTCCAGGCAGTGAATCTATGGCTTTCTTTAGTGACTCAGTATTTGTGGGGTCAGCATCGCTAAAAACTGTTATCAGCATTTCCCGCATATCTGAGTCTCTTATGGCTCTTTCTAAAACTAGTAGTGGAGTAGACTTCGTACCGTCTTTGTATCTCCCCGGCCCAGCAAACAAATCAATATATGCAATTCGGTTATCTCGACGTTTTGTTGATGGCATGACTACTTTAGCCCAAGCCCATAGGTACTTAGCTACTAAATCTGCTTTTATCTTTGACTGCTCTGTTGATTCATCAAAAAAAGGTGAACTACTCATTGTAATTCATAATGCTTGATTAAGTTAGTGCTATTTTAGTTGGCATTATACTCTCAGAACAGGCAGTGTCAAGAGGCTCAAAAAAGGACAAAAAAGAGGGGCTTAACGCCCCTCTCTAACTTTCCTGTTCTTGTTCCTACTTCTTATGCCTCCCCACAAACCTCCCCATCCGGTTTAGCGCCTCCTCGATGTCCTCCAGAGAGGTGGCGTAGCAGCAGCGGACATAGCCCTCCCCGCACTGCCCGAAGGCGTCGCCGGGCACAACAGCCACCTTTTCTTCCATGAGCAGCTTTTCGGCGAACTCCTCCGAGGTCAGGCCCGTGCCCTTTATCGAAGGAAAGGCGTAAAAGGCGCCCTTGGGCTCGAAGCAGGGCAAGCCGATTTTGTTTAAGCCCTTGACCATCACCAGCCTGCGGCGGTTATAGTCCTCGACCATCTTGGCCACGTCGTCCTCGCCCGCTTTGAGCGCCTCGATGGCGGCGACCTGGGCCATGGTGGGGGCGCACATTATGGTGTACTGGTGAATCTTGAACATAGCGGCGATGACCTCTTTACTGGCGGCGGCGTAGCCGAGGCGCCAGCCGGTCATGGCGTAGGCTTTGGAGAAGCCGCCCAAAAGGATGGTGCTCTCCTTCATCTTGGGCAGGGTGGCCAGGCAGGTATGCTCCACGCCGTAGACCAGGCTGCCGTAGATTTCGTCGGATATTATTAAGAGGTTGTGGCGGCGGGCGACCTCGGCGATTTGCTCCAGCTTGTCTCTGGGCATGACGGCGCCGGTGGGGTTTGACGGATAGCCCAGCATGATAGCCTTGGTCTTATCGTTTATCTGCGCCTCGATGTCGGCGGCGCTTATCTCGAAGTTGTTCTTCTCGTTTGTCGGCACCATAACCGGCTTGCCCCCGGCCAGAATGGTGCAGGAGTTATAGGAAACATAGCCGGGGTCGGGCATGATGACCTCGTCGTCGGGGTCCAGGATAGCCCGGCAGGCCAGGTCCAGGCCCTCGCTTACGCCCACCGTAATCAAGAGCTCGGTCTCGGGGTCATAGTCCAGCCCGTGGCTCTTTTTCAGGTAACGCGCCAGCTCCTGCCTCAGTTCGGGCATGCCCAGGTTCGAGGTGTACATGGTGTAGCCCTTCTCCAGCGAGTAGATAGCCGCCTCGCGGATGTGCCAGGGCGTGGCGAAGTCGGGCTCGCCGACGCCCAGCGATATCGCCCCCTCGGTGGAGGCGACCAGGTCGAAGAAGCGCCGAATCCCCGAAGGCGTTATCTTATTGACTATCTGCGAGCTGACCCCTTTGACCCTTGTCGACATAAAAAACTCCTAGAGGATTACCGGCTGCCGCTTGACCTCTTCACTGTCCCCCAGTATCTCGCCGTCCTCCTTGTATCTTTTGAGCATGAAGTGGGTGGTCGTCCCGTTTATGCCCTCGATTGGCGCCAGCTTCTTGGTGACGAACTCGGCGACCTCGTGCATGCTCTTGCCGGTGACCACCACCAGCAAATCGTATGTCCCCGAAAGCAGGTAGACCGAGCGCGCCTGGGGGAAGCGGTAGATGCGCTCGGCGATAGAATCGAAGCCGACGTCCCGCTGCGGGGCAATCCTGACCTCGATTAAGGCGCTCACCTCTTCGTCGCCCACCTTGTCCCAGTTGACGATGGTCTTGTATTTCAGGATGGTGCGGTCGGCCTCCGCCTTCTTGATGAGCTTGCTCACCTCGTCGGCGCTGTCGCCGGTCATGGTGGCTATCTGCTTGGGCGTGGCTTTAGCGTCCTTCTCCAGTATCTTTAGAATCTCTTTTAACATGGCTAACTCCTTACCAGCTCGGTCAATGACCACTGGTCTTGGGACTCATTATAGCATAGCTGGAAAAGTTTGTTGTCTTTTGTCCTGACCCGGAAGTTTTTGGTGCCCACCCCCCGCCACTCCGCCTCTATCTCGGCGACCAGGTATTCCTTATCTTCCCAGCTGAAAGAGACGGGTCTTTCGGCATATGACTGCCCCGAATAGCAGCTAACTTTGGGGTTGTCGGGTCCTGACCCGCTTGAAGACGACGCCTTCTCGTTGCAGGTCGACATCTTCCACCTCCCATCCCGCTTCCAGCCAGGCCATCGCCTGGGGGTTTTGGCGGTTGTTTTCCCACCACGATTTGAAGGTGTAGGCGGCGGTTTCCAGCTCGAACTTCAGTATGCTCTCGATATAGCCGAAGGTCAGGTTCAGCTGACTGGCTCTATAGCTGGCCAGGTAGTCCCTTAAGGGGTTGTATCTGGCCACGCTCTCCACGTCCACCAGCTCCCCGCCGATGCGCTGTATGGGGTTGCTGGCGGCGGCTACGGTATTTTCCGCCCCCCTCTCCACCACATCGTATTTCCTGAGCTTGGATTTATAGAGCTTCACGTGCAGCAGCGAATGGCAGGCGGGACAGCTTATCTGGCCGTCGTAGTTTTCGGTGTCGATGAATTCCGGTATCTCTATTCTCTTGTCACAGACTAAGCAACTAATTTCCACTATTCTTCCCCTCTATTGTCATTGTGAGGAGCGCAGCGACGAAGCAATCTCCTCTTCTTTTTCCCCACCCCCAGGTGTTTCTTCCCACCCGATACCCACCCTAAAAGGGTGTGACCCTTTTAATTCTCTCTCCCCGCCCGATTTAAGAAGCCAGGCAGTCCTTATAATTCTTTATCGTCTTATTAAACCAATACCTGCTTAATGCTTGCTTACGAGTCAAAAGTTTTTTGAGAATCAGGTCGTATTCGTAGAGTATTCTCCCCCCTTTTATAATCGTGATTCTTAGAAGGTGTTGTTTGATATTTGGTTCTTCCTTGTCCTTTATGTATTTCCAGATTTTGGGGAATTTCCTATCAATATCCCTGAAGGCAACCGTTGAGTGAAACTGAAACTGCTGTTTGTCATCCCACGGTTGTGAGTCAGAAATCTTGCTTAATTTTTGTGCCAGCTTCCTTCGTAAGTCTTTCAGTTCTGCAGAAGGGTCTATATCAAGGTAAATGACTTTTTGTTTATTGTCAAAATAATTGAAACCTTTAACTATAAAAGGAACCAGAGAAAACTCCCTTCCGACTTCTATTAGTTCTGAAACCACCTTCCCTACCTGTCTGGTAGTAAATGGGCCGAAGAGGGTGATGTGGGGCACTGCTCGGTTTCGCGTAACGCCTTTAACCTTGAATTTCCTGGCCACCTCGTGTATCAAGTGTTTTGCGTATTTTTTAGCATATCCGTGAAATCTAAACTCAATTAAGTAGTGTACCATCTTGATACTCTACCAGTGATACCCCCTACACCCCCTCTTTTATATTTCTGCCCTCATCTTGTGCCACTCCGTCGCCTGCTCGTAGGCATGGGCGACCTTCAATATAGTTTCCTCCCCGAAGGGCTTGCCGATAAACTGCATCCCGATGGGCAGCCCGTTGCTGAAGCCGGCGGGGATGGAAATGCCGGGCACGCCGGCGATGTTTATGGGTAACGTGCAAACGTCGCTTAAATACATCTGCACCGGGTCGTCGAGCTTTTCCCCAATCTTGAAGGGGACGGTGGGGGAGGTGGGGGTGACCAGTGCGTCGTATTTTTTGAAAGCCTGGTCGAACTCGCGCCGAATCAATGTACGCACCTTCTGGGCTTTGAGGTAGTAGGCGTCGTAGTAGCCGGCGGAGAGGGCGTAGGTGCCGAGCATAATGCGCCGCTTGACCTCTTCGCCGAAGCCGAACTGGCGCGTCTTTTCCATGGCTTCCCACATGCTGTCGGTGTCTTTATAGGAGAAGCCGTACTTGACCCCGTCGTAGCGGGCTAGGTTGGCCGAGGCCTCCGATGGAGCGATGATATAATAAACGGCCAGGGCGTTGGGGGTGCTGGGCAATGAGACTTCCCAGTCCACTTTAGCGCCCAATTCCTCCAATTTTCCAATAGCGTCTTTTAAGGCTTTCTCGACCTCGGGCTGCATACCCTTGACAAAGTATTCTTTGGGCACGCCTAATTTTAGCCCTTTCAGGTCGCCGTTTAAGCACTTGGTATAGTCGGGCGTCGGCTCGGGCACGGATGTCGAGTCCCTGTTATCAAAACCGGCGATAGCGTTCATTACCAAAGCGCAGTCGGTCACATCCTTGGTCAAGGGCCCAATCTGGTCGAGCGAGCTGGCGAAGGCGACCAGCCCGTAGCGGCTGACCCGCCCGTAGGTAGGCTTCATGCCGACCACGCTGCAAAAGCCGGCGGGCTGGCGTATGCTGCCGCCGGTATCCGAACCTAAAGAGAAGATGCATTCGTCGGCGGCAACCGCCACCGCCGAGCCGCCGCTGGAGCCACCGGGAACCCGGTCCAGGTCCCAGGGGTTGTGGGTGGGGAAGAAGGCGGAGTGCTCGGTGGAGGAGCCCATGGCGAACTCGTCCATGTTGGCCTTGCCCACCGTCACCGCCCCACAATCATTTAATTTCTCGACGGCGGTGGCGTCATAGGGGGGAATAAAATTCTCCAGCATCTTCGATGAGCAGGTGGTTTTTATCCCCCTGGTGCAGAGCACGTCCTTGAGCACCACCGGTATTCCGGTCAGCGGCCCGATGTCGCCCTTGGCGATGCGCTGGTCGGCTTTCTGGGCCTGGCTTATGGCCAGTTCCTCGGTTGTGCTGACCAGGGCTTTTAGCTTGGGCTCGACCTCTTTGATGCGCTCAAGGCAGGCTTTGGTCAGCTCCACCGAGGAGAGCTTTTTAGCTTTGAGTAGCCCGTGCGCCTCGTGTATGGTCAGCTGCTCGTTCATTCCAGCACTGCCTTTACCCGGAAGTATTCCCCATCTTTTCGAGGTGCGTTGGCCAGTATCTGCTCCTGGGGTAGGGAGGGCTTGGTCTGGTCGTCCTTGGTCACGTTCTGCAGTGGGATGGACTGGGCGGTGGGGGGAACATCGGTGGTGTCCACCTGCTGCAGGATTTCGAAGTTCTCCAGTATGTTGGATAGCTGCTCGCGCAGGCGGTCGACGTCCTCTTCGGTCAGTCCCAGCCGCGCCAGGCGGGCGATGTGCAGCACTTCTTCACGGCTCAGTTTCATAATGGGGTCATTATAGCACCCATATTTGAGGGTGGGCAACAGAGTAGGCTAAGCTGTCTTGGTGAGGAGCGAAGCTTAGCGGTTCCGCTCTATTTTCCACTTCCGGGTTAAAGCCAGAGGAGCGTCTTGGCTTTCTCAGCATGTTCCGCGGCTTTTTTGCGATTCTTCATGCTCTTGTAGATTTCGACTAGCTGTATGTGTACACCGGCTGTGTTTTTTCTATCTCCAACACTTTTAGCGATTCCCAAGGCTTTCTCACAAGATTCAATCGCTTTGTCGAAATCTTTTGACTTGCGATAGTCTTGCCCTAACCCCACATATCCATAGAATTCCAAGCCCGTATTATTGATGGCTTTGCCAATTTTCAATGATTTCTGATGGTATTCAATTGCTTTTTTGAAATCGCGGCTCTCTCTGTAGGCAGAACCTAGCGTGGAATAACAGCCGCCCTCTAATTGCTTGTTAGCAATATCTTTGGCAATCTCCAGGGCTTTCTCACCGCATTTAATGGCCTCCTTGGCATTTCGTGCGCTCAGATAATCAGTGGCCATGTTGTTGTAAACTACACCTTCCCTTTCTTTATCCCCATTCTCCATAAATATCTGTGCCAGCTTTTCTCCGGCTTCTATCGCTTTTCCCCATTCTTCTTTAGCGCATGCCTCTTCACGTACCTGAATAAGCTTGCTAATCTGTTTAATGGGATCCTTTTTAAACAATCCCATTTTTACACCTCCTTTATGATGAGTTTTGGTTAGCGTGCCGTAATTAAAAGGGCACCAGCCGCCACCATATTAGTTAGCGGTTCCGGTGCTCTTGTGTCATCCACTGCATCTCCTTAAGACTATATGAGGTCTGTGCCCATACGATTGTTCTTTGTCCCTGTGAGGCTAATGTAATATCGTTTTTGCGCTTTGTCAATACCTTGATAAAAATCCTCTCCATCCTGCTATAATAGTACCACCATGATGACCACCCGCCTCATAATCGCCATCATCACCACTGCCCTCGAGGAAGCCGCCATCGCTGTGGTCGGCCTCTGGCTTCTGCCCAAGATAGACGTCCACCTGCCCTTGGCCGTGCTTATTATCATCATGCTGGCCTGGGTGGGCTTTGCCGTCTTCAGCTACCGCCTGGGCAGCCGGGCGCTGAAGAGAAAGCCCGAGGGCGGCTTATCGGATATGCTGGGGACGAGGGGGGAGGTGGTCAGGAGACTTGACCCCGAGGGTATGGTCAGGATCAAGGGTGAGCTCTGGAAGGCGAAATCGGCGGGTCGGAAGATAGAGGCCGGCGCCGAGGTGACCGTGGTCGGGCAGAAGGGCCTCAAGCTCATCGTGGAGAGGGAAGGGCGGCAAAAGCCCTATTAGTAGAAATCGTACTCGTCCCCGCCTCCCTTATAGACGAAGGAGACGATAGTCAGGGCTATGCCCACTGCGAGCAGCCCGATGGCGTATATGCCCAGAGGCGTAAGCACGTCGGTGACGACCTCAGGCGCCCAGGTCTGCAGGGTAGCGGGCAGGTCGCTGGTGGTCAGCTGGCTGTTGATGACGCTCCTGGCGATAAAGGCGCCCGCCAGGCTTACGGCGCCGACGCTCAAGAAGGTTATACCCAGCTGGCGGGTGCTGCCCCGCACCGAGAATTGCGCCAGTATAATGAGCAGTATCATCAACAGGCTGAAGGCAATCAGCACGATAAAGGCCGTGTTGAAGTAGCTGACGTACTGCCGGGCACGCAGGATTTGCTCCATGACCTCGGCGTCGAGCTCGGTCTCATCGAGCTCCAGTGTCGATGGCACTTCCTCATCAATCTGGCTCCAGTATTCATTGAACTGAAGCTCTATCTCTGCCGGTGTTAGGCCGACCAGATCGGGCGGCGGCGAAGCTAATATGGCCGCCAGCAGGTTGGCCCGGAAGCTCGCCTTCACCGTCTCCAGCGAGATTATCAGGCTCAGGGTCTCGCTCCTGCCCTCAAGGTAGTCATAGAAGACGTAGATGGCTTCTTCTGCCTGTTCCTCCAGCCAGTCCTCGATGTCGGCGATGGTATCCACCAGGACTTCATCGAGAGACTCGCCCATAAAGTCCGCCGCCTCGTCTGGAATCTGGTCTATAACTGCTTCTTCGGCCACCGCCGCTATATCGAGCCTCTCCAAATGCTCAACGATGAAATCGGGGTTGAGGAGGCTCTGATTCAATGTCAGCGCCAAGCCGAAGACTAATAGAGATAGGGAAAGGCAGATGCCAAGGATAACCAGCAGTACGACCTTGAAGACCTTCATCTGGGGGGAATTTTAACACCCGACTTGTGGCAATGCAAGGGCTTAGCTGCCGAGGGGGCAGAATCGGTTCAAGCCCTGTAGTTTGGCGGCACCGGCGATAGTCACGCCATAGAATATCGCCGGCTTGGCGGTGAGAAACTGGTCTATGGTATCGTTTACGATGGTGGTGCCGGTCACCAGGGCGATGTCGCACCATTCCAGGTTCTCCTTGGTGCGGCTGGGGTCGTCTATCTTCACCCCGAACTTTTCCTGGCCGATATTCGCCTCGTCCATATCGCTTACCCTTATCTCAAACTGCCTGGCCAACGCCTCCACCATCCGGGGCTGAAAGCCGACCATAGCTATTTTGGGCTGGCCGTAGTTCTCTTTAATATAGCTGGCCAGCTCGGCGGCACACTCGCGCGGCTGCTTATCCTTGCAGTGTATCGTCCGGCTGGCCAGTCCCAGGTGATTCATCACGGCGTTGAGGCTGGAGATGAATACCGCTCTCCGGAAGTTGTTGTTTAAGTCCATCTGGGCGATGTCGGCCAAACGCCCGCTGAAGTTGCCGTAGAGGTCGGTGAAGGCATGTCCGCGTGAGCCCCTGAACTCGGCCTGCATCAGCCGTTCATCCCCCTTCACCAGCGGGTAGTCTTTGTCTTCGGGGTTGCCGATAGCCTGCTCCGGGGAGAGGGCAGCCGCCTTGACGATGACCTCCTCACCCTCAAGCCCGTGCTCTTTTATCAGCCTGATGAACTTTTGCCGTATAGTATCGTGCAATTTATTCTCCTATCTAATGTTACTAGATAGGGGGTGGTTATGTCTATTTATTCTGTTTCCCCCTTTAGTGAAGGGGGATTAAGGGGGATTAAGGGGGATTTTGTCCACCCACCCCACCTTGTTTAGCGTAAGTATTTCGTCCCACCCTGCCCACCCAACAGAAGTCTTTTCCAGAGTGGGCTTCGCCCCCTCTTCAACTCCCCAAAAAGCGGGGATGCGTGGCGTGACCCAGATAAGAGATATATAAGGGTCTAACCCTTGTAGGGTGGGTATTGGGTGGGACACAAAAACGTTCGCTGACAAGGTGGGTAGGCCATTGAGAAACTGGATTTCCGTCTTCACGGGAATGACAGGGAGATTGCTTTGTCGCTAATCTCTCCTTGCTTTCAAGCCTCTTGGTTGCTATGATAACCAGCGGTGACTAAGCGTAGAATCGACAGCCTGCTGGTGGAAAGGGGTCTGGTGGAGAGCCGGGCCAAGGCTCAGGCACTGATTATGGCCGGGGAGGTCAGGGTGGGGGGAAAAGCCGCCATCAAGCCGGGGACGCTGGTAGCCGAAGAGGCGGTGATTACCCTTCTCCAGCCGCCCCCCTTCGTCAGCCGCGGCGGCATCAAGCTCGACCACGCCCTTGAGGAGTTCCGGCTCGATGTTTCCTCCAAGGTAGCGGCTGACATCGGCGCCTCGACGGGCGGCTTTACCGACTGCTTGCTCCAGAGGGGGGCCAGCCGCGTCTACGCTCTGGATGTGGGCTACGGCCAGCTCGACTACCGCCTGAGGCAGGACAGGCGGGTGGTGGTTATGGAACGGGTGAACGCCCGCTATCCCATCTCACTGCCGGAGAAGGTAGACCTGGCGACCATAGACCTTTCCTTTATCTCGGTGGAGAAGGTGATACCGTCGGTAGCTCGCCTGCTTAAGGACGATGGCTACCTGGTGGTGCTGCTCAAGCCACAGTTTGAGGCCAAACGCAACGAGGTGGGCAAGGGAGGTATCGTCAAGCAACCCCTAATTCACGCCCGCGTCCTGGGGCGGTTCATCGCCTGGGCGGTAGGGAACGACTTCAGGTTGGGAGGGGTGGTGGCTTCGCCTATCCTGGGCGCCGAGGGCAACCGGGAGTTTTTTGTTCTCTTGAGGTTGAGATAATGCGTATTGAGCCGGTGACCTTGGAGGTAGATAACGTTGATATAGTCGGGCAGCTTTACCTGCCTGAGGGCGACGCGCCCTATCACACCGTCTGCACCTGCCACGGTATCCCCGCCGGGCCCCCCGACCCCAGCGCCGTGGGCTACGCCGCGCTAGCGGAATACCTCTGCTCCAATGGCCTGGCCGTGCTCATTTTTAACTTTCGGGGGACGGGCTTAAGCGGTGGCAACCTGGACATGCTGGGCTGGACGGAAGACCTGGCGGCGATGCTCGATTACCTTTACGCTTTAGATGAGGTGGATAAGTCGTGGTTATCGCTGCTCGGCTTTAGCGGTGGGGCGGCGGTCTCGATATATGTAGCCGCCAGGGATAATCGGGTGACATCGGTAGCGGCCGGCGCCTGCCCGGCAGAGTTTAAGCTCTGGATACGCGGTGAACCGCGGTCTCTTGTTGAGCATTTCCGCGGCATCGGTGCCATCAGGGACAAGGATTTTCCCGCCTCCCCTCAAGCGTGGCTTGATGGTTTCAAGCAGGTCAGGCCCATTGACTATATAGCCCGGATTTCGCCCCGCCCCCTGCTCATAATACACGGTGACCAGGATGAGACCGTCAGCGTTGATGACGCCTACAGACTATATGCCAAGGCTGGCGAGCCCAAGCGGCTGGCCATTGTGGAGGGAGCCGGGCACCGGCTGCGCCATGATGAAAAGGCGATGGCGATAATTCTGGACTGGCTGAAATCCCTTCCTTAACCTCACCTTGTTAGCGTACGTTTTTCTGACCCACCCAATACCCACCCTAAAAGGGTGTAACCCTTTTAATTCTCTCTCCCCACCCTTGGACAATAGTGTCATTGCGAGGAGCGAAGCAACGAAGCAATCTCCTGCGTAAGAAAAATTGACCTCTGGCTATAGATTAGTTATAATTTAGATGTAGGGGCAGTCAGGGTGGATTGAGAGGCGAGTAGCTTGCAGGAAAGTTGCGGCGTTTTTGGGGTCTATGCACCCGGAGAAGATGTAGCCCGCCTTACCTTTTTTGCTTTATTTGCTCTTCAACACCGCGGCCAGGAAAGTGCCGGTATTGCCACCTCCAACGGTAAGAGGCTACAGGTTTACGCCGAGCTGGGGCTGGTCTCCCAGGTCTTTACTGAGGATTCCCTAAGCCAGCTCAGCGGCGACTTCGCTATAGGTCACAATCGCTACTCCACCCGTGGTTCCAACCGCATAACCAACGTCCAGCCCCTCGTTGTCGGTAAGGGCGCCAATACCATCGCCGTCGCCCATAACGGCAACATCGTTAACGCCGAGCACCTCTACCAGGAACTCTGCGAGCAGGGCTACAGCTTCCGCGGCTCCACCGATACCGAGGTCCTGGCCAACCTTATCCTCTCCTCTCCGGCTAAAGACTGGGTAGCCAAGATACGCTACGCCATGCACCGCCTCCAGGGGGCTTATTCCCTGACCCTGCTGACCAACCGCAGCCTCTATGCCGTCCGCGGCCCTCTGGGCGTGCGCCCGCTATGCCTGGGGACGCTTAATGGCGGCTGGGTTATTGCCTCAGAGAGTTGCGCCCTAGACCATATCGGCGCTAAATTCTTGCGCGAGGTCGAGCCCGGCGAGATAATCGCTATCAACGAGAACGGCCTTAAAAGCTACCGTGAAAAGGCAGAGCGACAGGCTTTGTGTGTCTTCGAGTATATCTACTTCGCCCGCCCTGATTCGGTGATTGACGGGCGGCTGCTTTACCCGGCCAGGCAGGCGATGGGTGAGGTTCTGGCTGAGGAACACCCGGTAGCCGCCGACCTGGTTATGGGCGTGCCCGATTCGGCTACCATCGCCGGCATCGGCTATTCCCGCGCTTCGGGGATACCCCTGTGCGAGGGACTGCTCAAGAACCGCTATGTAGGCCGCACCTTTATTGAGCCCGACCAGCGCATCAGGGACCTCGGCGTTCAGCTGAAATTCAACCCCCTCCCCCAGATGCTGGATGGCCAGCGACTGGTGGTCATCGACGATAGCATCGTTCGGGGCACCACCACCCCCAAGGTGGTGAAGCTGCTGAGGAGGGCGGGGGCTAAAGAGGTCCATATGCGCATCTGTGCTCCACCCATCCGCTACCCCTGCTTCTTCGGTGTCGATATGGCCAGCCGCTGGGAGCTGATTGCGGCGCAGAAGACCGTACCTGAGGTCAGGGATTTTATCGGCGCCGACTCGTTGGGCTACTTAAGCATTGACGGCCTGATTAAGGCGATCGGCTTACCCAAGGATATGTTCTGCCTGGCCTGCTTTACCGGCGACTACCCCATACCGGTGCAGATTGAGATGGACAAGCTGGCGCTGGAAAGCTCAATGCCGGCCGAGGAATATAGCAGCCCGTTTGGCATCAAGCAAGGGTAGGTTAGCTTTATCCTGCTTGACACCAGGACTTTAATCCATTATTAATAGCTGGTATCTAACTAGTTATTAAGGGAGGCAGGGCGATTAAAGAAAGCTATGCCAAAGCCGGTGTCGATATCGATGCCAAGAACGTTTCCAACCGCCTTATCGGCAAGCTGGTCAGCGCCACCCACCGCCCCGAGGTGCTGAGTGACGTTGGCTTCTTTAGCGGTATGTTCGAGTTCAAGGGCTACGATAAGCCCGTCCTCGTCTCCAGCACCGACTCCGTGGGCACCAAAATCAAGATTGCCGTCGCCTTGGGCAAATACGATACCATTGGTATCGACATCGTAAATCACTGCGTCAACGATATTTTTAGCTGCGGCGCCAAGCCCCTGTTTTTCCTTGATTACATCGGCATCGGCAGGCTCATACCGGAGAGAGTGGCGGCTATCGTCAGTGGGCTGGCTAAGGCCTGCGGAAACATCGACTGCCCCCTTATCGGCGGGGAGACGGCTGAGATGCCCGACATCTATAGCGGCGACGACTTCGATTTAGCCGGCTTCGTCGTCGGGGTGGTGGAAAAAGATAAGATTATCGCGGGTAAGGATATTGTCGCCGGCGATACCATAATCGGCTTGACCTCGAACGGGCTGCATACCAATGGCTATACGCTGGCCCGTAAAATCTTCGGCGACAGTCGTAAGGCGCTGAATAAAAAATACCCTGAGCTGGATAAGACCGTCGGTGAGGCGCTTCTAGAGCCGCACACCTGCTACTACAACCAGCTGAAGCCGCTGTTGCCGTTTATCAAGGGCATGGCGCATGTCACCGGTGGCGGCTTGATTGATAACGTGCCCCGCGTTTTGCCTGAAGGCCTGGCGGCTAAGTTCAATAGCCAGAGCTGGTCAATCCCACCCATCTTTAGTCTTATTCAAAAAAGGGGCAACGTTGACCGCGACGAGATGTATCACGTCTTTAATATGGGCGTCGGTATGGTTATAATCTGTTCGGGCAATAATGTTGGTCATATCACCAAAGCCCTGCCCGATACCAAGGTTATCGGCGAGGTGATAAAGCAGAAGGGGGCGAGGGTAATCATTGAGTAGGTGAGGGGGATATGGCAACCGCGAAAAGGTCTAAAAAGGACATTCTCTGGGCGATACTGCTGACCGTCCTGGGCATAGCTTGTTTCCCGGTCAATCCTCTTGTTTTAACCGGCGTTATCGATGCGGAAACCTACCTGCCGCTTTACATCATAGGCTGGGTTACCCTGGTTGGTGGTATGATACTGGTCATGGCGCCGATAATAATGTTCCCGCGGCGGGGTGGGGTTTCCAAAGGGAAATCGTTTGTCGAGACCACCCGCCTGGTTGATAGCGGGATTTACGCTATCGTCCGCCACCCGCAGTACACGGGCGGGATTATAGCCATATTTCTGACCACATTGTTATGGTACCCGCACTGGCTTTTTGGTGTGCTCGGCGTCGTCGGCACGGTGGTTGTCTACTTGGGCTGTATAGAAGAAGACAAACTGCTGGTAAAGAAATTCGGCGGCGACTACAAACGCTACATGGAAAGAGTGCCCCAGATGAACTTCTTTCTGGGGATAGTAAGGCTAATGCGGCGCGAAAACTAAACGGAGGTTTTTATGCGAGCCATAATCAGCGTTTCCGACAAGACGGGGGTAACCGACTTCGCTAAGGGGCTGAGCCAGCTGGGCTTTGAGATTTTCTCTACCGGCGGCACCAAAAAGGCGCTGGCCGAAGCCAAGGTTCCGGTGAAAAGCGTCTCCGAGATAACGGGCTTCCCCGAAATCCTCGATGGTAGAGTAAAAACCCTGCACCCCATGGTCCACGGCGGCATACTGGCCAACCGCAAGCTGGCTGCCCACATGGAGGAGCTGAAAAAGCACAATATCGGCGAAATCGACCTGGTGGCGGTCAACCTCTACCCCTTCGTCCAGACGGTCTCCAAGAAGGGGGTTACCCTCGACGAAGCGCTGGAGAACATCGATATCGGCGGTCCGACCATGATTCGGGCCTCGGCTAAGAACTTCCCCAGCGTCATCGTGGTCGTCGACCCCGCCGACTACCCGCTCGTCCTGGAAAAGCTGAAAAAGGGGAAGGTTGACTTACCTGAGCGCAAACGGCTGGCGCAGAAGGCTTTCCAGCACGTGGCGCTCTACGACACCGCTATATCCCAATACCTCAGGAAGGATGAGGAGGGCTTCCCCGAGAATATGACCGTCGCCCTAAAGAAACGCTATGGGCTGCGCTACGGTGAGAACCCCCATCAGCAGGCTGCCTTCTATGCCGAGCCGACGTTAGGCGAGGCTGAGACCGGCATCACCTGGGCCGAGCAATTAGGGGGCAAGGCGCTCTCCTTCAACAATATTTTGGACGCCGACGCCGCCTGGGGGGCGGTAACCGACTTCGCCGCGCCCACGGTGGCTGTTATCAAGCACACCAATCCCTGCGGCTTGGCCAGCTACGACGATATCGCCGAGGCCTATCGGCGCGCCTTCAGCGGCGACACGGTGGCTGCCTTCGGCGGCATCGTGGCTTCAAACCGCAAGGTCACGCTGGCTATGGCTAAAGAGATGAAGCCCGTCTTCTACGAAATTGTCATCGCCCCCGAATACGAGCCGGAGGCGCTAAAGCTGCTGCAGACCAAGAAGGACCTGCGCATCCTGCTGGCAAAACTTCCCCCCGGCTACGGCAAGGCGTTGCCCGGCTATCTCGACTTCCGCCGCGTCAAGGGCGGTTTCCTGGTGCAGGACTCCGATTCCCTGCCCGAGGGAAAGGTCGAGCTCAAAACGGTAACCAAGAAAAAGCCGACAAAGGAAGAAATAGCTGACCTGCTCTTCGCCTGGAGGGTGGTCAAGCACATAAAGTCCAACGCCATCGTGCTGGTCAAGGACAGGACGATTCTGGGCATGGGCGCCGGACAGCCCAGCCGCATCATTAGCGCCCGCATCGCCATCGAGAAGGCAGCCGACAGGGTCAAGGGCAGCGTCCTGGCTTCGGACGCCATGTTCCCCTTCCCCGATGTCGTCGAGGCGGCGGCTAAGGCCGGGGTCAGCGCTATTATCCAGCCCGGCGGCTCGATAAGGGACGAAGATTCAATCAAGGCGGCTGACGCCCATAATATGGCCATGGTCTTTACCGGCGTCAGGCACTTCAGGCATTAATATGAGAGGGGGGTTGGGCTTATGAACGTAGTACTGGTTTCCGATATGCTTAAGGGATTCCTGGAGGAGGGTTATCCCCTCTATTGTGGAGAGGGCGCGCGGCGCATCATCCCCAATGTTCAACGCCTGCTGGAAAAGGAGACTGCCAAGGGCTCCAAGGTGTTTTACTTAAGCGACCACCACGCCCCCGACGACCCTGAGTTCAAGATGTTCCCCCCCCACGCCATCGAGGGCACGGCCGAGGCCGAGGTCATCCCTGAGCTGACTAAATATAAGGGCGAGGTAATCCCCAAGAAGACCTACAGCGCCTTTTTCGGCACCACGCTCGAAGCAAAGCTCAAGAAACTAAAGCCAAAGAAGATAATCGTCTGCGGGGTCTGCACGCACATCTGCGTCCTCTACGCGGTGGCTGACGCCAGAATCCGCGGCTATGAGGTCGAGGTGCCGGTGGACTGCGTCGCCTCTTTTGATGAGAAGTCACACCACTTCGCCCTGGACTACATCGAGAACACGCTGGGGGCAAAGCTGACCAACGTCATCACCAGCCGCGCCAGGCCGGCCAAGTTCGTGCCCAGCGAAGACGTCCTCTCCGGGGAGACGGCTGATATCTACTTCGCCCGCACCGTGGAGATACTGCGCAAAGAAGGTCTTAACCCGGTGACGACCATGGAGTTCTTTGCCAGCCGGGCGGGGGTATTATGCGGCATGGACGAGGTCAAGGCGCTGCTGAGCAAGGTCCTGCCCAAAGAAAAGAGCCAGGTATGGGCGCTGGCCGAGGGCGACAGCATGTCGGAGCATGAGGTGGTGCTACGCATCACCGCCCCCTACCAGAGCTACGGGCTCTACGAGACGGCCATTGACGGCATACTGGCTCACTGCAGTGGCTGGGCGACGGCGGCAAGGGAGTGCGTCGAAGCCGCCGGGGGAATACCCGTTATCAGCTTCGGCGCCCGTCATGTCTACCCTAGCGTGGCGGGAATAATGGACTACGCGGCTATTGTCGGCGGCTGCGTCGGCTGTTCTAGCATCGCCGGGGCTAAGCTGGCCGGCGTCGAGCCTTCGGGGACAATACCTCACGCCCTCATACTTGTTATCGGCGATACCGTCGAAGCCACCAAAGCCTTCGATAAGCATATGCCTAAGGAAGTCCCCCGTGTCGCCCTGGTGGATACCTTCAAGGACGAGGTGGAGGAATCGGTGCGGGTGGCTAAAGCTCTGGGGCAGAAGCTCACCAGCGTGCGCCTGGATACCCCGCCGGAGCGGGGCCGGGTCACACCGGGGCTGGTCAGGGAGGTCAGGGCCAGTCTGGATATGGCCGGCTTCAAGAAGGTTAAGATTTTCGCCAGCGGCGGCATCAACCTGGAGCGCATCAGGCTTTTTATCGAGGCGGGGGCGCCGGTCGATGCCTTCGGTGTCGGTAGCTATATCAGCGGGGCCAAGCCCATCGACTTTACCGCCGACCTCCACGAGATAGAAGGCAAGCCCATAGCCAAGCGGGGCCGCATCCCAGGCATTACCACCAACCCCCGGCTCAAGCGCATAATCTAGGCAGGAGTAAGCCATGCTGGAATACATGCTGGACTTCTTGCAGTCCTTCTTCGTTTACCCCGGCCTCGCCTGGAATCAGGCGCTTATCGCTATCGGACTGGCCTTCGCCTTCGGCGCCGTCTGGTTTAGCGCCTACTGGACGCCTATCCTCAAGAAGCCCTGGGCCTGGGCCGCCTTTGTCGTCAGCGCCATTTTAACACTGCTGGCCGTTACCTTCGTCCAAATTCCTCTGCAGTGGTGGACTGGCGAGGCACTAAACCATTTCTGGAGCAGCGCCGTTCTCTCCGACTGGCTGCCCTTGGCTGGGATACCGACCATACTGCTCAGCGGGCTGGTCCAGGAGGGGGCCAAGATGGTGCCCATGGTATTCTACTGGCAGCGTAAGGGCAGGAGTATCACCCCCAGGATGGGGCTGTTGGTGGGGGCGGTGGCGGGCTTGGGCTTCGGCGTCTTTGAAGCGGTCTGGGCACATAATACCTTTTTCGCCGCCTATGGCTTGAGCTGGGAACTGGCTGTATTCTGGGAGAGATTTTTTGCCGTCGCCTTTCACATCGCCGCCAGCGCCCTGGCCGGCTACGGGCTGGCTAGGGGTTGGGGCTGGCAGTTTTACCTTGTCGCCTCCGGCCTGCACGCCACCTTGAATTACGGCATTATCTTGGCCGCATTCGGGGTTTTCGGCACGTTTGGCCTGGAAGCCTATGTCGCCGTCGTGGCCGCGTTGGTAGCCGCTTTGGCTCTCTGGCTGCGCTGGCGGAAAACGAGTGGGGTTATGCCCGCTTGAACTCCAGGCGTAAAACCTGCTTAGTCTTTGCGCCGACCTTGGCCTGTTCATCAAGGCGCCAGCCGACCACCCAGAGGATTTGCTCACCTGAGCAGACAATAGGAATTCGCCCGCGCCAGGCCTGGGGAATCTTGGCGTCAATCATAAACTCGCCCAGTTTCTTGGGCTGGGCTAAGCCTAATGGCTGGAACCTGTCCCCGCGCCGGCGTGCTCTTACCATTAGCTTTTCGCCGATTTCGCTTAGGTCAAAGTAGGCGGTGAAGTCGTCCTTCTCGGTCATCTTCCCCCGCTCTACGATAGCCGCCTCCACCCGCCAGCCGGGTAGCCGTGTTTCGCCGGGAATCTTCAGCGTAAACTCGCCTTTTAGGGGGGGGAGGGGGGAGAGGGTGGTGGTGTCTAATGTCAGCAGGTAGCGTTCGTATTCTATAGCGAAGGTCAAGCCCCCGGGCAGATTTAGCCTTTTCCCCGCCGCTTTAGTTGCCAGCGACATCATCTCTTCGATATGGCGCATCTCGACGTCTTTAGCGCTGCCCAGCAGCCTTTCCACCGCGGCGCGGAGCAGGTAGCGCTTTAGCGCCGTAGGCAACGGCTCAAACTTCGCCTTGTCTATAATAATGGTTGTTTCTTCCTGTCGGATAACCTTATCCCACAAGCGGGTGACCTCTTCGTCGAGGAGGCTAATGTCGTCGTCGGCGATGCGGCCAGTGCGGAGCAAAGCCTCGGCGATGGCGGGGTTATAGCTTTCAAGCAGGGGCATAAGCTGCTGGCGCACCCGGTTTCTTAAGGGGGAAAGGGAAAGATTGGAGGCGTCCAGTCGGGGTTTAATCTTGTGCTGTCGGCAGTAGCCCTCAGTTTCCTGGTGGCTGAGCTCCAGCAGGGGTCTGACGATAATGAGGCTTTCGTCTCCCGACTGCCATAGTGTAGCCGGCTGTAAGCCCCGCATCCCCCGCGTGCCGCTGCCCCGGATGAGGTGCATCAGTATCGTCTCGATGTGGTCATCTTTGGTATGCCCCGCCGCCACCCGCTTGGTGCCGAAGGACCTGGCCACCTCAGCCAGAAAACTGTATCTCACCTCGCGGGCGGCTTCTTCCAGCGAGAGGCGCTCTTTTTTCTGGTAGCCCTTCACGTCCCGCTTCTCGATGGTATACGGAATCTTGAGCTTTCGGGCCAGCTCGGCGACGTATTCGGCGTCGCCGTCAGAATCTTTGCCCCGCAGCTGGTGGTTGAGGTGGGCGATGTGCAGCTCTATCCTCAGCTCTTTTTGAAGACTGGCCAGAATATGGAGCAGGCAGACCGAGTCCGCCCCTCCCGAAACCGCCACTACCAGTCTCTCGCCGCTTGATACCAGCTGATGCTCTTGGATAAAGCCCAGCACCCGCTGTTCTAGTGTCGATGGCTGGTTTTGCCCTTTCATATCAACCCTTAGCCCGTTTTCAGCAGCAGCTTGGTGCGGTTGATGGAGGTGGGGTGGAAGCCCAGGGCGGCGGCGACCTGCTCGGGACGGCCCGAGCCGCCGCTGTCGCAGCGCAGCCTCATGCCTATTTGGGAGTAGCCCTGTCGCCATTCGATAAGCCAGAGGTCATCAATCAAGGCCCTCAGGTCGTAGTTCCTGGTGCCGGTGTCCCTCTCGTGGTGCCAGGGTAGCTGCTTTAGTTCTAAAAGCGATTTTAGCGCCGCTTTTACCCCCGCTTTGTCTTTCTCCGTTTCCAGTTCGACCTCGTATTCAGCGAAGCCGACCTGCGATTGCAGCGAGGGCATAGTCGGGGCTACCGAAAAGACCTGCACTATTTCAATCCCCGCCGGCAGCTGCTGGCTCACGGCATTAGTGAAAAAATGGGGTGAGACCCATTCAGTGCAGAAGACATCCATCAGCTCGCTCTGGCTGGTGACCCCCACCGCCAACGGCGCCGCCAGCGACAGGCGGGGGTGGGGGCTGAATCCCTCGCTGTAGGCCAGTGGTATCTGGGCGCGGTGGAGGGCTCTTTGCCAGAGGCGCATTATATCCAGGTGGGAAATGAACTTGACTTCTTCGCCTCGGCTGAACCTAATCCGGAGTCGTTGCATGTTTTTCCTTGGAAAGGCGAATCTTCTCTATCTTCATACCGCGCATCTCGGTGATGACTATCTTCAAATCCTTGTACTTCAGCCGCTCGCCCTCTCTGGGTATGTGCCCCAGTAGTTCGAGGACAAAGCCGGCTACCGTCTCGTAGTCTTCGCCTTCGGGCAGGTTTAAGCTCATCTCCTCGTTGGCTTCTTCCACCCGCATCCCGCCGTCAATCTGGAAGGTATGCTCGTCGATGCTCTCGTATTCCTTCTCTATTGTCGCCAGCTCATCGCCCACCGGACCGACAATCTCTTCCATCAGCCCGCTTAGCGAAACGATGCCGGCCGTACCGCCGAACTCATCGACGACCACCGTTATGCGGTAGTTCTTGTCCCTCATCTCGGCAAAGAGCTCGCTGACCCGCTTGGTCTCGGGGGTGAAGTAGGCCGGGCGAATCAGGTCGTCGACGGTGCTTTTATCGTTGAGTTGCCCCTTGGCCTGGGCCATGAGTATGTCCTTCACCGCCAGGATGCCGATGACATTATCTATGTTGTCCTCATATACCGGAAAGCGGGACAAAGGGTTTTCGGCGTAGACTTTAAGGAATTCAGCTATGGTGGTGCCATTGGTGACCCATATTACCTCGGTGCGCGGCACCATCACCTCCAGGACGGGGCGGTTGCCGAACTCAAATACCTTGTGCAGCATCTCCGCCTCTTCCTCTTCCACCGTTCCCTCCTTGTGCCCCACCGATATCATGGTTCGGATTTCCTCCTCGCTGGCCAGTGAGCGGGGCACCGCCTTGCCGCCGAATATCCGGGCAAAACCGGAGGCAATCCAGCTTAAGACAAAGACGATGGGCGTGAAGAACCAGGAGAGCGCCTCTATCGGTCCGATAAAGGCGAGGGACAGCTTCTCGGCGTGCCTGGTGGCTATGGTCTTGGGGGTCGTCTCGCAGAAGATGAGGAGCGCGATGGTCACAACCACGGTGGCAATGAGCACGCCCCACTGGTCTCCCCAGAAACGGATGGCCAGGAAGGTAGCCAGGGCGGCGGCGGCGGTGTTTACCAGGTTGTTGCCCAGCAGGACGGTGGAGAGGAACCGCTCCGGTTTCTCCATCATCTTGGCTACCCGCTTTGCCCCCCTCACCTTGGTATCGACCAGGTGTTGCACCCTTATCCTCTGCAGGGAAATAAAGGCTGTCTCCGAGCTTGAGAAGAAGGCTGATAAAAAGAGGCAGACAATGAGCAGCACAAAGTAGAGGGTTTCAAGGCCAGTCATTTGGTATCACCCCACTCTTGGCGGTATGTCGCGATTATTCATCTTTTCGTCATAATATCACTGGCTATGGGGTGTGTCAAAAGGGGAAGCAGGAGTGTAAGCACTATAGTCTTTTCCTCCTCATCCCCTTATTTATATATACTGTCATTGCGAGGAACACAGTTACGAAGCAATCTCTCCACCACCCCACCTTGTTTAGAGTAAGTATTGTTCTCCCACCCTGCCTTCGCCGAAGCGCCTGCCCGCCGCACAAGGCTTTGGTAGGCGGGGCTGCGCGCAGGCAGGCCTGCCCACCCAACAGAAGTCTTTTTTAATGGGGGCTATGCCCTCCTTAAAACCCCCTTAAGGTGGGGGTGGGTGGCGTAACCCGCAAGTTAAGAAGTTTATCTTATTAGGGCGGGCTGGGTGGGTCCGAAACAACGTACGCTTACAGAGTGGGGTGGGTGGTGGGTGGGAAGAAGAACCTGCGCCTCCAAT
>Ga0315545_1001416_pt1 | contig 23384 bp, 25 predicted proteins | sample SalMarSW160210MG_FD_203096 | JGI IMG/M metagenome (GOLD analysis project Ga0315545, IMG submission 203096) | Salt marsh sediment microbial communities from the Plum Island Ecosystem LTER, Massachusetts, United States - Salt Marsh Sediment SW1602-10 ...
ACAAAACATCCAAATAGAAGGCATCTCTCAAGGGTTTGACAATGGAGAAAGGAGCTGCGATAAGAAAAAAATAAAGAAAAAGAAGAAGAGCTATAAGCTCTTCACCAGGATTCAAATCGACGATACGCGATAAAACTTTATACAGGCGATTTTTGGCCATGGAAGGCTCTAAAGGAGAAAAGCCTGATCTTTACTCTTTAAAAAAGCTCTCCAAAGCCATCTTTTCATCATCGAATATTTCTAAGACTTTGGTGAGCATGGTGACTTGGAAAACAAGATAGAGTTTCTTGGATATCTTGGCGATTTTCAGTTTCCCTCCCAAGTTATGCGTGGATATATAACTGGCTAAGATCTCTCCTACGCCAAAACTATCGATGAAATCAACATTCTGAAAATTGAGAAGGATGTTGCGCTTTCCAGAATCCAATTGATCTTTGACTAGCTGATGGAGTGTGATATCAGTGATATCAGACCTTCGGATTTCTCCTTCGATGTCAAAAATGACGATATCATTCTTTTCTCTTGTGTTTATGACCATCTTTTCCCGTCCCCTTTAAAAGGCTTGACTGACGTAAGTCCATGATTTTTGAAAGCTTCCCTCTGAATCGTTTACGCTTTCCTCTCTTATGTCTCTTTCTAAGCTTTTATCAAAAGAAAAATTGAAAGTCAAATATGAACTCTCCCCTGTTGCAGGGGCAAGCGCTAGGGAAAGGTATAGACCTAACTCCCTGATTTTGATATTAGTATAAGTGAAGAGGAACATAAATGAGGGCTCAGGAATCGTTAAAAAAAGGAAACAAGGTTTCCATGAAAAACATCACAGGAAAGAATCCGACGAGAAAAATTAAATCCTCTCTTATCTTTACCCTGCTCATCTTCCTCCTTTTTTCCTGCCTGTACGCAGGCAAAATCCAATGTGTTTGGACGGGAGTCGAAAAAATCATTGCTGTGGGAGATATCCATGGCGATTACAGCAATTTCCTGAAAATCTTAAAGGGAGTGGGACTCATCGATGAAGCTCTTCATTGGTCAGGCGGCAAAACCCATTTTGTCCAAACTGGAGATATTATGGACAGAGGCCCTGACGCTCGAAAAGTCTTTGACTTGCTGATAAAACTGGAGAAGGACGCTGAAAAAGCGGGAGGCAAGGTCCACGTTCTTCTTGGCAACCATGAGGAGATGAATATCACTGGCATATCCTTCGATTATCCCGGATATGTCACGGTGGAGCAATTTGTCTCTTTCTTGCCTGGCAGTTATAAAAAAAAGGAAGAAAAAGAATTCCAAGAACAGTCAGGCAAAGAGAATCTTAGTGGCTCGCATTCGGATCTTTCCTCGAATAATTCCTTAAGAGCGAAATGGGAAAATCTCCTCAAGACCGACTTGAGTGCTCGGAAGGAATATATCATTTTTTTCAACAAAAATTATGGTAAGTGGTTGCTTAAACACAATGCGGTCATCAAGATCAACGATGTCATATTCGTCCATGGAGGGATCAGCAAAAAATTCTCAAAATGGAAACTGGAGGATATAAACGAGCAGTTGCGGATAGAGCTCTCCTTTCTGCGCAGGGCAGCCATCAATTCATCGCCTTCAAAAATTACCTTCACTCCCCAAATTGTTTACAAAAGCGAAGGGCCTCTCTGGTATCGAGGTTTAGCCACCATGAATGAGGCAATTTTCGAGGCAGAGGTTGATAAAACCTTGACTAATCTGGGAGCAAAATACATGGTTATTGCTCATACACCGCGAATGGGCAGCCCAGTTATGGCAGAGGAGTATTTAAGACGTTTTCACGGAAAAGTCTGGATTATCGACACGGGAATTTCAGAATTTTATGGAGGATTTTTGAGTGCTTTAATAATCAAGAATGGAGAATTTTCTCTTTGGGCGGTGGGTCATGAACGATAAAAATTATGTCCTTCTCATTTTCATCTGCCTCACTCTAGCCAATTGGTGCCTGAGCTTATCTCAATCGCCAGATCGAGGGAATTGGGACCAAGATAAACTGGAGAATTATCTGAGAACAGCTGAGATCATTTCTGTGGAAAAAGACACAGAAGCGGGAAGGACCGCACCGTGGAGAATCACACTCAACGACGGAATAACTCAACGCCAAGGCCTCTTCAAGTACATCAATCGCTCCCGACCTTCCCTTCTTCCTGATAGTTATAAATACGAGATTGCCGCTTATGAACTGGACAAACTCCTCGAGCTCAAAATCGTACCTCCCGTTGTGGAAAGAGAAATTGAAGGGACAACAGGTTCTCTTCAACTTTATCTAGAAGGCTGCATAAGAGAAGCCGAGAGAAAAAGGAAAAAAATAGATCCACCAGATCCTGTATCCTTTCAGAACATGCTGGAAGTGATCAATGTTTTTGAGAATTTGGTCCTTGAAGAGGATTGTTTTGATGCCAATGACATCCTGGTTGATCTTGATGAGTGGAAAGCGTATCGAGTCGACTTTTCCATGGCCTTCTCCCCTCTGCCTGAGATCATTTCTGGATGCAAAATCAACAAGTGTTCTCGTAAATTCTACAACAACCTCCTCCAATTGGATGACCTTCAAGTCAAGAATAAACTCAAGCCATTTCTCAATGACCCAGAGATTGAAGCTCTGCTTCAACGCAAAAAAATCATCATCGAAAAGATCGGGCAATTGATTAAAGAAAAGGGACAAGATGCTGTCCTCTTCAACTGAAAAGATTGAAATATCAAAGCTTCAGCAATAAATTGGGGAAATCAGTTAAAATCAAATTTCAAGGTTGTTTAGACCTGTTACAGCCAAATCTGCCAATCGAACCCAGATAATAAAAGCAGAAAAAAGCCAAGAAGGAGGGATTCGGTAAAAACCGAAAACAATGAGAAAATGAGAGGAAACGAAAAAGAATCTTCTGGCCTAGTCTATCGCTTTTTCCGGCTCTTTACAGTAGTCCATCCTGGTGAAGGGCTGACAGTTTTTCTCTTGACTCTTAATATTTTTTTGATCCTGACGGCTTATTCGATATTAAAACCAGTCAGAAAAGCTTTAATCTTAACAGGACAAACCGCCGAAATCGAAGCCTATCTTTTTGGAGTTATGGCTATAGTACTTATCTTCGTCATAAAAATATTCAGCTACCTTTCTGCTAAAGTCCCCCGTCAATTATTGATCACCTGGGTTACCCTCTTTTTTATCTTGAATCTAGCCATTTTTTATGTCTTACATCTTGCGGGAACCCCTCTAGGTACGTTGAGTGTCATCTTTTACATATGGGTTGGGATATACAACGTTTTTCTCATTGCTCAATTCTGGGGCTTTTCCAACGATATCTACACAGAGGAAGAAGGAAAAAGACTATTCGTATTGATCATGCTTGGACAAAACCTGGGAGCTGTCATCGGCAGCAAGATCCCTTCCTTACTGGTAAAACCAAAAGGACCATTAAGCCCCTTTCATTTTCTACTCCTCACTGGAGCCATCCTGGTCGCCTGCATTGTATTAACCCTTATTATCCACAAAAGAGAGATGGAAAGTGTAAAAAATAAACAGGCCCATCAAAAGGCAAAAGAAAAACATAAGAAAAAATTGAAGGAGAAGCCTTTGCCAAGGGGAGGCGGTTTTCGTTTGGTGTTTAAAAGTAGATATCTTCTCTTCATCGCCTTGGTTATCTTGGTGCTGAATTACGTCAATACAAATGGTGAATACATCAAATCCAAAGTATGGGATCGCACCGCTGAGCAGGCTAAGGAAACCGAAAAGATTAAAGGTTCAGAGGCGGCAGAGGCTGAATTTCTGACCAAATTAGATTCTGACTTCAATTTTTTGGTTAATCTCTTTGCCCTGTTCATTCAACTCTTTCTGGTCTCGCGTATATTCAAGTGGTTCGGAGTTAAAGGAGCACTCCTCTTCCTCCCATTCATTTCCATTGGAGGTTATTTTTTCATTGCTTTAGGAGCCTCATTTATCCGGGTTAAATGGGCTAAGATCTTTGAAAACAGCACAGATTACTCCCTAATGAACACAACTCGAGGCGCCCTCTTCCTCATAACATCAAGAGAAGCAAAATACAAAGCCAAGGCAGCCATCGATACTTTTTTCGTGAGAACAGGGGATTTATTACATAGCCTGACCGTTCTCCTTGGCACCACCTACCTCGCTTTTAGCCTGGAAAGTTTCGCCAAACTCAATGTGGGCATAGCTGTAGTCTGGATAATCCTCTGTTTATTGGTTATAAGAGAACACAAGAGGTTATCAGCTTAAAGAACAGAATACCAAGGGGGATAACTTATTATACTAATAGATCTTCGATCTTTATCAAAGAATAATGATGGATGATAAGGAATTTTTAATCAGAAAAATCAAGAGTTAACTCGACTTTTATTCTCCTTAGCGTTTCCCTGAATGTCAAACGAAGAGCGAGATCATCGCAAGTCTTTCACTTTGATTATTCCTCCTGAATCCTGGGCAATATACAGATAGCCTTCTTCATCCTTGGTGATCCCCTCCTGATTATCTCCGAGAAATGCATACTCCTTAACTAACTTTCCCTCAAGGGTGATTTCCACCAGGATATTATCCGCATCACTGACAATATTCAACAGGCCTGTCTTCTGATCATAGTACATGGCTGAAGGATCATCCATAGCAAATGGTAAAACCCGGATAATTCTTGCTTCTGCGATCTCAGATTCGCTTGTCCTGAGAGGAACCAGAACCTCAATTATGCACGGAGGATCCCACTGATTGCCCATGTAGAATGTTCCACCTTCAGGATGGTTCTCATCGGGAACAAAAGCAACGGACTCAATCCCGTTATCATGACCTTCTTTCTGTTTTTGAAGAAAATTGGGATCGTTCCCAAATGTTCTATTAATAGGGAATCGCCGGGTAACTTTTTTTTCCTCTGGATCAAACTCAAGGAGAACATCTTCTCCTTCAATGATTATGTAAAGAAGACCAGATTGAGGAGCGACTGTAATGCCTTCCAAATCACCGGGAATTTTTACTCGCGACACAGGACTTCCATCTGTCTCTATTTCGAAGATCTCCCCTTCATCACTGACCACAAAGAGAGTTTTCCTGAGAGGGTGGAAACAAATATCAGAAGGTTCAACAATACTTTGTTGATCTATATTTCCTCCAAATCCAACGGGTCCCAACCATTCGTAGGGGAACCGGATAGTTGGTGAATGTTTTTCCGAGGAACAGAAAAGTGTGAATATCATGATGCTCAATACAAAGACTTTTATTCTCATTCCTCTGACTCCTTCTTACTTACATATTCTATAGAGAATCAAAACCTGGAACACAGCCACAGCTATAGTCTTCATTTTCTCATCAACCTAATCTATTTTATTTTATACAAAAAAGCGCATATATGATAATACTCTCTCCACGGCTCTAAAAGAATCTCCGCGATAGGAGTGAGGGCGGGGGATCGTCAGCACGCAGATTTTTCCCAGCGAGGAAAATCAGCTCTCGTTCGGGCTTCGGAGGGACAGGAACCGCCGCCTCATAACCTAACTGGACGAAATATCTTCACTTTTCACGGAGATGGAGATGTTATCCACGGGTGTTTTTGATTTGCCTTTCAAGGTAAGTGTCAATATAATAACTGCGACAAAACTCGGGTTTTTCGAACGGGAAGAAAAAAATGAGAAGAAAAATCATCTTCATCGCTGTTCTCATCCTTTTCCTTGCCCAAAACTATAACATAATCGCCCAATTTACCCCAGAAGAACTGGGAGAAAGAGCCAACTGGGAAGAATTTCTCAAGACGGCAGAAATCATCAAGTACCAAGAGATAGGCGAAGGAGTAACTAAGCCCATAAGACTCTACTTGAAAAAAGGAGATACAGAAGCCAGCGGGGTCTGGAAAAACCCAAAGGGCATCCAGGAAGGCTTCCTTGAGGGCTGGGAGTATGAGATCGCCGCTTATCAAATGGATAAGATTCTGGAGCTGAATATGGTTCCCCCCACAGTGGAGAGAGAATTCGAGGGAAAAAAGGGTTCTCTTCAGCTTTGGGTTGAGGCTGAATTCAGTCTCCTCGATATCATGGAAGAAAAAATTGCAATGCCCGCTTCTGGATCAGAATCCGACAATATCCAGAAGACCAAATATCTAACCAGAGCTTTCGACAGTCTGATCGCCAACGAAGACAGAACCCAGCAGAATATTTTTTACACAAAGGACTGGCGGGTGATTCTCATCGATCATTCCCGTTCCTTTCGTTCTTCCAAGAAATTCACCAAACAGCTTATGTTCGGGAGAACTGGCATCGAAGGGAACAAACCTTTCAGACAGCTGCCGTGCGCATTCGTAGAAAAAATAAAGGCACTGGATTTTGAAATCATCAGAGAAGCTGTTGGCCCTTATCTCCAAGATAAAGAGATAAAAGCCATCCTTGCTCGCAAAAAGCTTATATTGGCAGAAATTGATGAAATGATAAGAGAAAAAGGCGAAGAAAATGTTTTGTATTGATCATTCACATTATCTACATTTGATGGAAATAAAGTTTATCAATAATAAGGAAGGTAAAGGGTGAAAAGAAAAATTACTTCTCTTTTCTTTCTTGTTATCTTTTTGGGTTTCCTTTTTCAGTTGTTAGCCCAATTCACTGCAGAAGAAATAGAAGAGAGAGCAAAATGGGAAGAGTTCCTGGAGACGGCAGAAATCACAGGCTCCGATCAGCCATGGGTAGAACGGGAGGCCGTGACCAATCCCTGGAGGTTGACCATTGAAAAAGATGGGATTGTGAAACAGGCAATATGGAAGAACGTGGAAGGCAGGGTGAAGGGGTATCTCGATAACTGGAGATGGGAGATCGCAGCTTACCGCTTGGACAAATATTTGGGCTTACACATGGTTCCTCCCACTGTAGAAAAAAGATTTCGAGGGGATCGTGGATCCTGTCAATTACTGGTCGATTACTGGATCAGCCTTAAGGATAAATATGAACAAAACATAAAAACTCCCTCTTATAAAATTTTCAACTGGAATAGAGCTCTCTACCTGCAGCGGGCTTTCGACAATCTGATCGCCAATGAAGACCGTCATCAGAATCAGTACCTCATAACCGAAGATTGGCGGATGATTCTTATTGATCATTCTCGGTCTTTCCGCACATCCAAAAAATTCACCAAAGATCTCATCTATGATGCAAACTACAAAGAAGGTCCGAGGTTGATGAAGGAGCTCCCCAGTTCTCTTGTAGAGAAGCTGAAAAGCCTCAATCATGAGGTGATAAGAGAAGTTGCAGGAGAATATTTGACAGAAAAGGAAATCGAGGCTATCCTTATCAGAAGAGATTTGATACTCAAGGAAATCGACAAGATCAAAACGGTTCTCTACTGATTCCTAAATTTCAGTCTTCTTGATGGTCTTATACATGATCAGCACGTTCTGATTGTCTTCGCGTCTGTAATCAAATCCGTCCATAAGTTTTCGAACAAGAAAGATACCCAAGCCGCCTGTTTTTGCATCCTTGATCATTTCTTCTATGTCGGGGGCCTTCGACTGGGTTGGATCAAAGGGAACTCCATTATCCCTGATTTCAAAGAAGATCCTTCCCTCTTCCTGCCATATCTTGAGGAAGATAGTGCCCCTCTTCCTGCGATAGGCATATCTTACGATATTGGAACATATCTCTAAGAGGGAAAGCTCAATGATGTAATAGGCCTTTTCAGAAAGATTTAAATCCTGGAGGGCATCTCGAAGAAAGGTTCTAGCTTTATCCAGTTCTGCAAAGTCGCTCAGAATCTTAAACTTTTTCATTTCCGTTCTGTATGGTTTCTTTTTTCCCTTTCTGCTTTCCTTGATTGAAGAGCCTCCCAATTTTCTCATCTAAATTTATAACAATATGAAAAATCATGTCAAATTGACGGTCAAGGATGTAAGCATTTTCATTTCCATAATGATTGAAGATATTTCATCCAATCAGGTAGTGAGGCGGCGGTTCCTGTCATTTGACATCCTGATTTTCTCTATGCTATAAGTAGCGGCAACTCTAAGGGAAATAACACACTTGATCATCCTGTCGAGTTTTACGAATAGAATGGAAGAAGTTGATTTTCCTGAAGTAATCTCATAAGAAAATGTCTATAATGAAAGTCTAATCAAACACGAAAGGAAAACCCTCATGCACCACATACATGAAGAGACAATCATCCAAGAGTGCGTAGCAAAGTTAAAAAGCGGAAAACTCGCACCCTGGAAAGTGGAAGAGGAAATCCAGAAAGAGTATGAAATCCCTTCTCCAAATAATTTCAAGATCGCCGCAGCATGCAGGCAGAAATTTATCGAAGAAGAGACAGGCGAAAAATTCGTCTTTATCTCCATCTCCTCCCAGCCTTACAAAGAACGGTACATCTGTGAGAATGACCATCTTGCCTGGGAACTCGACATTTCAGACACGGATCTTACCTGTTCGCTATGCGGAACCGAACTGAAGCCTTTAGGACAATATGCTCCGCTGCTTGCCAACTATGTGGGAGGAGTAGAAGATTACTATTCTTATGGAGGGCGATTAAAGGTCAACGGCGACTTGGAGACAGAGTTGACAAGCCTTCTTGTCTATGGAACAGGAATGGGCCCGATGGGTGTGACCAGAGGATGTTATATCATCAATAAATTTGGCGGGGCTGAGGTCAAGGTTTCACAGTTCGGCAGAGCAGCTCGTTCGCTTGGCTTGATCTTCAAGAACGAAGAGATGCGAAGGAAAGCCATATCGACAATCCAACTCTTCTTTCCCGAAGCCAAAGCCCGAATGCAGGAGAGAACAAGGAAGATATTATCTATAGGGTGGAGCTGCCTAATATTGAAGCGGGAGTGATCTCCTCCAGCGAAGGACTCATCCCTCCTACAGGACGTGAAGCATTGAGAATCATGGGAATTAAAACAGCAAAGGAATTCGCAGCTTCTGTAGCCTCCCAGGTTCTTGCCGGGGAATTCAACCTGGCCTTAGAGATATCCCGGGAAAAACTTTACAGTTGATTCATCTAGAATCTATAAATGAAAGATGTCCTTGTAGAAGATTGGAAGCATCCCCAAAACCGTGATGCAGTAACAGTCAGGTAAGCTGATTCGTCAGCCCGCGGATTTTCCCCCAGCGAGGATGGAGAGGAACCATGCCCGCTCGCCTCCGGATGACTTCCTCCCCAGCTTACCTGACTGCTGTTGAAATTGTCACAGAAATAAGGATGCTTTTATGAAGATTTGATATTTTCAAAAAAATATCATATAAATGAAATTCACATCATCGAATTTGCGTATTATCATACGAATTCACTATAAAATTAAATGCTTATTCAGACCCAGAAAAGAGGAGAGACAAAATGAAAAAAATTATCTTCACTTTGACTTTCATGGTTTTTCTTCTGACACTTTTCAGCGCCACCTCTTTCTCTCAAGATGTCGACCTGAGTGGAAAATGGGTAGGAACGACAGAGGTTCCCGAACAAGGAGCGGATGAAGTCACCCTTACACTCCAGAAAGACAACGGAGAATACTTGGGAACAATTTCCGATTCATTGGGAATGGCCCAAGACGAGGAATGTAAGGATATTGAATTTAAAGAGGGAACTCTTACTTTCTATTTCACTATTTTCGACGGAAACGAATATATGACAGTTTACATGAGCCTGACTGTTGAAGAGGGTAAGATGAGCGGATACTGGGAAATCGAAGATGGGGCCTCTGGTTCTATTGAGCTGGAAAAGAAAGGAAACAGGTAATTCTCTTAAAATAAAAAAAATCAATTGTCATCAATAGAGCAGGCGGTAAGATCTATGGATGCAGCATGCCATAGACAGCGCAAACACTTGCAATAGGCTAATAAGGGAAGGAATCATCTCAACCCTCTAATCTCCGGAATTGCTCGATGACGAACCCAGAAATCAAATCCAGCATCTTTTCAAAGCCATCTAAATTTGTATACCTGTGATCAGCCCCCTGGATAATTTCTAACCGGCAATTCTTTATGAGAGCAGATGCTCTCTGGCTTTGGCGAAGGGGAACCGTTTCATCTTCACTCCCGTGAACGATCAAGGTAGGGACCTTGATTTTCTTACAACAGGCGTAGCCGTTGACTCTCTCTGCATCCTCGAAAAAGGAATAACTCAATCCGAGTTCTTCTCCATCTGGAGTGAATACAGATAGAACCCCCTTATCCTTCCAGCTTTTTATGATTTTTTCATCGTGGCCAGCCACCAGTTTTCCCATGTAATCGGAAACAGGAGATTTCAAGGCTAAGAAAAGAATATCTCTCGTCTTGGAAACAGCTATCAGGCTGGCCATTCCCCCAAAGCTCGAACCAACCAGGCCTATTTCGACATACCTTAACCCCTTCAAGAATTTGAGGGCACTGAGAACATCGTCGGCCGCTTCAGAGATGGTTATCTCCTCAAACTTGCCCTCACTTTCCCCGTGGCCAAAGAAATCAAACCGGAAGGTGGAGATTTGACTATTGTTTAAAATTTCCTCTAGCCGGACGTTTGTCCTGCTCTCTTTGCTTGAGGAAAATCCATGACACAAAATAGTCACGCGTCCTTTATTGCGAGCACTGGGCTCTGAGAGAATTCCGCTAAGCCTGTGACCTCTGCTGCTTTTAAAGAAGACCTTATTTTCCATGTCCAAGGATAAGAAAGAAAATATTAGGGTTATTCTTTTGACTACTTCCCTCTGAACTTGCCCTTTCTTTTCTCCAGGAAAGCAGAAACACCTTCCTTTTTATCCTCAGTTGTACAAGAGAGAGCATGCAGATAAGATTCAAGAGTATAGCCTGAAGTGGTTCCTCCTTCCTGACTTCTATTCACCGCATCCTTGGCAAATCTCACGGCCAAGGGTGGTCTGGAGGCGATTCTACGGGCAAGCTCTATCGCTTTCTCCTGTAACTGATCATGGGGATAAACTTTATTCACCAGCCCAATCCGATAGGCTTCCTCAGCGTCGATGAAATCTCCGGTGAGAATCATCTCCATAGCCCGACCCGAACCTACCAGCCGGGGCAAACGCTGAGTTCCTCCATCTCCTGGAATGATGCCCAGTTTAACTTCCGGTGCACCAAACTGAGCCTTCTCTGATGCGATGCGAATGGAACAGGCCAAAGCCAGCTCCAGCCCTCCTCCTAATGCGTATCCATTAACAGCGGCGATAACCGGGATATGCAAATTCTCGATGAACGAAAAAATCTCCTGTCTTTCCCGAGAGACTCTCCTCCCCATTCGCGCATCCCTGTCCACCAACTCACTTATATCCGCTCCGGCCACAAAAGCCTTGTCCCCTGCTCCGGTGATAATCAGCACTCTGATTTCTTCATCATTTTCCAAATCTTCAAGAAACTTTTTCAACTCTTTTGTCAACTCATTGGAGATAGCGTTCAGCTTCTCGGGACGGTTGATGGTCAAAATTCCGATGTTTTCTTTTTTTTCATAAGCGAGTGTTTTATACATAATTTCACTCCTCACTGTCAGGTGAAGGCTTTGATTCCAAGCTCAAAGGCACCGATTATCAGTTGTTGGATTTGAGATGTCCCTTCATAAAGGGTGTTGATTCGGGCATCCCGGTAGAAGCGTTCAACATCATATTCCCCTGAAAAACCATATCCCCCATGGATCTGAGTGGCTTTGTAAGCCACTCGGTTTGCCATCTCACTGCAATAATATTTAGCAATAGATGTCTCCCTTGTGTTGCGCACTCCTTTATTCTTCAAATCTCCAGCGCGGTAAACGAGAAGACGTCCAGCCTCGCATTCAACCACCATGTCAGCAATCAGCTGCTGAATGAGCTGAAAGCTGGCTATGGGTTTGCCGAACTGAATTCTCTGCTGGGCATATTCTTTGCAGATATCTATACAGCCTTGGGCCAATCCTACACAACCTGCAGCCACGGTATAACGGCCGAAATCAAGCGTGCCCAGAGCAACCTTAAAACCTTTATTGACCTCGCCCAAAACATTTTCTTTGGGGACTTTGCAGTTCTCCAAGAAAATTTCGCCTGTGTTGGAGGCCCGAAGACCCAGCTTATCATGGAGGTCCCTTGTGGAATACCCCTCAAATTCTCTTTCCACCAGAAATCCAGTGATCCCCCTTGCTCCTGCTTCCTTATCCGTCTTGGCGTAGACAATGGCCAAATCCGCGATCCCTGCATTGGTGATCCATGTCTTCTGGCCATTAAGAAGGAAATGATCTCCTTTATCCTCGGCTGTGGAGATCATGCTAGCAGGATCACTTCCTGCATTGGGCTCTGTCAGACCATAACAGCCAATCCATTCTCCACTGGCCAGCTTGGGAAGGCACTTCTTCTTCTGTTCCTCTGTTCCGTATTTAAATATGGGAAGCTCCACCAGGGAAACCTGAACGGAATAGGTTCCCCGCATGGATGAATCCACTCTGCCTATCTCCTCTGCCACTATAGCATGACTAATGTAATCAAATCCTGCCCCGCCGTATTCTTCAGGAATGGGAGTCCCCATAAAACCCAAATCTGCAAGTTTTTTAAACAACTCACGAGGAAAATGGCCCTTTTTGTCATTCTCAGAAGCGACCGGGGCGATTTCTTCTTTGGCAAACTTGCGGATGGTCTCCTGGATCATCCTTTGTTCTTCGTTTAAATCAAAATCCATGGCTTACTCCTTTCCAGAACAAAACACCTCATCGGGACGAGATGTCTTGTGTGCATATTCCCTAAAATCTCAGGATAACTGACGAGGTATGTGTTAATATTTATAAAATCCTTCGCCTGTTTTCTTCCCTAACTTACCTTCTTCGACCATTTTCTTGATGATCTCTGGAGGCTTGTAGCGCTCGTCCTTGAGTTTGGCAAAGAGCGTTTCCATTTTAGAGAGGTGAATATCCAAGCCAATCATATCGATTAGAGCCAGAGGACCCATAGGAAGGCCTGCTCCTAACTTCATGGCCTCATCGATATCCTGGGCGCTGGCCACCCCATTTTCATAAACAATGGCCGCCTCATTCAAAAGGGAAGCCAGAATGCGGCTGACAATCCCAGCAGGAGCCTCTTTGAAAGTTGCGACAGGAATTTTACCCAACTTCTCGGCAAACTTTTTCGTAGTTTCTACGGTTTCATCAGAAGTCTTCTCCCCGCGAATGATTTCCACCAGTTTCATGATCACCGCAGGATTGAAAAAATGCATGCCTATGATTTTCTCGGGTCTGGAAGTGGCTGAGGCAATTTCACTCACGGAAAGAGCTGTAGTGTTTGTGGCCAGTATGGTTTCCGGTTGACAGATGGCATCCAGTTTCCCGAAAATATCCTTCTTGATACCAATCTCTTCAGAGACTGCCTCTACAACAAAGTCACTATCGCCGGCAAGATTCAAATCCGTGGACCACTTTATTCTTGAGAAAACCAAGTCCATTTCTTCTTGAGTAATCTTTCCTTTCTCCACTCTTCTGCTGAGTCCAGCACTGACTTTTGATCGTGCCCTGCCGATGATATCTTCTGAAATGTCGACCACAGTTACTTCATACGCTTGCTGGGAACAGAGCTGTCCGATGCCAGACCCCATGATCCCTGCTCCCACGACGAACGGTTTTTTAATGTCCATTTTACTTCCTCCCTATTTATAAAATTGAGGACAAAAAATTTGCTTGCATCTTTTGTGCATCAATTGGATTGAACTGACTCTCCAGAAAAAAGGACGAAAAAGCTCTCCCTGTGCTCTAATTGAGCCTTTCTACCACCATGGCCACGCCCTGGCCTCCACCGATGCAAAGGCTGACCAGTCCAAGGTTCTTTTTCCTGTCCTCTAAGGCATAAATCAAGGTGGTTAAAATTTTTGCTCCTGTGGCTCCGACCGGATGGCCCAAGGCTATGGCTCCTCCGTGGACGTTGACCTTGGCCCGGTCCCACTTAAGCTCTCTCTCCACGGCCAGAATCTGAGCAGCAAAGGCCTCATTGAGCTCTATCAGGTCAATATCCTCAAGATTAAGGTCTGCTCGTTTCAAGGCTTTGTTAACGGCTGGCACTGGTCCCATTCCCATGATGGCTGGATCGACACCAGCATGGGCGTAAGAAATCACCCGGGCTAAAGGTTTAACCCCTAGTTCAGAGGCTTTCTCCTCCTTCATCACCAAAACCGCTGCAGCAGCATCACAGAGAGCACAGCTATTCCCGGCTGTGACTGAGCCGTCTTTTTTAAACACAGGGGGGAGTTTGGCCAATTTATCCAAGGTGACTCCCTCCCTGGGAATCTCTTCGGTATCGAAAATCTCTGTCTTTCCCCTGCCCACAGGAACTTCAACAGGAAGGGTTTCTTCCTTAAACTTTCCTTCCTTTACGGCTTGAACTGCTTTGTTTTGACTCTCCACGGCAAATGTGTCCTGTTCTTCGCGGTTTAGGTTATACTTCCCCACCAGTGTCTCCGCTGTTACTCCCATCAGGTGGCCAGCTAAAGGACACATGAATCCATCGTGGTGCATGACATCAATGAGCTTGCTGTCTCCTATACGATTCCCCCACCGCGCTCCTGCAGCGATGTAAGGAATCTGGGATGTGTTTTCAGCACCGCCTGCAAGGACAATCTCAGCATCACCAGCCTTGATCATTTGAACCGCAAGCGACACCGCACGCAAGGAAGAACCACACCGTTTGTTCACCGTGAAAGCCGGGACCTCATGAGGTAATCCTCCTTTGACAGTAGCTAACCGACCGATGTTCGGCCCCAACCCTGCCTGCCATCCTGTTCCAAAGACCACTTCTTCCACCTGGGAAGGTTCAATCCCTGCTCTGCGAACAGCCGCTTTAAGAATCAAAGCTCCTAACTCGACGGCCGAAACTTCCATGAATGATCCTCCGAACTTTCCGCCTGCGGTTCGAACAGCACTGGCAATGACGATTTTACTCATATAAACCTCCCTTCTTTAGTAGGACAGTCCTTTTTTTGTAAAAGGGGCAGTCCTCTTTTTAACAAAGGCCTACAATTATATTTATGCTTCATAACCTCTGTCAACAAATTAGTCTTTTTGTCCCTCCTCTTTTTCTCTCTTTGTGGGGCGAAAGAGACGAAGGAGATCGGATAATTTGCCTTTGATGTATCCTTCTCGCACAAAATATGGTCCTTCTTCAGGCTTGATCCATTTGATGTATTTACCTCTTTTAAGATCATGAGGGCCTTTTGCTATCCCGATCCTGAAATCACCATCTTTTGTCTGGACAATGGCCACATTGACTTTCTCATCCTCTGGCGAAGTGTATTGGGTGGCCGCAATAATCTTGTCTTTCCGAGGGGACTTGCGGAGGGTAAGATCTCTAGGAATAGATTGTGGTAGATAATCTTCTTTGAGACCTTCCTTCTGTCTTGTGGGTTCACTCCTTTCCACAATTCCTACAACACAGGTGTTCCCGTATCCACTCATGTTGAACCAGAGTCCATAATTCAGACCGTAAGGATCATCCTTAAACATCTCTCTGTATTGTTTATGACCTCTCAGTTGCCAGACGAGCTCCACAAGTTGCGCACCTCCTGAAGCCCCCAAAGGGTGAGTCCTGGCCAAAAAACCGCCAGAACGATTGACGAAGGTCCTTCTGCCCATCCTGTTTTTTTCATCTAGAACTACTTTGTACCCTCCTCCTCTATCTGCCAAGCCCAAATCTTCCGCAACCACCCAGGGGACAGGCTTGAAGGCATCGTGAAGTTCGCAGGTGTCGATCTCATGAGGATTAAGACGAGCCTCCCGGAAGGCAGCTCTTCCTGCCAACACTGCCGCTTCCATAGAAATCAGAGTATTCCTTTCAGCAATCCTGATATTATCGAAGGCAGATTTGACGGATGAGACTTTTATGTCGGTGGGGGAAGGAATAAGATAGGCAGCTCCAGCTCCGTTGTAGGAACCGCTACAATCAAATTTTGTCAGAGGCTTGGCAATTACTCTGTTAAGATCAGGATCATTATACTCTTTGCGGGTGATGGGATTTCTGAAATAAGCGATGTCGTTTAGGGATCCAAACTCGAGGCTGCAAACGCTCATCTGGAAGCAGATATTTTTAAATTTCTTTTCCGAAATTTTATAGGCATCCATGTATTCGTAGGAAGCGAGGGCTGCCACAGCTGGCATCTCTCCCAAACCCCGTTCCCTTTCTTCCTCTGCAATCACCGTGGAAATCTGGCCAGGGATCTCCTCGTTCTTGAGCTTTCCCTTCATCTTCTCCCCAAAACAGACTAAGACCTTTAATCCAGAGGAGACCAGCCTTCTCCCCAACTCCACAGCCCCGGCCCCAGTGGCTGAACCCAGCTCCACATGGTAGATCTCTGTGTCTTTTGCCAATTCCAGCTCCATTCCGACCAGCGAATCCAGCCCTGTCTGTCTGGCAAAACCGATCGGATCCATACAGCCGATGACCAAACAGTCAGGAACGATATCAGAAGTAAAGCGCTTCGAATCCTGAAGCGCTTTCCGGCAGGCATCAGCCAGCATCCCTCCGATGGGTCTGAAATCTTTTCCGAAAGGAGTCAAACAGACTCCTGCGACATAGACGTCACTCAACAGCGTGTCCCTTTGAAAAAGCTCGATTTGTTTTCCTTAATATTTTTTTCCTTTTTTGCCGATAAGAAAGCCGATGAGCAAACCGACGATCATGGATAAAGAAATCAGTATAATTCGGGACATACTCAGCTTCCAGAAGAACAGCTGCACAATCACCACCTGTGTGTTCTGAATGAGTATGATCGCCAATAAAACAATCAGGATTAAAATGATGATAGTTTTGGCCTTCATGTTTATATCCCCTCCTTAAATTTACATGTGAATGAAGGAAATTGATCCCTCATCAGATCTTTTTATTTTGACCTTTTGGAAGGATAACCCGAACAGCAAATTTATTCAATCTTTATTAGTCCTTCTGAGAGAAAACTCGAGATTCTATAAGATTATGCCTGCCTTTAAAGTTTTCTCTATTTTCACTCGCCTTTGGATATTGATGCTCCTCTTGGAGCATGATTTACGTGTCTGTGAACTTTTAAGACAACTCCCTTCTTCTTCCCCCACTATACTTCGCCGACAAAAAATGGATAATAGAGAAGAAGATCATGGATGACAATGACTAAAAGATCGCTAAAAAAAGATATTCTCTTATTCCCTCTTCTTATTTTCTTGCTCTGCTCCTCTTTTCTTTCTCCCCAAGAAAAAAAAGAGGAAAAAAAACAAAGAACAATCACAGAAGAAATCATCGTGGAAGCAGAACGCCCAAAAGATGTTCTTCTGGCCACAACCAGCTTAATCAAAAGAGAAAAAATCGATCTCATCATTCCAAGAGATCTCTCTGAAGTTCTCTCCTATGCCTCAGGAACATTTATCTCCTGCGGGACAAAAAATGAATTCCTGCTTAAAATCAGAGGGTTTGAAAACCAAGACATCGCTCTCCTCTATGATGGAATACCCATTTACGAGCCTTTCTTCAATTCCTTTGATCTCAAGACCATCACTGCCGAAGAAGTGGAGAGCATCAAAGTGGTCAAAGGAGCCTCCTCTGTTCTTTATGGACCCAACACCCTTGGCGGGATTGTCAACATCATCACCCGCAGACCTAGCCCTGCTTCATTCTCCTTGAAAACTTCCTATGACAGCAACAGCACATCTTATCTCTCCTCCACAGGAGCCTTGAGATGGAGAAATCTCTTTTTCACAGGCTTTGCCTCCTTGGAAAGATCAGACGGATTCCGATGGAAAAAAAACGGAGAAAATGTTTTCAGGGCTAACAGCGATTATGAAAGAAAAAATTTCACCGGAAAAATATATTTTTATCCAACCGAAAAAAGTGAAATTCTCCTGGAAGCCGCCTATTATTCTTCAGCATATGGAATTCCTTATGCGCTCGAATTCTACTTTCCCCGATATTGGAGATTTAAGAATTGGGATCGCTATCAGTTCCATCTTGGAGGAACCTTCTCTTTTCTCCGGGAAGGCCATCTAAAGCTCAGAAGCTACTATGTGAGGCACGAGAATGTCCTCGATTCCTATTCCAATGAAGACATGAAAGATCTCCAGTGGGAATCCACATATGCAAACGACTCCTATGGAATTTTTATCCTCGGTTCTCTTCCTTATTCATCTCAAAACCAATGGAAGTGGAGCCTCAATTTCCGCAATGACAAGGCTCGAACTCAAGACGATATAGGAGAAGAATGGAACACATTCCAACATCAAACTTTCTCTTTCGGCGCAGAAAATCATCTCAGTCTGAATTCAAGGTGGAAGGCGATCACAGGAATGAGTCTCGACCATCTGAGAAAGCAATCGGGCGATAGCAAATGGACACTCAACCCGATTATAGGAGTAAAATTCCATCCCCACGACTATATCGATTTCCATCTGAGTATTGCTCAAAAGTCTCGGTTTCCCTCCATGAAATCCCTCTACAGCTCCCAGGGAGGAAATCCCGAACTTAAAGACGAGAGAGGGACAAGCTATGAGTGGGGCTTTTCCTATAATAAAGACATTTCCTTACAAGGGGCTATATTCTTCAATCAGATAAAGGATCTCATCAGGGTCATCCGTCTCCCCAACGGGGATAAAATAAGCCTGAACATCGGAAAAATAGAAATATCGGGCTTTGAATTGGAATTCAAGAAAGCTTGGTCCAGAATGGATTTCTCTTTTAATTACACCTATCTGGATGGAAAAAACAAAGTCGATAATCTTCCTCTGGATTTGCTGTCCAAATCTCAGTTGAATTTTACAGCTACCTTGATGATCATGAAGACTGTAAGATTGAGTCTATGGGGATTGGGTGTTTCCCGCTCTGAGGTAAATGCAGGAGCCGATTCGTTCAGGATTCCTGGCTATTTTATCCTTAATGCCATCCTTTCCAAAAGCTTCTCACATTGGACCGTATTCCTCAAGGCCGAGAACCTGTTCAATAAATACTACATCACAGAACCCGGCTTTCCCATGAAAGCCAGAACCCTTATTATCGGGATAAAATTCCTCACAGAAAGATAAATCAGTATTTCCACGAGGAAGAATTCCCATTTCCATGATAGCTAATGATGAGGGATATAATCAGTCACAGCGCCGGGGTTCCCCTTCATCCTCGCCAAAAACCCTCCCACCCTTATCTATGGGCTTCGGTTGGACAGAAACCGCCGCCTCTCCTACTTTCCTCGCTGGGGAAAATCCGCGGGCTGACGATTCAGCTTGCCTGACTGTTCCCAAAATCATCACGGAAATAGAAATGCTATCCCACGAAAAAAAGTTGCCAAAAGGAGAAGGGAGAATTATAATCCAGAAATAAAGATAATATTGAAACAAACCAAAAAGGAGGAAAGCATGATGAGAAAAATTCCTAAATCTTATTTGGGTTTTGTCATCATCCTGGGAGCTGTTTGGGGCTTTTCCGAAGCTGCTCTGGGAATGTGGCTCCGAAGCTGTGCTTCCTTATACTCTGGTGCCATCATGACAGGGGTAGCCTTGTTCTTTATGGCTTCCGGTTGGTACCTTACCAGGAACCTCCTCTGTATGGGATTCCTGATACTCATCACCAGCCTCTTCAAGATGTTCGACGCACTCCTCCTTTCGCTCCCCATCCAGCACGGAGCCATAGGAAATCCCATTTTTGCCTTTTTCACAGAAGGAATCGCCTTCCTGATCTTGATCGCTGTTTTCAACCAAAAACTGAAACAGAAAAGCGGAGGCCAAGCCTTAATGGGGGGAATGACTGCCATCCTGGCCGTGAATCTTTTCCCTTTGGTGAAGTATGTCACGGGAGTACCAGCCTGTGTTGTCCCTGGAACAGGATATCCCCTCTCCCTTTACTATGCCCCATTAGCTGTTTTTCTATCTTTCCTGACTGTTCCTTTGGGTGCATGGGTCGGAGTGAAAAGCCAATCTCTTGAAACTATACTCCAATCATCTCGAATAGCAAGAAAGCTGAGTTTTATTTTTTCTCCCGGAACCTTGCTCTTGTGTTTGGCCCTCACAGCTCTCATCAGGCTGGGCTAAGGGGAAAAATCCCTGGAGAGAGGTGTAAAAATGGAAGAAGGAAGAAAGAAAAGGGGGAAAGCAATAACCAGAAGGGACTTCATAAAAGGATTTAGCGGCGGTGCTATAGGAGCAGCTGTGGCCCCTCGACTTCTCGCCCAGGAGGCTGAATCCCTTCAACCGGAAGCAGGGAAAGTTCCTCTTTATTCCAAGAAACCCATCACTCTTACAGTCAATGAAAAGAAATACTCAGTTGTGGTTGAGCCAAGGGAAACCCTTCTCCATCTCTTGAGAGAAAGACTGAACCTGACAGGGACAAAAATGACCTGCGACCGTGGTGAATGCGGAGGATGCACGGTCATCCTGGATGGAGTTACAGTCTATTCATGCATGTATCCTGCCATCAGGGCGGACGGCAAAAAAATCACTACAGTGGAAGGATTAGCCGTCGATGAGAACCTTCATCCTGTTCAAAAGGCCTTCATCGAAAAAGACGGTTACCAATGCGGCTTCTGTACGCCGGGATTCATCATGTCCTCTGTCGTTTTCCTCGAGAAAAACAATAACCCAAAAAGAGAAGAGATCAAGGCAGCTCTTTCAGGAAACATCTGCCGATGCGGTAACTATTTCAAGATTTATGAGGCCGTTGAAGCGGCAGCAAAAAACATGAGGAGGCCTTGAAATGAAGAAAAAGGAATATTTATCAGAGCCAGAAGACTCTACCCTCCTCTATTATGAAGAGTTCAGAGACAAGGAAACAGAGGAACCCGAACAAATTCCTTCTCCTGAAAAAGAGAAATTCAAAATCATCGGCGCCTACACGCCAAGGATTGACGGGGAGAAAATAGTCACCGGCCAAGCGCCTTACACCCATGACATTAAACTCAGAGGATTGCTCTATGGCAAGATTCTGAGATGCCCTCATGCTTGCGCAGAAATTGTTTCTGTGGACTTAAGCAAAGCTAAAAACCTGCCTGGAGTGAAGGCAGCCATTCAACTCAAAGAAGGACGAGTCAAATATGCCGGTGAACAGGTGGCTGCTGTGGCAGCTGTAGAGGAAAAAACAGCAGAGGAAGCTCTAGAATTGATCGAGGTGGTCTACAAAACCCTCCCTTTTGTGGTCACTGAAGAAAAAGCTATGGAGGAAGGCGCTCCACAGGTCCATGATGAACCCAACATCCAAAAATTTAACGACTACTCCCGAGGAGACATCGAAAAGGGATTCAAGGAAGCCGATGTTGTCCTGGAGAGAACGTATAAAACAGCCGTGGAAATCCATCATCCTGCAGAGACTCATGGCAGTGTGGCCAAATGGGCAGGGGATAGATTGACAGTGTGGGATTCCACTCAAGCCATCTTTGGCGTCAGGGATACTCTGGCCCGTGTCTTGGGAATTCCGGCAAGTCGAATCACAGTCATTAAGAAATATATGGGTGGAGGATTCGGAAGCAAATTGGGGTTGAATGATTACACTGTTGTTGCCGCCTTGCTGGCTAAAGAAGCCAAAAAACCGATAAAGATCATTCTTTCCCGTAAAGAAAATTCGCTCTGTGTGGGCAACCGCCCTTCCAGCCTCCAAACCATCAAAGGCGGAGTTAAAAAGGATGGCACTCTGACCGCCCTTTATCTGAAAAATTACACATCCGGCGGAATTCAAAGAGGCGACAGATGCTCAGAACCTATCATCGATGTTTACAGATGCCCTCATTTAAAAGTGGAAGAATACAGTGTTTTCACCAATACGGGTGCGTCGCGACCAACCAGAGCTCCCGGGCATGTCCAGGGAACTTTTGCGCTGGAAGGCTTCCTGGAAGAGCTGGCCAATGAAATTGGTATAGATCCCTTAGAACTGAGGCAGAAAAATTACTCGACAAAAAACGAAGGAGACACGGGTATACCTTATTCTTCTAAAGGACTGGATCAATGCTACAAGATCGGCGCAAAGAAGATCGGCTGGCAAAGAAGGAATAAGAACCCTGGAGATGGAAACGGTAAGATTCGTCGCGGTTTAGGAATGGCCAGCCAGATATGGTGGGGCGTGGGCCGGCCAGAGACGCTGGCCGATATTAAACTCCACCAGGACGGAAGTGTCGAGGTTATCTGCGGAACCCAGGACATCGGTTGTGGAACCAGAACCTATATGGCAACTATCACAGCAGAAACTCTCGGCCTTTTGCCAAAAGATGTGACGGTAAAAATCGGAAACACTATGTATCCCTGGTGCGGTTCATCGGGAGGAAGCACGACCACGCCATCAGTCGCTCCCGCTGTAAGGGACGCCGCTCTTAAAGCAGCTGATTATCTTAGAAAGCTTGCTGCCAGTAAACTTGAAATCAGCGCAGATACTGTCGTCATCGCCGATGGGAAATTTTTCAGCAAGGGCGACCCTCCAAAATCCATCGCCTTTAAGGAGCTTCTCAGCGAGCTACGCCGCGAAAAAGTCTTTCATGGAGAGTATACAGGCCGGCCTTCAGGCTATGCATACAACACTTTCGGAGCCCATTTTGCCGAAGTCGAAGTGGACACAGAGACAGGTCAAATCAAGGTCCTCAAGGTAGCTGCGGTCCACGAAATCGGAAGAGTCATGAACAGACAGACAGCAGAAAGTCAAGTTATAGGCGGTATCACACAGGGAGTGAGCACAGCCCTTTTCGAGCAGAGGATCATGGATAACACCACAGGAAATCTGGCGAATCCCAACTTGCGGGATTACAAACTTGCAACCTCCATGGATATCCCTGAGGTAGAGATCGATTTTGTGGATATGGTCGACCCCAGGATCAACAATCTAGGAACCAAAGGGCTTGGAGAACCCCCTCGGATTCCAAGCTCAGCAGCTGTGGCCAATGCCGTCTATAACGCTCTAGGAGTGCATGTGCAAGAATTACCAATGACTCCAGACAAAGTCCTTCAAGCCCTGAGAAGAAAGGAGGTCGGCTGATGAAAAATTTTATGATCGCCCAACCTCAATCAATCGAAGAGGCCGTTTCTTTGTTATCGGCAAAAAAAGAGAGCTATTACTTGATGGCTGGAGGAACAGATCTCATTGGAGAAATCAAGGATAATATAGTGGAACCAGATGTTGTTGTTGACCTAAGCTCTCTTCCCAATCTGTCCTCCATCAAAAAAGAGAAAAATGGAGTGAGGATCGGAGCCTTGACCACAGTGGCCGAACTGGCTGAAGACCGGATGATCAAGGAGGAATATCCAGGCCTTCATCAAGCCGCCAATTCTCTGGCCTCACCGCAGTTACGTAACGTTGGCACAGTGGGTGGCAACCTCTGTCAGAGACCCCGCTGCTGGTATTACCGTGACTCTGAAGTCAAGTGTCGCAAAAAGGGGGGAAGCCGGTGTTACGCATACAGAGGAAGGAACAGATATCATGCCATTTTAGGTGGAGGGCTCTGTTATATTGTCCATCCCTCTGACTTGGCTCCTATGCTTATCGCCCTGGAGGCAGAAATAT
>Ga0315545_1001417_pt1 | contig 23373 bp, 16 predicted proteins | sample SalMarSW160210MG_FD_203096 | JGI IMG/M metagenome (GOLD analysis project Ga0315545, IMG submission 203096) | Salt marsh sediment microbial communities from the Plum Island Ecosystem LTER, Massachusetts, United States - Salt Marsh Sediment SW1602-10 ...
CTGCCGCTGGCAGTCGCGAAAACGCCGAACTTGGTAAAAACTCCTCTGTCCGCTCCATCTCCCTTGCCAACATTCTACCCGACACTAAACACTATCATTGTAAAAAAATCGTAACAGCATCCCCTGCTCATTCTGACACATCATCCGGCAGAAGGTTCCAAAAAAAGCTGAACTTCGCCCCGTCGTGTTTGACGGAGTGAGGCGGGATGGATTTCGGGGTGGCTTCCCGGGCATTGCTTGCTATAATGTCGTAGAGAGGCGGCGAAAGCGGCAAATGTGATTCAGAAGACAGATAGGCGTATCGTTGGCGGCGGGGCTTCGGTGCGTTCTGCAACCCGGCTGGCGATGGCCGCGAGGGGCGGATAGCGATTACGTGGGAGGGCTTTCGGCAAGGCGCCAGTGACTTCGTCATGAAGAAGGGAGCTCTCCGGGGCGCGTCGGCGCGGAAGCGGAGGAATATTGTGTCCTATGGATTCGAACAAGCACGATAGGCGAGCCGTGGTAGCGGTGGTCAAATGCAGGGACTACTCTGACCGCGAGGCGGTGTATCGCGGTCTCGAAGGTCTGCTGAACCATCTCGGAGGAATCGAAAACTTCGTGAATCGGGGGGAGCGAGTGCTCATCAAGCCGAACCTTCTGGCGGGCGATCCTCCGGATAAGGCTGTGACGACTCACCCTTCTGTCGTTGCCGGGATGGTACGGTTGGTGAAGGAGGCAGGGGGAGTTCCCTTTATCGGCGACAGCCCGGGCACCGGGAAGTTCGAAAGCGTCTGCGGGCGGACAGGCATGACAGACGTGGCGGAGAAGTACGGCGCGACATTGGTGAGGCTTTGCACGCGCGCGGACATCGCCATCCCCAACGCGATCCTAATGAAGAGGCTGGTCGTCGCGAGAGAGGCTCTGGACGCCGACGCCATTATCTCCATATCCAAGCTCAAGACGCACACCTATACGGCGTTTACCGGCGCCGTGAAGAACATGTTCGGGGTGGTGCCCGGAGTCCTCAAAAGCAATTACCATCTCGGTCTGCCGGGGGTTGATGATTTTGCGAAGATGCTGCTCGACGTTTACGCCGCCGTCCCGGCTCGCCTCCACGTGATGGACGCGGTCTGGGGGATGGAGGGCCAAAAAGGGCCCCGCGCGGGAAGGCCAAAACACCTGGGACTTCTGATAGCTGGCACTGACGGGGTCGCTGTGGACGCCGTGGCAAGCAGGATTGTGGAAATTAAACCTCGTTTCATTCCCACAACGAGAATCGGGCACGCAGAGGGCAAAGGTGTCGGTAAATTGGAACAAATCAAAGTAATCGGCGAGCTTCTGGAAGATGTTCGCGTGACCGATTTCGAGGCGGTAAAAAGGACTGTCGGAATTGCGGACAGGTTGCCTCCATTTCTGTTCAGGCTTCTGCGCAATCACCTCTCGAACAAGCCGAGGATCAATCCGAGGGCATGTAAGTTGTGCATGACATGCTTCAAGGCATGTCCCCCGCAAGCCATCCATCGCCGCCGAAAAAACACCGGGCTCGTCATTGATTACAACAAGTGCATACGCTGTTATTGCTGTTTGGAGTCATGTCCGCACGACGCGGTAGATGTAAAGCAGGGAGTTTTGACGAAATTGCGCCGGCGGTGACGAGTGATGCGAGAGCAACGGGCGGCCAACTTTGCTTTCCATCCAATTGATGGTGTTTTGGAGAGGCCGCCCATGCCTTGAAGCTGTCGCCCGTCTTCAAAATGGCGGCTTGCTTTGGAACGTAGCATCCTTTATTATATCACCCTACGGATGATTTGTATCAATAGTTGTTTCTGGTTCAAACCGGAGTATGGAGGAACTCTCATGAAACGCATCGTTATTTCTCTCTCGCTACTTGTTCTTGTGGGCTTTGCTTTGCCCGGCTACGGTGTCATTGTGAAAGACACCGTGATGGGGAACTGGGAAGGCCGATGGTACGATGAAGCGTTCGGCGACGGAACGGTTTCTGCGCAGGTTATTGCGGAAGGAAAAGGCGCCTACCGGGCCGTCATCTCGGCGGACATCGAAAACGAGCCTATTCGTGGCGAAGCACGTGGGAAACGTGAGGGTGACAAGGTCGTGTTTCAGGGCCAGATAGACGTCGGGTCCGAGAACGGCGGCGTTCACCGCATCGCAGGCAATGTCTCCGAAGGAAAGTTCTCCGGTCAGTATGTCGGGGAGAACCGGGGCCGGTTCGAGATGAAAAGGGTCCGGAAGGTTTCACCGACTCTCGGCGCAAAGCCGCCGGAAGCAGCGGTCGTTCTTTTCGACGGCAAGGACAAGTCAAAGTGGAGCAAGAACGGCAAGGACGACACGCCCAACCCGTGGAAGGTGGTAGAGGGCGCCATGGAGGTCGTCCCCGGAAAGGGCAGCATCCAGACAAAGGAGCAATTCCGGGATTTCAAATTGCACCTGGAGTTCTGCCTCGACTTCATGCCGACCGCCCGCGGCCAGGGGCGCTGCAACAGCGGAGTCTATGTCCCCGGAGGCAACGAGATTCAGGTGCTCGATTCCTTCGGCCTAAGGCCCAGCAGGCACGACTGCGGAGCTTTTTACGGGCAGGCTGCACCGTTTGTGAACGCTTGCCTTCCGCCGGGAGAGTGGCAGACCTACGATGTGACTTTCATAGCCCCGCGATTCAACGAGAAGGACGAACGAACCAAGAACGCCAGCATCACCGTGTTTCACAACGGGATCAAAACCCACGAGCAGTTTCATCCGAGGCGTGAGGGAGTGCCTTCGGGGAGAATCTTATTGCAGGACCACGGGAATCGCCTCTGGTATCGCAACATATGGGTTGTGCCGCTGAGAGAGGATTGAGCTGAGCGTTCAGCGGATTAGGCAAGCGGATTTATCGTCCCGGGCAATCGCTGCGACCCGTCCATAGAGGAGGTTGCTCAGATGAGTCGCCATCGAGCGGTCTATTTGCGTCTGTTGCTCGCACTCATTGCCGCGTGCGTCGCCCCCGGGGTTTCGGTCTGCTCAGCTCAGAACCAACTGTCCTACACGCTCCTGGAAGGCAGCACGCTTACGGAAGACTGCACGATATGCGGCCGGCCACCGCTCATTGTGCCCTTGAGCGGAACGTTCCGGCTCGTCTTTCGAGAACAGAACCCTCTCTTCACGACCTATGACGTGCAGGAGATAAGATTCCGGAGTTCGGGAGAAGTATTTACGTACGTGGTGACCGGCGACGGGACCTATGAGGTCGGCGGCGAGGTCGCTCTCGAGCAGCGAATGCAGCTCAAGGCACAGATTAACGATCGGCACGATGTTGAGCTCAAGAGCGATTACGTTCGACCGCAGCGTGTTTGGCCTATGATGGAGATAGACGTCCGAGAGCCGGACGATCCTCCCAACCCTTTGCAGGTTTTCTACATCCACATTGTCGCGGCGCCTGTCCGCGAGATATGGTTCTCGACCAGCGAAGGTTTCACGTCGGATACGTTGAAACGGCCCGTAAGCTCCGGCGAGCTCCTTTCACACCTCGGGCGCGTCGTGAAAAAGTACCTCGACCTCGTGGGCAAGCTGGGCATCATGCCGATTGTGCCGGACGTGGGGCTTGACGCCTTCGATATTGCGCCGGGCGGCGAGGTCCTTTTCTCTCTCGAACAGGATGTGCACAGCGAAACCCTCGGTCACTTGCAGCACGGCGACCTTCTTTCCGACCGAGGTCGGGTCGTTCGGACGAACCAGGAGCTTACCTCTGCCTTCTCGCCGCAGCCTCCTGCCCCGGACGTGGGTCTTGACGCCGTGCAGATGATGGACGATGGAGAGATTCTCTTTTCCATCGAGGAGGAGCTTTTTTCCGAGACTCTCGGTGTCATGCTTCGTCCGGGAGACCTCCTTTCCGACAAAGGAGTTATCGTTCGGAGCAATGAGGAGCTTTTGGCAAATTTCAAGCCGGTTGAGGGGCAAGGCGATGTGGGGCTCGACGCAATTCACGTCTGGCCGGGCCGGGAAATATGGTTTTCCACGGGAGTCACCTTCCAATCAAAAACGCTCGGCGCCGTCGGTGAGGGTGACCTCTTGAGCGACGGAGGCTGGATTGTATTCAGAAACCACGAGCTTCTTCAGCATTTCCGGCCGCTGGACTACCTGGGGGATTTCGGGTTGGATTCGCTGTTCATCGTCATCGAACGGTATGTTGCGGCGCCATCTACACGCAAGATAGAACTCGAGGTGGACGAAGGCTCGGGCGACGTGCGGATTGAGTGGCTCAGCGATGGAAGAGTGTTTCAGGTCGAGCGAGCTGATGACCCCCGCGGCCCCTACGTTGCAGTGGCGCCTATCAGCCCGCAACAGGTTTACATTGACGCCGCCGCCCTGAGCAAAAAGAAGTCCTTTTACCGCATCCGCGGGTGGTAACTGCCCCCCGGCTGACCGCTCGGGTTCAAGCCGACTCGCGTGATCCATGGAGCCACACCCAGAAAAACTCTTGCCTGAGGACAGGATGTTTCGTATAATAAACTGCCGTGTTTGTAAGGGTGTTTTTTGCTCAAAAGTCAGTGAAAACCTGCGAGGTGGGAAGTTTTCACCGCCCACTCGCGATTCATCAGGCGCAGGCGCCACGTAATGAAAACCGTCGGAATGAGGTTTTTCCTTCTTGTCATCGTCGTGTGGCCGATGGCGGCCATCAATCCCGGGTTATACGGTTCGTCGCGACGGCTGCCGAGGGCGAGCGCCGCGAGTGAGAACTCCGGGAGGATGAGCTCGCGGGAGCCGGTGGAGGTTGTGAATGTCGTCTCCGGCGATACCCTGTTAGTGATACACAAAAGTAGGCGAATGCTCGTGGGACTTCGAGGTGTGAGTGCTCCGCAGAGAAAGGGCCCGCGTTCCGGGGAAGCCGTCACACTCCTGCGGAACCTTGTTAAGGGCAAATCAGTCGAGCTGGGATTCGGAGTTCCCCCGGAGATGAAGCAGGATGCCCGAAGGAGGCTAATCGGTTACCTCTTCGCGGACGGGCAAAGTGTCAACCAGGAAATGGTGAACGCCGGCTGGACGGGCGACGCACCCGCTTTTCATGCGCCCGCGCCAGAGGCGCCTCGCGGCTTGGCCGCGCCACATTCAGGGCCGGGGGTCTCGAAGTCGCAAGCCCTGCCTTCCACAGAACAGAAAACCGCAAAGAAGGCGAAGAGCGCCAGTCCAGGCTCGGAAATCGTCTATATTACGCCCCACGGCAAGACCTATCATAAGTCGCGATGCCGCTTGTTGCGGAATGTGCGAACCGTGCCTGTTCTCAAAAGCCAGGCTATCCGCATGGGCTATAAACGGTGCAGACGCTGCAAGCCGTGAGCGGACGGGATGGTGACGACGCTGGGCATTCGCGGGCTTCTCGCGTGTCTAACTGAAAGTAAGGCATGTCTCCTCACGGTATGGCTCACGACACGTGGAGGGAATGTCTCTACCGTGAAACCGGATAAAAAGTCGCGTGGAGCGGGAGAGGAACGATTATGCGAATTGCGCTTTTCATCACGTGCTTTGTCGCCATAGCGCTCGTCGGCTGTAGTAAGCGGCAGTTTGACGAACGACTGGTGGAGACGGCTGTCAAGGTAGAGAAGAACTCAGCCAAGATTGATAAACTTTCCTTGGGGCTGGAGGGCATCAACGCCCGGCTGGTAAACATCGAGAGCTCTCTTGAAGCGCTGCGGGAGGGTTCGAGCGACCTGGGAAAAGCCAAGTCAGCCTCTGGTTCGGCGCCCGCGGCCGGCAGCGCCGAGTCCGAGAACGTCTCCAGAGAAGTCGCCGTACTTACGCAGGGACTGGCCTCAGTAAAAGATGAGCTGGCTTCGACAAACGAGGCGCTGGAAAAGACCCAGCGCATGCTGTCGAAACCGAAGGACCCTGTCAAAGCTATCCGCGCCCTTCTCGGCAAGCCGGAGAAGTTTGTCAACGCGTTGGACAGACTGCTGGAGAAGGCCTCCCCAGAAATCGAGGACCCGGCGGCCCGCCAGAATTTCGAGGCCGAGGTTGCACAGCTTCGTGAGCGCGTCCTCAGCGGATACTCCCCGGACGAACTCTATCAAGAGCTGCGCGACCAACACCTCAAGAAGTTGAACTCCGTCACCGACGAGAGGGACAGGCAAGCAATCGAGAGAGAGATAACCAAGCTCGATAATTGCAGCGAGAAGGAGCTCCGGGACCGACTCGACGAGTATGGCAGGGAGCGCACGCTTCACGAGTTCTTTGGCATCGTCAAGGGGTATGATTTGGGGAAGGAGAACGTTTTCGATTCTTTCCCCATGTTAGGCCGGGGAAAATGACGTTTTATCGAATCCATTGGGCAGATCGCCAAGGGCCCCCGTCCGCGGGAAAAGACCTGTCCCGCCCGTGGGAAAAAGCGCATACCCCCTAAGGCTCTTCGCTCCGTCCGTTTGGGGCGGATCACGACGCTCCGTTCGCGGAAGGTTTAAGGCCCTTTTCCGGTGGCGGGACCGTTTCACGGTATGCCTCGTACATGTTTCGGATCCATTTGTTCGACTGGTTGAGCTTGACCGCCTGCTCGAAGTTTGCGACAGCTTTTTGGTGCTCACACATCACCCCTTGGAGGTACGCCAGGTACGCAAGATACTCCGCGTTGAGCGGCTCGAGGTTCACCGCCTTTTCATAGTGCTCGATCGCTTGCTTCGCGAAGCGAATTCTCCTGGCGGCTGAAAGGTGAGGATCGGCAGCCTGACTCTGGCACCAGCGCCCGAGGTAGTTCCTGTACTCTGGACACTGGGGCTCGAGCTTCACCGCTTTCTTCAGGAGGGCGCCGACAGAAGTAAGCGGCTCGGGGCGATACTTCTTTCCCTTCAAGTAGAGTTCGTAATCCATCTCATATTCCTCAATACGGGCCTTTGCCGGGCAGAACGCTCGGTCAGCGGCGAATTGCCTGACGACCGCATCCATCATGACCAGGCAAAACATGAGTGGAATGGCCACAATCGCCCACCTGTTCATGGGAATCATTTCTGCACCTCGCTGTGATAATGCGGACCGCCCCTCACTCTGGAGAGGCTGACCACCATCGCAACAATCGTCACCACCAAAAACACATTCGCATCCACCCTGAAATGGAAATCGGAAAAGCTGTGCACCATGATCGCGAATATTGACACAGCTCCTCCCATTGCGGGCAAGGAGATGGACGAACGTCGTCTGGTCAGATAGGTGCGAATCGCGATCCGAAAGAAGAGAATCGCCCCCAGCAAGCATGTGCTCAACCCGACCCACCCCATTTCAAGGAGAGTTTGGACATAATCGTTTTCGGCGTGGGGCGCTGTCCGAAGGATTGAGCGGGCACCGGAATGCTCCACGAATTTAAGGGTGCCGTATTTTGGAAAGACCGTCTCGAAAGTCCCCAGGCCTGACCCCCACAGCGGATAGTCCTGTGCAGCTCTCCGGGTGGCTCGGTTTATTTCCATTCGTCGCAGGAATGAGCGATCCTTGGCAATATGACCGAGAGTGCCCCATTCCCTGAGCACATCGCTCAAGCCGATCCACGCCAGCATCAAAAAGGAAAGCGTCAACAGCACTCCGATGACCCATGCTCTCCTGCGGTGAAACCGCCTGCACACAAGAAGGATCGTGATCAAGAGAAGCGAGCTGACAAACCCGACAAAACCACCACGAGACCTGCTGACCGCCAACGAAACAATCATAATAGTGACGAAGATGGAAAAAACTATCGCCTTGTAAAGGTCGTTTGACCCCAGGAGGCTTCGCCACCCGCTTTTCTTCAGCCGAAACAGGTATCTCAGCACAAAGGCGATTGTGAGGGGGATAACCAGTTCCATGTAGCCGGCGAAATGGTTCTCGTTGATGAAAGTCGCCATGAACCCGATTTTTTTGGGATGCATCTTTATAAGCCAGAAGACCTTATCAGTTTTGCCCACCCTTTGCAGAAGGCCGAGGCAGGATACCCCGAAACCTATCAGAACTATGGCCACCAAGACCCGGATGATTTGTCTTCTGGAGGTCAGCGTGTTGACAAGGCAAAGGTACAATCCCGCATAACATAGTAGCTTCATAAACCACGTCTTGGTCGCAAAAACGCTTGTAGTCGCAACGTTGAGCAGGGGGTTATCGTAGCCGGAAGCGACGTCTGGTCCGAGAAAGTGCGGGAACAACTGTGCAAAGGCAAGTCCTACAAAAAGTATCACAGGCAGCGCCAACGGGAATCTGAAACGAACCCGCGCCCCACGAATGGCGAAGCCGATAAGCCACGCCACCACCATCACCGTGCAGACAGACTCCATCACGGAAATGGACCACGTCTGGACTGTGGCGAACGCCAACGGCGTGAAAATAAGGAGGGCTACAAGAAGCGCCTCAACGATAACCGCCGACGTTCGGGAGTGAAGATATTCGCTCAACGATTCTCTCTCCTATTGGATGCGCAACCTCAACCTCCGTGTCCTCCTGACGCCCCAACGTCCACCACCGGCGCGGCGTGCCTCAAAAAACACCGCCTTCCAATCACATGCAGGTCACTTTCATGCCCAGCCGAAAGCTGTATTGCTCCCAGGTAACTCGCCAACTGTCGTCAATTTTTTTCGCCAGGCGTGTCCCAGACCATGGTAGGAATGCCGCGTTCTTAACGGATCGTACCCCAGCATATCCGTGGGCTCTGCCCATGTCAAGAACGTTGCAGGAGGGAGCTGGGAGTTGAGATTGCGGATTGCGGATTGCGGAATGGGCCCACTCTGATCCGCTCTCGAGCGTCCGCGATAGAGGCACCCTAATCGGCAATCGCCAGCGCGCAATCCGCAGTGCGCACTCTGCACTCCGATCCGATTTTCGATTTGGGAATGGGGCCACTTGGGTGCCGGCGGGTTCGCGGTCCGGGATCCGCAATCCGCACTCGGATACGGGATTCAGCCAAAGTCTGCCACCCAAGCGCAGCCACACCCGCCGTGTGGCCGTGTGCCCTGTTGATGAACCCCCTTGAACGGGCTGACGATTCCGAGTATTCTCACATCAGTGAAGCAGTTCGAGTGGTTCCCCTCGGTCTTGTCGCGGAGGCGAAAGGAGGGATTGTGTATGGTTAGGTCGAATCGAATAACACGGCGGGGTTTTCTCGGGCGTACGCTGAAGCTGGCGGCAGCCGGTCTGCTGGTCAGGCACATCAGTCCCGCGAGCGTCGAGGCGGGCAAGAAGCGGGCAAAAGGCTCCGTTTGGAAAATCGGCTGCTACACCCGCCCCTGGGACAAGTATGACTATGGGACCGCGCTGGACGCCATCGCCGAGGCGGGATTCAAGCACGCAGGCCTGATGACCACTAACTCGAAGACGAGATTGGTCATCTCGCCGGCGACCACCCTGGAGGAAGCTCGGCAAGTCGGAGAGGAGGCGAAGAGGCGAGGCCTGCATATCCCTTCCGTGTACGGCGGCGATATACCGGTGCACACGTCCGTCCAGGCGGGGATCAAGGCACTGCGAAAGCTGATTGACAACTGTGCTGCTGCCGGGGCCGCGACGCTGATGATGGGAGGCGTCGGCAGACGCGAGCTCTACGAGCCATACTACAAAGCTATCACCGAATGCTGTGACTACGCCGCCGAGAAGCGCGTCGGCATTACCATGAAGCCTCACGGCGGATTGAACGCTACCGGACCGCAATGCCGCGAGGCCATCGAGAAGGTCGGACACAAGAATTTCACCCTGTGGTACGACCCGGGTAACATCTACTATTACTCGAATGGCGAGCTCGACCCGGTGGAAGACGCCGCGACGGTTGACGGACTGGTGACCGGCATGTGCGTCAAGGACTACCGCCATCCGAAGAACGTGCTCGCGACGCCGGGCACCGGCAAGGTGAATTTCCGGGCGGTCCTCGCTCGCCTGAAAAAGGGGGGGTTCACCCACGGGCCGCTGGTCATCGAGACGCTGGCGCCGGGCAATCTCGCGGAAACTCTCGGACAGGCCAGAAAGGCCCGGAAGTTCCTCGAGGAGGTGACATCATGAAGTCCGCACTTTGGAAGGTCTCGTACGCGCTGGTAGTGGTATCGCTGGCCGCGCCGCTTATGGCACAGGCGGGCGGGCCCGGTGAGCTGACTGCCGGCGTGGCTGTGGTGGACATCACCCCCCCGCAGGGATACCGCATGAGCGGCTATTTCCACGAGCGCGGCAGCACAGGTGTGCGCGACCCGCTGCACGCGAAGGCGATTGTGCTGCGGCAAGGCGAGGAGCGCGCGGCGGCGGTGTTTTGCGACCTCATCGGACTATCCCTCGAGGTGTCGAAGCGTGCCCGGAAGCTCGCCAGCGAGAAAACCGGCATCCCCGCCTCGAACATCCTCCTCGCCGCGACCCACACCCACACCGGGCCGCTCTACTTTGGCGCCCTGCGGAAACACTTTCATGACCTCGCCGTAGCCAAGCACGGAAGCGACCCGCACGAGAAGGTTGATTACCCGGAGGCCTTGGTAAACAAGCTCGTCACCGTGATAGTGGAAGCGGAGGCCGCAGCCCGCCGCGTCCGGGTCGAGGCCGGGACAGCGAGGCAGACGGGACTGTCGTTCAACCGGCGGTTTCACATGAAGGACGGCTCTGTGCGATTCAACCCGGGCGTGCTGAATCCAGACATCGTTCGCCCCGCCGGTCCGATAGACCCGGACGTGGGGATTGTGCTGGTGCGCGACGATGCGGATGGCAGGCCCACGGCTGCGCTCGTCAACTTCGCTCTGCACCTCGACACTGTCGGCGGCACGCTGTACGCGGCGGACTACCCGTTCTATCTGGAGCAGTCGCTGCGCCAAACCCTCGGCAAGGATTTTGTGCTGTTGTTCGGCACAGGCGCCTGCGGCGACATCAACCACATTGACGTCACGAGGAAGGTCCGCTTGAAGACGGAGGCGATCGGCCAAACGCTGGCCGAGACCGTCCGGGCAGCGCTGCCCCGGCTCAAGCCGGTCGCCGCGCCGGCGCTCGCTGTCCGCGGCGCGACGGTCAACGCCCCGCTTCAGCGATATACCCCCGCGCAGACCGCTCGCGCCCATAAGAACATGCTGAAGGTCGGCACGCGTGAGCTACCGTTTCTCAAACAGGTGGAGGCGTATAAGATCATGGCCCTTGAGATGCGGGGCGGCGAGACAATCCCCCTGGAAGTGCAAGCGTTGCGGCTGGGCGACGACGCGGCGCTGGTGGGCCTCCCAGGCGAGGTGTTTGTCGAGCTCGGCCTCGCGATCAAACGAGCGTCGCCGTTCCGAACGACCCTGATTATCGAGCTGTGCAACGATGCGCCGGGTTACATCCCCACGAAGAAAGCTTTCGCCGAGGGCAGCTACGAGACGGTCAACTCTCGCGTTCAAAGCGGGGGTGGGGAGCGGCTCGTGAAGGCGGCTATCCGTTTGTTGAACGAGCTGAAACGCCGTTCGCAGTGAGCGGTGCACGGCGGATCGGCTTTGATGTCGCCGATTGCACGAAGGACGCGACAATCTGTGGCCGTTGGGCAGTGTCGCCCGAATGAAAGCGTCAATGAAGCATGGCCGCTGCCTGCCCACACCCCGTGATGTCTTGACGGACCGAGTTTAGCTTCTCATATGAGCGTGTCAAAACAGCTATCGCTGGACGCAACAACCAACAGTGCTTGCGAATCTCATGACGCCAAGGAGACTTCAAAATGGCGCAGAAACAACTCGGTGTTTTGGTCCACGGGGCGGGATGGGTCTCGGGAGAACACATTAAAGCTTTCCAAAACAATCCCCATGCACGTGTGGTGGCCATTTCAAGCCGCAAGATGGAGAGTGTGAGGCGACGGGCCGAAGAAGCCGGGCTCCAACGTATCGGTATGTACACGGACTTCGAGCGGGCGTTGCGCCACGAAGGTGTGGACATCGTCTCCGTGTGCACCCCTCAGCATCTCCACGCTGAGAACACTATCAAGGCGGCTGAGGCAGACAAGCACATAGTCATCGAAAAACCGATTGCCAATAGTTTAGAGGAGATGCGGGCCATGCGCGATGCAGTGCGCAAAGCCGGCGTGAAAACCGTGGTCTCTTTCGTACTGCGGTGGAACCCATTGTTTCAAACACTGAAATCCCTTATCGCTGATGATGCGTTCGGAAAGATTTACTACGTCGAAACCGACTACCAATCGAACATTGCGAGTTGGTGGAGCGGTTATGAAGACGCAAGGAAAAAGGCAACGGGAATCAGCGCCATGTTGGTTGGTGGGTGTCACGCCCTGGATGCGGCGCGGTGGTTCGCCGGGCGAAAGCGTGAGAGTGCGGCTCGCGTTGCCGAAGTGTTCGCCTATCGTGGCGGATGGCGCAAAGGAGCTGAGCGTGAATACAACTATCTCACAGGGACCTGGTCCGATGGCAAACCGCCCTTGGAGTATGAGGGTCTGGAGGTATTGATACTCAAATTTGACAATGGCGTAATCGGCAAAGTTTCGGTCAACCTCGATTGCATAATGCCCTATACGTTCCCAATTGAAATCTTCGGCGACGAAGGTTCGGTTAAAAACAACCGCATCTGGTCACACAAATTCCCGGGTCAAAAGGAATGGATTGAGGTCCCCGCTATCCTTCCCGACAGTTCAGATGTCACTCACCATCCTTTCCAGGCCCAGATGGATCACTTCATCAATTGCATTCTGAACGATCGTGAATCACACTGCAATTTGGAGGACGCGATACATACACACGAGGTCGTTTTCGCGGCACAGAAATGCTATGAGACGAGGCAGCCGGTCACGCTGCCGTTGATGTGACAGGCGAGAAATCAGCCGCCGCTCCCCTAAAGGCAATGCCCTTTCGTCGTTGTATGTATATGTCAGGTCTAATTGATCCGAGCCTCTTGCAAGTTGTGTAGAAAGAAGCTCGAACTATCCGCTCCCGCAAAAGGTTCTCAAAGTCTCAAAGAGAAATCACGAACGGGACCTTTCTCTGCTAATTCTTATGAACTCCTCACACATAGCATCTACGGCTTCCTGCGTGTGGCCGGCGCCCGTGGGGTCACTGTACCACATGGCGATAAAGCCGCCTTCCGGGCGGCCGAGGAGCGCGGCCATTTTGCGGCAGTAAGCGCGTATGTCATCCAGAGAGCCATAGACCATTGTGTTTTGGATGTCAACCGGCGAATAGAAGGTTATCCTCCCCGCGAACTTTTCACTCAAAACCTCCAACCCCATATTCTCGTGTTGGTCCATCTGTATAACATCCAATCCTACTTCAATGAGGTCATCGAGGATGTCAACAGTGTAACCGCAACTGTGAAGAAAGGTAAAGATGCCGAAGTCGTGAGCAGCCTTGTATATTCGCTCGTAGCATGGCTTCCATATCTCGCGCCATTTATCAGGCGAAATCATCAACCTGTTTTGGAGCCCCCAGTCATCAGTGAAGAAATATCCGTCAACGCCCAGGCTTGCGTATCGCTCGATCGCCACCAGATTCATTTCCGCTAAGATATCCAAAAGCTCACGCAGCTTTTCCGGTGAGTCATAGATGTCCATCCACGTGTTCGCAAGCCCCCGAATGAAATGGACACGCTCGTAAATAGATATGCCCTTCCCTATGACAAACTTCTCGCCGGCTCGCTCGCGCACTCGTTCGAGCTCCTTCCAACGGCTCGGGTCATTTATGTCGGGAACAATCAGATTCTTGAAATCCGCCCAATCTTTCAGTGGAAATTCGACGACTTGCCCCAGGTTCGACACCTTTATGTTTTTCCACACTGCGCCCCATTCGTCCCGGCCTCTCCTGGGACGTGCGTCGGGGGATGGAGACATGTCCACCCATACAATGTCCGAACCGTATTTTTCGGGAAGGTCAATAGCCAACCTATCCGGATTTTCAAACAGTATGGTACGTCTTACAATTTCCCTTTCAGTCATCATGGCGTCAGCCCATTGAGATTGTGGTCTCTTCACGCAAAATTGGACTTTTGCCCGTTATTCCGCGTTGTGGTTCTCTCGCCGGAGGGAGTCCCCGGAGCAAAACCATTCATTATGATACCACTTGAGCGTCTTCGAAATCCAGCCGCGCCCCAGAAACGCAGCCCACCGCGGGCCAAGGAGTGTGGCTGCATTTGAATCGTGGGTTTTGGGCGATATTGAGGAGTTTGCCCGTTTTTGGTAAAATGCTGAGGTGTAAGCGCGAAAGACAACCTTGCAAAAGGAGCGCAACACGGTCAGTTTCAAGGCGGGTAGGCCTCAGGGAGCGTGCCATGAAGGGCGCGCGTGGGGTTGAGTTTTCTTTCCGGCAAAGCACATGTTTATGAGACACTGCCAACCGGCGAGAGAGACCGTTTTTTCCCGGGGCAGGCGCGATACGCAGGCCTCAACCTCTCGTCGGCGCCTTAGTACACCCGTTCGCAGGTACCGTAACGTATAGTGCGGGGGGAAGGAAATCCTTTGACAGGATAACCCCGCCTCCGGCGGGGCATCGTTCGAGGAATGTGAGGTATCCAGTAAATCGGAACCCGTGTGGGGCACTCTGAAAAACCAGGGGGGAACAAGCAATTGGCTGACAAGTTGTCGCAGAGTTCGCACCCCCCCGCCCCGGCGGGGTCGAAGGAGATACCGTCATTGTGGAACTGAAGTCCGTGAGGCCCCTGGTCAGTGCTCATGAGATATAGCTTGTCAATTATCTCGTCGCCACCCCGCGAAACGCGGGGTAGGCCTTGTCTTGAATTTCGGAGAACGGAAAATGCAGGTAAAGTGAAAGGTCAGGGACCTTCCGCAGGGATAGACAGGATTCCAAGAATCCCGTCCATCCTGTTATCCCGTCAAAAAAATACGTGACCGAATTTACGAACCAGAGCACTTAGATGAAACTCCTCTTTTTCGAGGGCACAAAAAATGAAGGATGAATCCAAGACGAACAAAGAGTTGATAGCGGAACTCGTGGGACTGCGACGCCGAGTTGGTGAATTGGAGGCCTCGGAAACCGAGCGCAAACGGGCGGAGGAGGCGCTGCGGAGAGCGGAGAAGGAGAAAACAGCCATTCTGGACACCATGTCCGAGCATGTCGTATATCAGGACAAGGAGAGGAGGATCCTATGGGCAAACAGAGCGGCAGGCGAGTCTGTCGGTCTGGCTCCGCAGGAGTTGGTGGGGCGCTATTGCTATGAGATCTGGCAGCAGCGCACCACGCGATGCGTTGGTTGCCCCGTTGAGAAGGCCTGCAAAACAGGCCGACGTCATGAGGCGCAAATGACCAGCCCCGACGGCAGGGTGTGGTTGTTACAAGGCTATCCGGTTCGGGATGAAAACGGCGATGTCGTGGGGGCGATCGAGGTAACATTGGAGATCACTGAACGCGCGCGGGCGCAGAAAAGGCTGCAAGAGGCGGAACAACGCTTCAGGACTCTTTTTGAAAATGTCGTTGTTGGTTTGTATCGAACGACTCCCGACGGCAGAATAGTCCTGGCTAATCCGGCGCTGGTGCGGATGCTGGGCTATTCGTCCTTCGATGAGCTCGCTCAACGCGACCTGGAAGGAGAGGGGTTTGAGCCGGAGTATCCTCGCTCGCTTTTCAAGGACATGATCGACAAAGATGACCGTGTCATTGGATTAGAGTCCGCCTGGACAACGCGGAATGGGACGGTGGTGTTTGTCCGTGAAAGCGCCAGGGCCGTCCGGGACGAAGCGGGCAAGATTCTCTACTATGAGGGTGTAGCCGAAGACATCACCGAACGAAAGAGGGTAGAATCGGCGCTGAGAGAGTCCGAGAAGCGATACCGCGCTTTGTTCGAGCAAGCGCCTGACAGCATTGTGGTGATTGATGCGGAGACGCGAGCGATGGTCGAATTCAACGACAGGGCGCACGAGAACCTCGGCTACACCCGCGACGAGTTCTGGGAGCTTGTGCTAAGCGACGTCGAAACTACTGAGTCTCCTGAGGAAGTTGCCAGGCACCTTGGGAAAGTTGTCAGGGAAGGCGCCGACACCTTTGAGACGAAACAAAGAAGAAAAGGCGGTGAGATACGCGATATCCAAATAAGCTCCAGGGCTATTTCCATTGGCGGCAGAGACTTTGTTCAGGGGATATGGCGCGACATCACGGAGTGCAAACGGGTGGGAGCGGCGCTGCGGGAGTCGGAGGAACGATATCGCGCTCTGTTCGAGCAGGCCCCAGACGCCGTCGTACTCGTTGACCCTGAGACCGGAGCGCTGGTCCAGTTCAATGACAGGGCGCACGAGAATCTCGGTTATACCCGCGAAGAATTGAGAAAGCTCAAGATAGCCGACTTTGAGGTGATCGAGTCTGCCGAGGAAGTTGCCAACCACCTTCAGAAGGTCGTCAGGGAAGGCGCGGATACCTTTGACACGAAACACAGGGCAAAAACAGGGCAGATACGGGACATCCAAGTAAACACCAGACCCATCTTCGTTGCCGGCAGACAGCTCGTTCAGAGCATATGGCGCGACATCACAGAGCGAAAGCGGACCCACGCCGCGCTGAGAGAGTCGGAGAAGCGATACCGCGCTCTCTTCGAGCAGGCGCCAGACTCCATCCTGGTCGTTGATGCAGAAACCGACACCATCGTGCACTTCAACGAGAGGGCCCACGAGAACCTCGGCTATACCCGCGCCGAATTCCAAAAGCTGACGATACCGGATATTGACGTATCCGACTCTTCCGCCGATGTTGCAAGGCACACGAAAAAAACCATCACGGCAGGGGGCGATACCTTTGAAACCAAACAAAGGACCAAGAGCGGAGAAGTACGGGACATTCTGGTAAGCCTCAGGCCCATCTCCATCGGTGGAAAAGACTTCACCCAGGCGATATGGCGCGACATCACGGAGCGCAAACGGGCGGAGGAAGCGCTGCGGGAGTCGGAAGAACGATACCGTGCTCTCTTCGAGCAGGCGCCAGACTCCATCGGGGTCGTTGATGCAGAGACAGGACAGCTCCTGGAGTTCAACGACAGGGCGCACGAAGACCTCGGCTATACCCGCGAGGAATTCCAAAAGATGAGGATACCTGACTTTGATGTCATTGATTCCTTCGAGGATGTGGCAAAGCACGCCGAGAAAACGCTCCGAGAAGGGACCGAGACCTTTGAGACGAAACAAAGGACCAAGAGCGGGGAAATACGGGACGCTCTCGTAAGCCTCAGGACTATTTCCATCGGTGGCAGAAACTTCATTCAGGCCATATGGCGCGACATCACAGAGCGAAAGCGCGCGGAGCAGGCACTCCGGGAATCAGAGGGGAAATACAGGCATATATTCGAAACCACAAAGGAAGGGATCATGGCCACCGGTGCAGACGGCAGGATAGTATCCGCAAATCCTGCCGCGGCGGCCATTCTCGGATACAAAGACCCTGAGGAGATGCTGGGCATCTCCGCTATCAACTTATACGACGACCTCAAGCAAAGGGAGTTACTGTTTGATGGGCTAATCAAAAAGGGCTATGTCCAGAACTGTGAACTTACCTTAGTAAGGAAAGACGGTACGCGGGCATACATTTTGGGGAGTGCGACAGTCTATACGGATAAGGAAGGTAACATCCTGCAGGCGGAAGGTGTCTTTAGAGACATCACGGGGCGCAAGCGGGCGGAGAAAGCACTCGCTACGGAGAAAGAGCGCCTGGCGGTTACGCTGCAAAGCATCGCAGATGCCGTCATTGCCACGGATACTGAAGGCAAGGTGGTTTCTCTCAACGCCGTGGCAGAAGAGGTTACCGGCTCGAGTGAGAAAGAAGCTCAAGGCAAACCCCTAAGCGAGCTTTTCCATATACTTGACGAGAAGAGCCGCGAGAGCCGCGAAAACCCCGTCGAGGAAGTGCGGAGAACCGAGGAGACCGTCCGGATGACCACCGACTCCATTCTTATCGCCAGAAATGGCGCAGAGCGAATCATAGCCTACAGCGCCTCCCCCATCCGAGATACAACTGGGAATACGATAGGCGCAGTTCTCGCCTTTCATGACATAACCGAAAAAAGAAAGATGGAAGAAGAAATTCGCAATGCCCAGAAGATTGAAGCCATCGGTGTCCTTGCTGCTGGAATTGCCCATGACTTCAGCAACATCCTAACTGGCGCTACAGGCAAGATCTTCCTCGCAAAAATGCACGGAAAGGGTGACTCCGAGCTGCTGGAAAAACTCGCCGGGGCGGAGAAAGCAATCTTCCAGGCGAAGCGTTTGACGCAACAACTACTCACTTTCTCCAAAGGTGGGGCGCCAATTAAGAGAGCCGCTTCCGTCTCAGAACTGCTGAAGGAGACAACCGACTTTGCTTTGAGCGGCTCCAACGTCAGGCCTGAATTCAACATTCCTGATGACCTCTGGGCGGTGGAAGTGGATACAGCGCAGATAAGTCAGGTCATTCATAACCTCATCATCAACGCCGCTCAGGCCATGCCGGAGGGCGGCGAGATCATGGTCTCCGCGGAAAATGTAAATCTGACTACAACGGAATCTCTTCTCCTGAGGGAAGGAAAGTATGTGAAAGTAGCCGTCACGGACCACGGAATTGGGATTCCCAAACAACATTTCGAAAAAATATTCGACCCCTACTTCACGACAAAAGCGAGAGGAAACGGGCTCGGACTTGCGACGGCGTATTCCATAATTGACAAGCATTCGGGACACATTGCCTTCGAATCGAAACCCGGAGTCGGGTCCACCTTTACCGTCCATCTTCCGGCTTCCGAAAAAGAAGTCCCCAAAGAGGAGCCTGCCGCCGAGAAAGCGTTCTTTGGCACGGGAAGAGTCCTCCTCATGGACGATGAGCCGGAGATACGCAATACCATAGGGGACGTGCTGAAACGCCTTGGATACGAAGCGGACTTTGCCGTAGATGGCCTCGAAGCCATTGAGCGATACGTTTCCGCCAGAGAATCGGGTCGCCCCTACGACGCCGTGATTCTGGACCTTACCGTCGCCGGCGGAATGGGCGGCAAGGAAACGATTAAGAAACTGCGAGACATAGACCCAAATGTGAAAGCGCTTGTCTCAACCGGCTATTCTAACGACCTCGTCTTGGCAAATTATAGAGCTTACGGATTTAGTGGTGTCGTCACCAAGCCCTACAAAGGGGAAGAGCTGAGCCGCATATTACGCGAGATGATAACGGGAACCTTCGAATAAGCCCATTCTGAAACACTGTGAGCTCAACGCGACGAAGGCGGGACAGCCCTTACAGAAATCGTTCCACCTGACGAGCGAGCAATCTCCGATTTGCCAGAAAGAAGAAAGGAACATCCAGGCGCCGAGCTCGGCGCCCCTGTCGCGCGTGACCGAGGCGCACCGCGATGCCGTTACCCCGTGACAAGAAAGGGGAGAGAAAAAAAGGAGAAAAGCGAGGCGAGAAAAATAATCTCTCTCGCGCTTGACACGGCTTTGCCCTTCTGGTAGGGTCTCAGAAATCTTCGGGCCGGAGTGGGCGGCCCGGCAACGTTCTTTCCTCAAAACAGCAAGAGAACCGGCAGATGATCTTCGCGGCCGCTGATTTTCAGCTTAACTGGGTTGACTGGCTCGTCATTTGTGTTTACTTGGCGGCCATTGCCATGATCGGGGTCATATCGTTCAAGTACATAAAAGGGCTTCGTGACTTCTTTCTGGGCGGTCGGCGGTTCAAAAAGATTTTCGTCATGTTCCACGCTTTCGGCGCGGGCACCGCGGGACAGGACCCGATACAGGTTGCTGGAGGAGGTTACAACAGGGGATTCGCCGGAATATGGCTTCAGCTACTGTGGCTTGTCTGCACGCCCTTCTACTGGCTCATCGCTCCCGTGTGGCGAAGGATGCGCTATGTTACCACTGGTGACTTCTTCCGCCAGCGGTACGGTAAAAGCCAGGAGGTAGCCTTCGCGGTTTACGGGCTTATCTTCTACTCGGTTCTAAATGCGCTCAATCTCCTCGCCATCAAAAAGATCGTCATTGCCGTCGCGGGAGGCCCTACGCCCTGGGCAAACTGGATCGTCGTTGCTTCCGCTATCATGTTTCTCGTCTATGGTCTGCTCGGTGGTTTAATCGCCGCAGTCATCAACGACCTGATTCAAGGCATTATGATTATTCTGCTCTCCTTCATAGTTATCCCCGCGGGACTGAGCAGGATCGGCGGCTTTGCCGGCCTCCACGCGAAAGTCGGGGCGGACCTGTTCGACCTCTTTGCGGCACAAGAGTTCACCGTTGCCTGGGCAATCTTCATGTCCATCATCGCTCTCATCGGCATTGTGGCGCACCCTCACATGATGGGGACGTGCGGTTCGGCAAAGAACGAGCGGGAAGCAAGGTGGGGGCTGTGCTATGGCAACTTCCTGAAAAGGCTATGCACCGTCGGGTGGGTGCTGACCGGAGTCATCGCCGCTGCCCTTTACGCTTCCCGGCCCCTGGCTCAGCGGGAGCTCGCGTTCCCGAGCCTCGTCAGGGACCTTCTTCCTCACGGGCTGGTGGGTCTCTTCATCGCCTGCATCATCGCTGCTGCGCAGTCGTCGCTAAGCGCCGCTATGGTGGCGTCGTCCGGGCTGTTCATCAACAACGCCTATCGTCCGTATATCAAAAAGGGCGCCTCCGAACGGCACTACCTGACAGCCAGCCGTGTGATCTCGGGGCTGGTTGTCCTCGGCGCCCTGACGATTGCCTTGAAATCCGAGTCAATCATCAGGCTGTTCAAGTTCTCCATGAAGATTCCGCCTCTCTTCGGTATCGCGTGGTGGTTTGGCGTGCTGTGGCGAAAGGCAAACAGCAAAGGGATGTGGGCGAGCTTCTTCGCGTGCGCCGCGGCCATGTTGGCGACGTGGCCGTGGAAGGAACCCTTCCAGATTCTCTGGAAAGGGTCCTGGGGAGTTACGCAATTCTTCTACCGCATTGGTTTTGTGAGAGAGGCCGGGGATAACCTCTACCGATGGAAGGACGAATGGCATATCTGTGCCTTCCTGGCCGCCGGCATACTGACGATGTTCATCGTTTCCCTTTTGACCAAAGGGAAATCAGAGAAAGAGCTGGACGATTTCTACACGCTTATCCATACGCCCGTCGGGCAGGAGGACAAGCTCAAGGAAGCTGGTATTCCCGTTGTGATGCACTGAGTTTTGTCGAGGAAAGGTTCGGCCGAGAATGGCAGAAGAAAAGAAAAAATCGTCGTGGGAGATTCCGCCGCCGGGCCCCGGAACCATCAGCGGCTTTTTCCTGGCGTGGGTGTTCGTAGGCGGCATCATAGGGTTGACTATCATCTTGATGCTCATCGGCAAGGGGCCTATATCGTTGCGAGTCGTCGCCTACGACGTGAGTGTCGAGGGAAAAACTCCCGCCGAGGTTGACCTTGAGAAACTTGCTTTAGCCACCAGTCAGACCAACGCGATGCTCCTTGCCCTCCAGGGGACCTCGGAAGACCTAACAGAGGAATTGAGCCGAAAGCTGGAGCTGAAGTATTTCGCCTCCAAGGGCCCTTCAGCCATCCTCGCCAGATACCCGATTGACAAAGTTCAGGGAGCGAGTCTCGCCGTGACCCATTTCGGCAAAATTGGCAGGTTTGGCGTCATGAATGTGGATTTGAGGAAGGAAACTGGCGATGCTGAAGCACGCCGCCTGAAGCAAGCCATTCCCCTCGCAGGGAAGGAATTCGGCAATACTCCTCACGCCATCTTCGTCCTGGCAAGCGGGGAACCGCCCGAGGCGCCGGCGGGTTACATTGAGGCGCCGGCGGATAACAAAGAGGGCAGCAACTGGCACGTTTTCATCCCCGAAGCCATCGCAGACAACCTCAAGGAATGCTACGTTCCCACGGACAATAAGACGATCAAGGACTTCTCCGACCGACTACCAGTAGTGACCCGATTCGTCTTTCGCAAGAAAGATTTCCAGTAAGATCAAAAGGCCCGCGGCAAATCTGCCGCAGGCTTCTCCTCGTCTCCGCTGAACGCCGCCTCGCCCGTCATCTCAGGCGGAAGCTTGGGCGCATCCGCGATCCTAAAGCGCTTTCCAACCGTCGCACTCCCGGATGAAATCAGTTGTCAAAACTCCGACATGTTACGTCCCCTCCGGCCCCCGAATGTGCCCCTTACCGACTCCCTTGGCTGCTCTTCTACACCGCGATTTTGTAAGTTCTTACGCAAAAGGCAGTTGTCTTTTTCGATTTTGCTCTTGGCACTACGTTTCGTTTTCTGTGCGGTTTTGCGATGCTCAGGGGATTTTTGCTTCGCAGAGCCGAACGATCGGTCCAAGGGCTACACCAACCGCCTGAATAGCTTTGCCGGCGTCGCCCAGTGTGCGGTTTCGGATCACGAAGGTCTTCCCGGTGTTTCGGACAGTGATCTCCTCGAGGTCGTGGAGGTCATTCCTGAGACGGTCCCAGTGCATAGTCCAACGCCGAGCTTGCATCTTCGCCTGTAGTTCCTTCACAAGAGGGACTTGAACGGCAAGCTGACGATCACCGGGAAAGACGGCACCACCGCGACGATAACTTGGGCGGCGGCGTCCGGGCGAACGACTTAGCGTTCTCCCCAGGAAGGGTTTGTACAGTGGTGATGTCGAGCTGACCGGGGCTTTGGACGGTCCGGAAAAAGCTAAAAATTTTTCTTGACAAGGCTGCTGCTCCGCTGTTTTAATAACCCTGCAGAATTGCTGGAAGACTGCCCATTGCTGCCAGTCTTCACGGGCCCAGACGCCCTTCTCGCACCATTGATGTGCCACAGAAGGGCTTTTTTTTGGACGCTTGGTCCAGCGTTGGGGTCCCATCTTTCCGACCGCCCTCTCATGCCAGAGCTTATGGCTCTCTGATGCGGATACCGGGGTTTGGGTCGGCAGCGATGACTTTAATAGGATCAGGGTCCGGCATTGCTTCAAGGGTACCACGCACGGTCAAGAAGCGCGGAGCGCTTCATGAACAAAGGGAGAAGATCATGAGAGTGGTCATCGCGGAGGACGATTCCATTGTCGAACTCGGCCTGCGGAGGATGCTGAAGGTTCTCCGGCACGAGGTCGTCGGTTCGGCAAGAAATGGGAAAGAAGCTGTGCAATTCGTGCAAGACTGTCATCCGGACATCGCCATTCTGGATATCAAGATGCCGGAAGTGGATGGGCTGCAGGCCGCGCGAACGATTACGGAGAAATGCCCGGTGGCAATCCTCATGCTTACCGCGTTCACGGAACACAACCTTATTAAGGAAGTGGCAGAATCGGGGGCCTTTGCCTGTCTTCTCAAGCCCGTCGGTATGAATCAGCTCGAAGCGGCCATGGATCTGGCTATGGCCAGGTTCAAGGACCATCGCCAGTTGAAGACGAAGGCGGAGAGCCTGGAAAATGAGCTTGAGAACCAAAAACTGATCGACCGGGCCACGAGATTCTGAGGTATTGTCAAGAGTTGTGGATGACATTTTTCCGAACGCACCCTTGTGGTGATCATTTAAGCTGCTTTTTTCAGTTCGCCGTCAACGAACTGGACCCCTTCCATGACTTTGGAAATGAGCTTGTAACCA
>Ga0315545_1001421_pt1 | contig 23345 bp, 25 predicted proteins | sample SalMarSW160210MG_FD_203096 | JGI IMG/M metagenome (GOLD analysis project Ga0315545, IMG submission 203096) | Salt marsh sediment microbial communities from the Plum Island Ecosystem LTER, Massachusetts, United States - Salt Marsh Sediment SW1602-10 ...
TCCAACATCGAACATCCAACGTCGAACATCGAAGGACTGTACACCTTCGGTGTTTCAATTTTATAATCTAATGGAGCGAAGCGATATCCTTATTCGACGTTCGATGTTGAGGGTTCGATGTTCGATGTTCAAATTGTTGCATCTGAAATTACGACCGAGCTTTCATAACACCTCGAAAATACATACATAGGTCAGGAGTTCTGAAATTAGTTCGGTTTGCTCATCCCGCTATATAGCGGGAGAATATTGGAATAATGGAATAGTGGAAAATTGGGTTATTGTAAAATTCCTCTTAAAAAAAATAAATATCTGTATTCTAACCCGTATTGATCATAAGAAATTTTGACTAAGCCTCATTTGAGCTATTATTCCTGTGATCAAATACCCTCTGGCTCTTTCGCTGCGTGCGAGGCAGGTCTCCATGGTCCAAAATCTCCACCCGGCACCTCACCAGTATTTTGCGCCGGATTTCCGTTTCCAGTCGTTCGGCTAAATGCATGTCGTTGGCGTTGTCCGTATCTGCTCCCCGTTCAACCTTGATCAGCATCATATCCCGTCCGCTTTCCCGTTGTTTGAGATGTATCTGATATTCACTGCCAATCCCTTCCACCTTGCTTAGCACATGTTCGATCTGGCCCGGATAGATATTTACCGCCCGGTATATAAACATATCATCCGTACGGCCGAGGATCCGGTCATGCATAGGTAACGGCACGCCGCAGGAACATTTCTGATCTAAAAGGCGTGTAACGTCATGTGTGCGGTAGCGAATCAGCGGACTTCCCTCTTTGCTTAAGGTGGTGACAACCAGTTCTCCTTGTTGGCCGTAAGGCACCGGTTTTAGTGTTTCCGGGTCGAGAATCTCAAAAATAAAATGGTCAGCCCAGTAATGGATTCCATTGTGATGCACGCAGTCGAGGCCCGTGCCCGGCCCATAAAGTTCGGTCAACCCGTAAATATCAAAAATATGCTCAACACCCATCAGTTCTTTGATGCGTGTTCGCATTGAAAGACTGTGGCGTTCCGCTCCGAGGACAATCTTATTAACTTTGATGCTGGATAAAAGGTTGCGTTTATGAATCTCCTCGGCCATGAGCAGAGCCATAGATGCCGTGGAACAGAAAACAGTGGTTTGCATATCTACCATCATCTCACAATGCATTTCCGCGTTTGCAGGCCCTATAGGCACTGCCATGGCTCCGAACCGTTCACAGCCTGCCTGAAATCCCACACCTGCAGTCCATAAACCATAGATCACGGCTATCTGCACACGATCTTCGAGGGTTAAGCCCGCAAGTTCATAGCATCTGGCAAAAATATCCGCCCATACATCAATATCTCTTTGTGTGTAGCAAAGCACCTTGCGCTTCCCGGTGGTCCCTGAAGAAGCATGAACCCGGACAATATCTTCAAAAGGTGCCGCCCTTAAAGGAAAAGGATATTCTTGCTGCAAATCGTTTTTATCGGTAAAAGGGAGGTGTTCGATATCTTCAAGCGACCGGATATCTTCAGGTCGTATGCTTGCATCGTCGAGTTTCTTTTTATAGAATGACGAATTATTATAAGCGTGGCCTACCGTCCATTTAAGGCCTTCACGCTGAATCTTTTTTAATTTGTCATCGTTCAAATCATAAGGAATAAAACTCATAATAAACTCCTACCGTTATACAATCGCTTCGCAATTCTATATAACGCGGCTTTGCCGACTTAAAAAGGAAATTCCTATACTATCAAGTTGAAAGATCGGGGAGTTTTTTCGATTCAATCGCTCCATGAATAATCAGCCACTACATCATACAAACTCATACATAAGGGTTCGTAAAGAAAGAACGGAAAATATGGCTTTAAATAAATAGGTTATATGACTACCCGCTTAAAGCATTTTAATTGCGAACACAAAATACCGCTGTTCTATCTTAACGATCCCTAATGTATTCAAACAGTGTATGATTTCGCTGCTGATCATTCATTACGCTATTTACAAAGCTTTATAAGAAAAACACCCCGACCGTTGATCCTATCGAGTTAGAATAAAAAAGCCGGTAATCTGAGAAGAAGCACCGGCTTTTAGATAAAAAGAGCTATGAGCTACTTCCGGGTCGATGAGCGAAGCTTCTCACAGCTCTAAATTTTTTATTTTTACTCAGAATGGTGAGCAAGCTTTATTAACTTCGCCACCACCACCAAAATATAAGTTTCATTTTTTTCCTCGTTTGTCAGGAACAAGCTTTTTTCACTTACCCGAGTTGAATCTTTTTGTCAAGTAACTATAAACGATGACACCGGAATTTCGTACATTTTATTTTTATGAAATAAAAAAGCCATAAACGTTCGGGTGAGTTCCTTCTCATGCGAGGTCGCGGCAGGAATTTTGTCGCTCCGTTGAAATTATCTGAATGCGATCTTTTTTTTTCAACAGGTTAAATGGATAAAGAATTTCTAATAATGATAGGAAATCCATAGTATCCGGAAAAAAACCCGAGATGACCATTTTTTTATTGAAATTTTTAATTAGAAAGATAATATAAGGCAATTTTTTTTTTGCTTTTTTATGAGGAGGAAGAGGATGCAGAGAATACGAATCGGTGTATTGTGTTTGATTATGGTTTTTGTTTTTGGGATATCATTTCAAGTTGTCGGCCAAGATATAGAATATAGCAAACAAAATCAAGAGGATATGATCGTACCCATGGGTGTTATCATACTTAAACCGGATGCTTCTGTCGAACAGAAAAAGTCTCCTGTTGAATTCAATCATTCCAAGCACTTTCTTTTTGATTGCCGAACCTGTCATCACAAATGGAAAGGGAATGCCAAAATTACCAATTGTACAACTTCAAATTGTCATGATTTGCTCAAATCACCGAAAAAGCCTACAAAATACATGGCTTATACGGGTACGGGAATAAAATATTACAAGTATGCCTTTCATCAAAACTGCATTGGATGTCACAAAGAGATAAAAATCAAGAGAAAAAAAATGGAAATGTCATTTGCAACCCATGAAGCGGAGCTGCCTAAAACCGGCCCCACCGGTTGCATCGAGTGCCACCCTAAAGAATAACCTTGCTTCTTAAAAAATGTTAAAAGAAAAGAAAATTGCAACTTTCATCAGAGAAAACAGAACACTGTTTATTATAATTGCAGTGGTTCTTTTTCTGGTTGAACTTGAAATTTTTGCGCTTGCAGTCATGAAATCCGGACGCAAATCATGGCTTCAAGTGATTGATGCCAATGGGAACGTAATACATGAAACAGACGGTAAGAATCTAAGTGATTTCAATAAATATTATTTTGAAAAAACTTTCGGCCCGTTTGAACAATATCATGTTAAACTTGCAACCAAGGACGTCCCTTTTCCGTTCAGAGCCTGGTTCGTGGCGGCCGTGGGTATTCCTATTGGTGCTATTCTTTTATTTGCGTTTGCTGTTCAAGCATATTTATACCTTTTTTATAAGGAACAGAGTTCAGGTGAATATGATGTGAAAAAAAACGAGTATGAATACCGTTTTGAAAAAGTCATCGCCGCATTCAGCCGTTTCAACATCTTTACCATCGGATTCCTTGTATTACTTGGGGTCTTGTCTTACTGGGTTGTGCCCAATCTGATCGTTCATGTCGGAAGGCTCGGTGTTGAAACCCTGGCCCGATACAAATGGATCTTTTTATCTTTTGGTATGGTTTTTTTGGGTCTTATCATATGGATAATCTATCTTAAGTATCTTCTGGCGAAAAAAGCCATAGACAGCCATGCTGAAATCGATAAATATCGCCTGCAGCTTGAATTTGATCACGGCAACAAATATCCTCTCCGGCTGGTACACGATCAAAAAGAAACAACCGACGGGTCGCTTTGAGCCACAGCATATAAAGGTTAATTTCCAAACATGAGCCAGTTCGGTAACTATTTTGCCTTGACATTTGCCTTGATATTTGCCATGAAGCATTTTATTGAATTACAAGGATTATAAGGGCCCGGCGGTTTCTGCGGGTTGATTTCGCTCTAAAGGATTTTTCCCTTTGCCGGCGTGACGACCTGAAGCTTGGGACTATAAATGAAAGGATTTAAAAGGAGGTCATAATTATGGCAAACGGGATTGTAAAGTGGTTTAGTGACAAAAAAGGGTTTGGATTTATTGAACAGGAAGATGGTACGGACATTTTTGTCCATTACTCTTCCATTACTATGGATGGGTTCAAGACCCTGGCTGAAGGAGAACGGGTGACTTTTGACGTGGAAGAAAGCGACCGCGGACCGTCGGCAAAAAACGTCCAAAAAGCTTAGTTTCCAAAAAATCATGTTATCAAAGGCATCTCATTGAAGCAAAATGGGATGCCTTTTTATTTGTTTTGCACGGACGAATCAGAACAAAACGTAATATTAACTGGTGTCCATCCAGAAACGGCAGATTTTGGTTTCCGGTAAGGCCCGAGCGAGTTTTCAACCGCAGGCATAGCGCGCTATTTCGAGGATTGAAAACGAGTGAGAACGCCGCCGGAGGCCGAAAGATGCCGTTTATGGATGGACACTAACTATCTGTTCTGAAGCCATCTTTCAAGGCGGCGAAGACCTTCTTTTATTGAGACCCGGGGGGTATATCCCAGGTCTTTTCCGGCAGCGCTGATATCGAACCAGTGGGCTTTTGCGAGCTCATCTGCCAGAAAACGCGTCATCCGGGGCTCTCCGCTAATATTAAAAGTTCTGTATGCGAATTCGAGTATAAATCCGGTCAGCCATGCCATCCTGCGGGGCATTGAACGCTTGACAGGAGCGAGACCTGCCGCCTTTAAAATATCGTTTATCATATCCCATAAAGGAACAGGGTCTCCCTGGCTGATGAAATACATATTTCCGGAAAGTTTCGGGTTCTTTTCCAAACCATCCGCAGCCAGAATATGGGCATCCGCAGCATTGTCTATGTAAACCGTGTCTACAAGGTTTTTACCGTTACCCACTCTTATCAGGTGTTTCGCTCTTGCGATAATCCTAGGGACAAAATGTTTATCCCGTGGTCCCCATATCAAATGAGGCCTCAAAATAATTGTCATTAACCCCTTGCCGGCAGCCTTGAGTACATACTGTTCGGCAATCGCCTTTGTTTTCGGGTAATGAGCATGATATTTTGCCGGATATGGAACAGATTCGTTAACCCCCTCCATGTCTGTACCGTTAAAGACAACGCTGGGCGAACTTGTATAAATCAGCCTTGAAATATGATGCTTTTTACAGCCTGCAATAACGTTTAGGGTACCGGTTACATTGGTTTTGTAGTAGTCGGAATAATTCCCCCAGATTCCGGCTTTGGCTGCGGTATGAAAAACAAGGTCCACGCCCCTTAATGCTTGTTCAATCGCAGTGTTATCACAGATATCGCCCTGTATCTGTTCAATACCCATGGACGCAAGCTCGGGGTAAAGGTTGCGGGAAAAACTTCGGACATGATCGCTTCTTTGCACAAGCAGTTTTACAATGGCTCTGCCCAAAAAACCTCCAGCCCCTGTAACCAGAACTTTTTTGGGAGCGTTTGCTTTTATTGATTCGTGATTTTTCATTAACTTAACGTCTCGGAAATTCTACAATTTATTGAAAATTAAGGTATTTTTTAGGCTTATATTTTTAACTCGGCCATGGCCCCAGTGAAATAGAAAAAAAGTTTCACGGGATAAAAATAATGGAATGATGGAATATTGGAATGATGATTTAAAGAAGATGACATTCCTCTATTTAATTCCCGCCAAGAGGAATTTTACAATAACCCAACTTTCCATTTTCTCTCTGAGCCGTAGACTCTCCGAGCCGGAGGCCCATAACCCAATATTCCAGTGTTCCAATATTCCAACATTCCAATTGTGAGCGAAGCGAACTAACTTGATTTTTTTTCGGCCCATATTGCCAGTTTTTCACGGAAAATCTTTGAATTGTGGCGGATGTCTACCGGAAAAGACTTGCAAAACAATATGTTGTTAATGTTCTTTGTCAATTCGTTTTTCTGTGCAAGTTCAAAAAGCTCTTTTTTAATTTTCTTTTTATTATATTTATCTTTGCCATGTTCCAGTTCGATGCATATTATCGGCTTTTGTCGATCAAAAGGACCTATCCCTACAAGGGCACTTCGAAACACCATGGGATGATTGTTGAAAATCGCCTCGCAAGGGATAGTAAAAAGGGTAGTTTTTTCAGTGGTCACGCGATGGCTTTTGCGACCGCAGAACCATATCCTTCCCTTTGAATCCATCCATCCGAGATCACCCATCCGATGCCATACCGTATTACCGTCTTTAATTTTGGCAAGTGCATCTGCTGCGGGTCTTTCAAAATAGTTTCGGGTTACCAGATCTCCTTTAACCGTTATTTCACCAATTTCGTTGTCTTCAACGACAAGATCGTTTGACCACTTGTTGATGGGATCGTCGCTGATTTTGATAATGCGCACGTCTAAATCGTTGATGGGACGTCCGATACAGATACCATAGCCCTGCTCGCTTAGTTTTCTGGTTTCAGACAGGATTTCATTGCTCGAGATAGATATGACAGGCACCGCTTCAGTGGCGCCGTATGGCGTATGAATCTCGGCATCTTCACACAGCATGGAGGCAAACTGCTCAATAACAGATGGTGATACCGGTGCTCCGGCTGAAATTACCCTTTTCAAAGACGGCAGCTTTATGCTTTTTTGTTTGCCGTATTTGCCGACGCGATTCAACAGGGCGGGTGAAGCGAACATGCTGGTAACCCCCTGGTTTAAAATAGCCTCGATGATCTTTTTAGGGTTTACCCGGGCAGGTTTTGTGGGGTCCATATCCGGTATCACTGAAGTTATTCCCAACGCCGGCCAAAAAAGGGCAAAAAGCGGAAATGTGGAAAGATCTATTTCATCGGTTGAAATGCCCAAGTGGGATTTTATATTACGGAGCTGGGCATCAAAGTTGCCATGAGTGTATACCGCACCCTTGGCCGGCCCTGTGCTGCCGGTGGTAAAAAGGATAGCGGCTGTCTCATCCCTAACGGTTTTAGCCGTTACATAGGGTCTCCAGGGAACCTGACGGATCCGGTTTAGTGTAAAACCTTTCAAAAACCAGCGCCGGCCCACGGTTATCCATATCCTTACCGTATTGAAATATTTTGGATAAAGGGTTGGAAGTACATGAGCAACAGGAATACCGATAAACGCATCGGGACGGCCTTCTCTAAAACAGTCGACCATACGGCGTATTCCCATTCCGGGGTCTACGATAACCGGAACTGCACCGGTTTTGAAAAGTGCAAATATGATAATAAAAAATTTCAGGCCGGGTTTTACCATCAAAATGGTACGGGTACCGCGGTTGATGCCTATTTTTTCAAACCCGTGGGCCAAACAATCGGATTCCCGATCGAGTTGTAGAAAGGTAAGATGAGAATATGCAACCCTTCCATAATTGTCGCGGGCTGCAGGATAAACAACCGCTCTCTTATATGGCTCTATTTTGGCCATCCTTTTAAGATGGGATGCAACGTTTACGACATTTTTTTTATGATTGGCTGGTATCATTGGTTCGAATCAATTCCAAAAAGCCACTACCTGAGTCCTCGGCCCCGTATGCACCTCTAACACATCCAGCGGCATAGGCTAAAAAACAGGAGTATTGCATATGTGTCTTATTAAGAAGGCTGGTGAAGTTCTTGCCAAATTGAGGGTCCTTTATTAAATTGTCCCGGGAGTGTTTCTTTTCTCCAACCTCAAATAGAGTTTCGAAGATCCGTTTCTTCGACCATTTCGGATTTGTCGTCAGTATTGCGTGCAAGGTCTGGAAATACTCAGGCAGAATTATCATGCCGAACATTTCAATTTCTTTGAGTTTGTCCTTCATGTTCCTTCAAACATAATGCACTCCTGAGGCGCGGCCTTTAGGACGTCGCCTCTAGGAGATTGTTCGGAGTCTCTATGTTCTTCTTATCAGCTCTCGAAATTTCTGGCAGCGACCCATGTCAACATGGCTGATGGTTTGGTCTTTGAAGAATCGGCGTGGAGCAGCCGTGCCGATCTTCCTTCGCCCTGTAATGAAATGGCTCCTGCCTGTCGATCATACTTGGACGTCGTACTGGCGATTGCCAAGGGAACGGGCCAGAGCGAAGCCACCGGCTGTTGCAGAATATGTCCAATCCAAGTGGGAGTTCTTAACCGACTGGATCGCACTGAGCAAATCAGGCATTGTCGAGATTCGCGTGGCCTCGGGGCAAACACACTTTCCAACGAGAGTGCGCAGTGTACGTTCAACATGAGGGCCAATATCCGAGAGATCAAATAGTGTCCCTGTGATCGTGAGTTCGGCCAAGTCATTGTCATCAAGATTGGCTTTGTCGTACGGGACCGTTCCGCCAAGGAGTTGGTAAAGGACGACCCCCGTCTGGTAAACATCACTGGCCTTCGAGTACCCGTTGCCATCCCACACTTCCGGCGGTCTGTAGATGCGAGCGTGACGCGAAGAGAATGCTCGGCCACTCTCGTCAAGCGCACTTGCCAAACCCAAGTCGGTAACCACGGCGTGTTCGCGATCCTGAGCATTCCTAATCATGACGTTCGCCGGTTTGATGTCCCTGTGGACCAGACCCTTGGCGTGAAGTGCGCTGAGGCCATGAGCTATGTCCGCAGTCAGGACTAACGCACGACCAATTCCAGGCCAGATTCTTTCGTGTGCAGCTTGGTCGAGAAGGTCTTGAAGTGAGCCACCCACGATAAGCTCCATTTCGAGCAGGAGTCGGTCGCCTTTGAGAGCGTCTGCGGAGTGTATCCGAGCTAGATTGGGGTGACTCAGTGATTGCAGCAGTTGCGGCTCTTGCAGTGCGGATTTTGGGTCATTCTCTGGGACATCATAGATTTTGAGGAATACGTCTCGATCCAGAAAGGAGTTCCGCGCTCTGAAAACTGACGCGTTCTTCCCGGGAGTCAAAGGCACAGCAGGCTTGTATTTCTTTGGAAGAAGGCTCATGGGGCAACCCCGAAGGCTGCGGAGATCGCAGCGTCATAGCCGGACGTGAAGTATGTGATCTGCTTCTGAGCATTGAAGCTTTGCTTCGCGAACGCTTGCCATTTCTGACCAGGCTGACAGCCGATGTACTTTGCGAGGCCCTTCTTTGTGATGACGGAGATTGGGTACCCGCACTCCTGGCACCTGAGTTCCGCGAAGCCTTCAGCTTTGAATGCCTCGGGCGATGCGCCATACTTCCCAGACGCGCAGCAGGCCACAGCAACCTGCTCTATCGCATCTTCAGAGTCGTACGAACTTAGGTGAGTCATCAGTGTCGCTACCAGAGAGGGCCAATCGCTCGGATCAACAGGAATTCGATGATGCTGACCGACCACAAACTGTGCTTTCGGACCGGTTGTCATGGCAAGATACAGGTAGTCCTTTGAAGCTGTGACTCCGACGATGCTCATGTTTGTCTCCCTTCTCCGAACGCCGAGTTGAGCGGCAGCTGCAAAATCGGTGCACCTGGTAAAGCTTTTTGAAAATGTTGATAATTATCTAAAACGACTGCGCTTCTTGCTGTCCGCTCGAACGATTTGTTGGCCCTTATTGTTTTCTTTTTTCAGCCTATATGTTTGAAGCTTCCTGTTAAATTCGTAAAGCTTGCTAAGCTGACTAAATACTTTTTCAATCTTCTTCATTTTTTAACCTTTCAATGTCAGCTTTGTCTTGAAGGGAGTTTCTTTTCCTTTTCAACCAAATAATATCAGATTTTTCAGCTATACGGACAATTCCGTGTTCACCATGGGCTTCAAGAGCATTCTGAATAATTTTTAAGTGTTTTTCTTCTCCGGCTACCAAGAGGTCTATAATCATCTGGTCATTTTCTATAACCTTTAAAAAGCGATGCAAGGTCAAAGGAGTGCTTTTGAATGTCCATGGCTCTGATGATTCAAAATATCCATTTTTTTCTAGTATCTGACGAACTTTTTCTAAATCACTTGGCTCTATCAAAAGGTCAACATCTTGGGTAAATCGAGGTTCTGTATAAAATGCCATTGCTACGCCACCAACGAGAGCATACCTTATTTTTTTACCTTCAATATGTTCTATTATTTTTGTAAATTCATCGAAGATATTCATCAGTTTCTCTTCTTTATTATTTTTGGGGCCAACAATTTAATTGACCAGAAAAAATTCTGCAATTTGTGATATAGGATATTACAGAAAATATTCTGTGTTAACATATTCAGCAATAACAATATATTAATAAATTACAGAGTAAATAAGTATAAAATTTGAAGATATTATGCGGAAACCAATGGGGCATGTCAAGGACAATAACGGGCGGAAAAAAGGAAATTATTAGATCTTGCAATGGAAATATTGAGACGCAAGCACTACAGCATCCGAACGGAAGAAGCCTATGTTGGATGGATTACACGATATATATATTTTCATAACAAACGACATCCCAAGAATATGGGTGTTCCCGAGATAGAAGAGTTTCTTACCCATCTGGCAGTAGAAAGAAATGTCTCCCCATCTACCCAGAATCAGGCCTTTAATGCCCTCTTGTTTCTTACAGAAATGTTTTAAATATTTCATTGACGGCTTCGTAAAAAGTCCAACTTCTGCGTTGCGCTGCATCCTTCGTCATTGCAGCGTACTATAAGTACGCCCCATTCCTCAGGATTTGCGCGCCTTGAATTTGGAGCTTTTTACTTTGCCGTCGGATTTTGACTCTTTACGAGACTGACAATTCATTAGAGGGCGAGAAAATTGATGCAGTCCGGGCGCGAAAAAAGCGAAATCTTCCGGTGGTAATGACCAAAGATGAAGTTAAAAAAATAATCATGGCCATGTCAGGTGTAAATCAATTGATGGCAAAATTGATTTATGGTAGTGGAAAGAACAGATTCTGGAAATTGTTCAGTCAAACATGGAGGCTGTTGTTAAAAGTTACTTTTGGAACATTAGGGATTATACTGACAACAAAGAATATCAACCACATCAAGGTTACAATACAGAGGTATCCAATGGGAGAAATTAAAAGCACCCTCGATCTTGTTATGGAAAAGACCAGGCACCTTACCCTCAGCCAGGAGGAAAAGGAGGAGCAAAAACATATTGAAGTCAATAAGAGGCTAAAGGGCCTTTTGCAAAAATATCAGGACAATCTATTAAAAAAGGAACATCTGGAAAAAGAACTGGACAGCTTAAGAAAAGCCTATGATTTGAAGGTGGACAAGATGCTGTCACGGATGCTTTTAGACAGTATTAAGCTAGGGCATAAAAATGAATCCCTTCTTGAGTTGTTAAATGAAATTTGCGGCTTAGACATATCGGGGCTTGAGACATTATTCCACGATTTTCAGGATGCCGTCGGGTTTGCGTCTGAAAAAAGGATAAAAGAGTTAAAAGCAGATCTGGCAGAAAAGCGTTTTATTTCAGGTTCCGCTGTTGTGCCTAATTTGGAGACCGACAATGAATTGATATTAACCGTTAAGGAGATTAAGGATAAATTTGATCAGATTCTAGTTCGGGAAAAGACCGCCTTGTATGACCGCATCTCGTAGATACTGCAAACTCGGCTCGTGAGAAATGCGGGTTAGATGTGGGTTAACCAAAATTGTTGCAAATGAGCGAAGTTTTTCTCGACATCCTTTGCCCCGCTAATGATATCACCATGACCCGGCAATAGCCATTCGATCTCAAGTTTTGCGAGCTTTTTGATGCTTTCTTTAAGCACTGAACCATTGCCGCCGGGAAGATCCGTACGTCCGATACCCTCTTTAAAAACCAGATCGCCTGTGAACATTAGCTTTTGGTCCGTCCAGTAAAGTGAGACAGATCCAGGTGAATGACCCGGGGTGTGAAGCACCTTTAGGTTAAGGCCATTTACGGAAATGTCGCCTTCTTTGAGAAAAAAATCGGGGGTGATTAAATCCGGATTGATACCAATGGAGGCGCTGACATATTTATCGATGGTTTTTAAAAAATTCCATTCCTTATGATGGAGCGTCATAAGGGCCGGGGTTTCTTTAAATAATTGAACAGCCTCAATGTGGTCAGGGTGGGCATGGGTGCATATGATCAATCCGATATCTTCGAGCGTCAGACCTAATTTCATAAGCCCTTCCCGTACGTGATCAAACAGATTGCTGTGACCCGGATCGATTAGGACACGGGTTGGTCCGTCAATCAAATATGTGTTGCAGTTGTTGGCTGACATTGATTTCCAGATAAAGGCTTGAATGTTATTGATAATTTTCATGGGGACTTTTTTATTTAGGGTCGCAGCCCTGCATCAACGTTTTTGGCTTCGGGTTCCGGTGGAAGGTTTCGCTTTATTAAAAAATTTTTCTTGAGAGATTTGACAACTTTGTCGATATTATCCACAGCTCCGCGGAATTCATGAATTCCTTGAGCCGCAGACCGCGTTACTCTGGGTATATCGTGACTCCCTTTTTCTAAGTTGGCAAGGATGAGCTTAAGGGTCTCAACCGCTTCTTCAACGTCCTTAACTATCTTTTTAATACTCGGGATATTTTCCAGCACGCCGGTTTCAATTTTTTCCAGAGCCGCTAAATCGTCTCCCACTTTGTCAAGATTTTGGTGTATATGGTCAAGCAGAGCCCTGGATTTTATTATGCCGCCAACCGTACCCTTACCGGACGCAATATCTCGGGTAATCGTTTCAAGATGGGCCAGAGTTTTGTTGGCATGTTCAAATGCTTCGAAAAGAGGTCCTTTAGGATCGCGCATGGTTTTAACGATTCTTGAAATTTCCTGGGCCGCCTCAACAATCATCTTGGCTGTCTTTTCAACCTGAAACTCCTCCAGATAATTAGATATGGATTTTCCCGGCCTGGAAGGAATTTCACCCCCCACAGGAATCAGCGGCGCATCTTTACTGCCGGGTATAATTGAGATATATTCTGATCCTATTAACGTGGGGCTTTTAACCGTGGCTATGGAATCTGTTCTGATTCTTGATCTAAAATCGTCTAAAATCTTCAGCGTGACTTCTACCTTGTCGCCGACAAGGGTTATATTTTTTACTTTTCCAATTTCGGCATTAAACAGTTTTACAGCTGTATCGGCCTGGATGTTATAACTTTCATCAAAAACCGTATAATAAGCGATGTATTTTTTGAACCAGTCTTTGCCGCGACCGATGATGACTACCGTTACCAAGAGAAGAACGGCAACGCTGATGATAAATGTGCCCACGATTTTTTCTTTTTTGCTAAAGTCAAGTTCCATAACTTGTGCCTGTGATGTTTAACGAGAAATTTTTGTTAACGTTCCCCCGGCAATCAATACCTTCCTGTTGGAAAATGTTTCTATAAAATCCCGGTCACGGGAGAAAAATACGACGGCGTGCCCGGCCTTTAGGATGTCCTCAAGAATTTCGTTGAAAATATAAAAACTCTTAAAACCGAAATAATGTTCCGGACGATCGAGCAGCAGCACATCAAAAGATTTTGTAATTTCCCGTATTGCAATGGCGGTTCGTAAATCTACAGGCCGAAGTTCTCCAGGCCGTACATCGAGCTTGTCCTCAAGGTCAAATATTTTTATAAATTTCGAAACGTTTTCATCCAGAGGTATTGAAAGTGAATTTTCGAAATAGCATCTCATCAAAAGAAGGTTTTCCCTGACGGTTCTGTTGCTTATCATTGCCGAGTCTTGTCCGATATAGCCTATTTTCCTCTTGAAGGGAAGAAGTTCGCGGTAGTCTGAAAAATTTATCATTTCACCCGTGAAACAGTAAGTACCGCTTATGGGGCTTACGAGCGTTGCAAGCGCTTTGAGAAAAATGTGGGCGTCGTCTGTTGAGTCTGTCTGCAAAGAACATACATCGCCGCTTGACAGCGCAAAATAGGAATTGTTAAGGCCGTTACCGGTTCCTACGGGATTCAGGCAATAATCAGAAAGTTCTATTAAGTACATGTTTTCTCTTACATATAAAATATTATTGATATAATTATATTGCTCACCAGGCAATAGAAAACACTTTCAAGTGCCGCTCTGGAAGTTCCCACGGGAATGTCGGTGACCTGTTTTTTTATTTTGAATCCGTGGGTTAGGCTTGTCACCGTAATAATAATTCCAAAGCATATGGCTTTTACGATTCCCACAGCGATATCGGCGCCGGAAATAGACTTTGCGATTTGTGTAAGAAAGTTGTCAATAGGTATATAAGTGAAGGTCCATACCAGAACGTACCCTCCGAGGATGGACACCAGATCAAAAACGATGAAAAGACAAAGCACCGCTGAAATTATACCGACCAGCCTGGGAAGGCATATAATCAGCATTGGATCCATACCCGCCATTTCAATGGCTTCTATTTCATGCAGGGTATTCATGTAACCAATCTCAATGGTAACGGCAGTGGCGGATCGCAGTATGACCAGAAAAGCTGTAATGATGGGTCCGAGTTCCCGCACAATTAAAAGGACAGTTGTTTTGCCAAGGTCGTATTGTCCCGATAGTTTGGAAAACTGAATAATAAGAATGCACCCGATGATCAGTGCAATGGGGATAATTATGGGAAGCGACTCCACACATGTAAAATATATTTGTTCAAGAGTAATCCTTCTTACAAGAACCCGGCCGCTCTCGGGTCTTTTAAAAATAAGAATCAGGATCCTGCAAGTAAAGGCGAACAGGCTAAGGGTGTGGTTGATAAACCTTAAGGTTTTTCGGCCGATATATCCTGTAATTTTCTCCATTTTATCTTAAGTTATGCTGAAATAATAAAACATCTCGGAAATTATAAAACTATTTGAAAACACAGGTTATTTCACCTCAAATGAGCGAAAGTCGAGGATGCCCCCCCCGATGAAATAGGCTCTGCCCCGGTTAAATGGTCTACGAATTTAACGGGATAAACATTTCATTGGACAAGCATTTCACGGGGCATAGGCCTTCACAACAGGTTGATCGATCACGAAAAACTTAAATGGAAGGTCATAGGCGGGCGTTGCTTCCACGAGAAGATTTCCGACAAGATTGATATAATCGACAATCTTTTTATTGTCATACAGTTTCAGGGTCCCGATTTTAGAAGCAATGCCCAGGCCGATTCCTTCTTCTATTACCGAAAATTCGTTCCGAACCTCGAGTTTGGGTATTGGAAATTGTTGCCGTATTTTTGCCAAATTTTGAGAAAATGAATATAACTATTTGTTATCTAATGAATTATAAAAATCCCTATTTAAGAATCTTCTATTTGCATGATTATTGCGTAAATTATAAGATCCCATAATTTTTATAGAGATAATTTAAATGATGTAAAAATCAGAACTAAATAGGCGACCTGTTCCCATCAATTCCTCCAAAACAAATCTTAAGGGTTTTATTAACAGTTCCAAAAAATAAAATCAATCAGGCAAATGAGAAACTCTCTTGTCAAAACACTCCAAATCTACCATCATCATTTGATATACACTGCGGTGGCTGATTCATTTCTTTGGATTGAGTGGGTAGTCCGAATACCTATTTTATCCCCACTTAAATCCCCCTTTACTTCTTCATATATTCCAAGTAGTTAACATGTTCGATCCTTGTCGGTTTGACACGGTAGTTTGTTAATATTCTCTTATTCGGAACGATAGGGTGAATCTGAAATGAATACGCTTAAAGAGAAATTGGAAAAAAGAGAAACAGAATTAAAAACCGTGTCCGACACCATGGTGCAACACAAACAAAAACTTGTGAAGACAAGATCTGAAGTGGGAGGACTGAACAGGGAACTGGTTCAAACCAACCAGGCCATGTCCGTGCTGGCAAAACACATAGAGACCCAAAAAGATGAGCTGGAAAACAAGGTCAACACCACCATTACCACCAAGATTATGCCGATTATCAGAAAACTTCAAACTGAGCCAAGGATTAAAAAATTCTGGCCGGAAATCAATTCAATGGCCGAACATTTAAACAGCATAACCACCCAAAACAAATCGTATCATAAAACCATCAGCCTACTCACGGAAACGGAAATGAAAATTGCCGCAATGATAAAAAATGGAATGTCCAGCAAAGAAATTACAAGCTTGATGCACATTACTTTGGAAACCGTCAAAACCCACCGGAAGCACATTCGGAGAAAGCTGAACATTCATAACACAAAATATAAGTTGTCGTCATATTTGTTATCTGTATTGGGGAACGACTAAAACCCTAATCGAGCGTAAAACCAATGACCAATGAGTCAAATATTTAAACATTATTTAAGTTTGAATTTTCTTTATTATTTTTAAATACCCCGCCCGTCTGCGGCGAAGCCGCGTTATATAATCGTGAAACGATTATATAATAAAAACAGACAGATAAAGACAATAAGGCTCTGTAAGTCACGAGGCGGAGCTGCCTAAATCTTGAGACCTTTGAAAAATGTTCATTTTTGTTCAAGTTCAAGGAACGCGAAAATTTTAACCAGAGGAATACATTGAGTATTTCGAGGATTAAAATTTGAGCGTGACGTAGAAATTGGGCAAAAGGGGGCGTTTTGCAAAGGTCTCATCCTATCGTTGGACAATTTGAAGACAATGCATATACCAAATCTGATAATTTTCAACATTCTCGCTCACCCACTCACCAGAAAAAGGAAACAGAATGATATGGAAAGACGAAAATTCACGCGGTTTCGAACCCAGGATAATGCCTTTGCAGCGCTTCGAGGAGATTTTACCAAAGTGGGTAAAATCTACAATATCAGCCTTAACGGACTGGCATTCAGATATCTTGCCGAACAGATGTCCGAAGAGGATTACACCCATGTGGATATCTTTCTTTCGGACAACGGGTTTCACCTGCACGGTGTTCCCTGCACGGTCATTTATAATGTGAAGGAATCAACATCCAACTCACTTTCAATCTCGCCGTATCGATGTGGGTTGAGTTTTAAGCCGCTTAAAGAGGAGGTTCAGAATAAACTGGATTTTTTTCTGAATAACCATACAACAGGGGTTTCATCATCTTAGAGATTCCAAATGCATAAAACTCACAGCACAAGACACGTAGACCTGGCATCTCTTTGTTCCGTCTTCTATAAAGTTGTTTGATCTATCATAAAATGCATATCAACAAATCAAACCAAAACACGCAACTATTTAGTGGTAGCATCTCACATTCGGTAATAATGGTCTTGCGCTCAACGGTTCTTTGCCTCATTGTAATTTTTTTATGGTGTACCACAGCATTTAGCGCTCAAGGCGTGGAATGGGGGCGCTTCAGACTGACCCCAAAACTGTCCGTCGCAGAGGAATACAGCGACAACGTCTTTTTGACCGAAAAAGACGAAGAGCATGATTATATTACCAAAATTTCGCCGGAATTAACGGTGGACTTTGCTTTTGCCCCCGGAAGCATCCTTTCGTTAAGCTATGAAGGTGATTTTCGATTTTACTCCGAGTTCGATAACTTCAGAGAGGACCATCACCGGGGCGGCCTGTCCTGGACAGGGAAGACGTCAAAAGGCTCAACATTCGAGCTGGGCACCAAGGTTCAGGATAGTGCCTTTCAGCCCTATTCGGAGGAGGACCGGTCCAAAGACTTTGTGAAATGGGACGGTTTTGCCGATACCTTGCTCAAATTAGGGGCCTTCACCGACTTGGGCCTCAGGTATGATCGTACCTCTCGCAGGTTTGACAGCTCTCTTGACGAAATAGATGAATTCGACAGGGATACCGTTACACTGGATATACTATACAAAGGTTTTCCGCTCCTGCCCCTGCTATTCGAATATAGCTACTACCATCAGGATAACAACGACATGGACGGCCCTTCCACGGACATGGATACTCATACGGTCTTTGTTGGTGCACGGTGGGATCCGACTGCCAGGCTCAGCGGGACCCTCAAGGTCGGATATACTCAGACTGATTTCGAGGAAGTTTCTGATTTCAGCGGGTTCGCCACGGACATAGATCTGGCCTACCGTTTTTCGAACATCACAACGTTCAAGCTGTCCGCTTATCGCAGGGTCGTAAGAAGCACCTGGGCCGGCAGAGAGACCGGGGAGTACTTTATTTCTTCGGGCGGAAGTCTGTCTGCTGCATATCGCAAGGAACCCGTCGCCATAGTGCTTGATCTCTCTTACACAAACAATGACTTTCAACAAGAGGCTTCATGGTACGAAGATCGAGAGGATAATTACTTCCGCGCAGGCGTGCAGGGCAAATATCTTATGCGAGAATGGCTATCATTCTCACTGGGCTATCAATATAGTCGAAACGACTCAAACTTTGCAACCGTAGACTACACAGAGAACCGCGTGGAAGTGGAATTTTCCTTGTTCATCTAACGCGATCCAACCACTCGACTCCGCCTCAAGGCGGATGGAGCTAAATTTATGCTGAGCAGGTCATGTCTGGTAATATCCCTTTTTGCCTTTTACCTTTTATCTCTTAGCGTTTCCACTCCGGTCTTATCCGAGATAGAAGGCTACCATCTAGTCCCCAATGATGTCATTAAGCTGTCGATCTTTGCAGGCGGCCGGATGCAGACCGAAGTGGAGCTTACCATTTCCTCCAAAGGTTTCATCGCCTGCCCCTTCCTGGGCGACATAAAGGCAGAAGACCTGACCATTTCTGAATTGACGGATAAAATCAGGCAACCGTTGGCCACAGACTATTTTATAGAGCCACAGGTGATTATCTCTGTAAAAGAGGCCAAAAGCCCCCAGTGGAACGTATATGTCCTTGGAATGATCAAAAAACCGGGAGCATATGAGTTCAAGGAAGGAATGACAGCGCTGGATGCCTGCGTCCTTGCTCAGGGATTCCAAGTAGCTGCCGCCCCAAACCGTGCCACTATTACCCGAAGAGGAAATGGAGACACCGTGGTAATTAAGATAAATCTAAACGACGTGAGGGAAGGAAAGACAAAGGATATACCTTTACGGCCCGGCGACAGGGTCGATATCCCGCGATCACGACTGTAAGCCAATAACCAAATCACCCAATAACGGAATCGCTATGCAAAATATACCGGAAGTTCACCTCAAAGACTACCTCCAGGTTATCAGAAGAAGGAAGTGGATTATCATTGCCAGCCTCTTTATTACCGTAACCACGGTAGCCATAGGCAACTACGCTATGGAGCCAATCTACCAGGCTACCGTCCAGTTGATCGTAGATAAGGAGCAGCGCAAGTCTCCGGTCACCGGCGAGATGATGGAATATGAGAGCTACCAGTCTGAATCATTGACATTTCAGACATGCTTCTCCCTCATCGACAGTTTCCCTGTACTCAAAAAGGTGGTTGAGAGGCTGCCGGAAAGGCAAAAGCAAGAGACCGAGCCGGCCCCCCTTGTTGTGTTCAAAGAGGCCATAATAGAAAACATCAGAAAGATAAAGCAGTTCATCAGCGATCTTCTCCCTGCGAAAGAAAAGGAAGCAAGGCAACCGGCAGATGACCCCTCTCTGATACTCTACGCCCAGGTAAATGCCATAAGAAGCAGAATAAGGGTAGAGCCGATCACGGATACCCGTCTGGTCAACGTCAGTGTTGAGGATACCGACCCTGTCTTTGCCAGGGACATTGCCAACGCTGTGGCCCAGTCCTATATCGATTACCATATGACAAGCCGCCTTGAGACGGCCAGGGGTTCCATGGCCTGGCTCACAGAGCAGTTGCGCGACATGAAGGATAAGATAAAGGAATCTGAAAGGATCTTTTATGAATTCAAGGAAAGAGAAAGGATATTCTCCATTGAGGGAAAGCAAACCATAGATACCCAGAGGATAGCCGAGATCAACAGCTATTACGGCGATGCCAAGAGCAGGCGTCTGGAGCTGGAGGCAACGATACAGGAACTTAGAAAGATTCTAAATCATAATGCGGGAGAAAGGAGTCCCCCAACTATTATTAAGACCGGGGCGCTTCAAGACCTGTACGGCAAACTGGTAATGTCTGAGATAGAGCTTTCTAAACTTCAGAAGACATACAGGTGGAAGCATCCCATGATACTCGAGATGAATTCCAAGATTCAGCAGATCAAGGACACGTTTGATGCGGAGCTGAAAAAGACCCTGAAGAACCTCAACTCAGAACATAAAGTCATAAAAGATAGGGAGTGCTCTCTTCTTTCTACCATCCGTCAGTATGAAACAGAGGCCCTTGCCTTGAACAAGAAGGAGATGCAATACGCAATCCTGGAGAGAGAGGTTGAGACTAACAAAGATCTTCATAACCTTCTTCTTGCCAAGTTCAAAGAGACAAATATCACAGAGAATATGAATATAACAAATATAAGACTGGTAAAGCCGGCGGTAACCCCTGAAATACCGATTAAGCCAAAAAAGAAGCTGAATCTGATTCTGGGCGCCATAATGGGCCTCATGACCGGGGTCGGTTTTGCCTTTTTTTTGGAATACCTGGATCGTACCATCAAGACCCCTGAGCAAGTAGGTCAATATCTGGATCTCCCAATACTGGCCGCCATCCCAAAAGTAGGTAAATAGTGTCTGATAAATCCATCACCATCCCTGATCAGGGCTTTAACTCACTCTTTTCAGAGGCATATCGCAGCCTTAGGACCAATATCCAGTTCTCTCAACTGGATAAACTGGTGAAGACATTGCTTATCACCAGCAGCGGGCCAAAAGAGGGAAAGACAACCACCGTGGCCAACCTGGGCATAAGCCTGGCACTGGCGGGTGACCGGGTGTTGCTTGTAGATTCGGACTTAAGGCTTCCCACACTACACAAAATACTCAGAGTGAGTAACTCCTCAGGACTCACCAACATCTTAAAGGATGCCTATGATACCGACATAACCAGCGGCCTGCCCCAGAATCTCAGTATAGGGGACATATTTCAGTTGCTTACCCTACAGCAAAAGACCGGCATCCTTAAAGTGAAGGCAATGAAAGACCTGTTTGATATCACCTTTGAAATGGGAAGAGTTGTGGACGTCAACTGGATCAATCGGCCCGTGGAAAAGAGGTTGGCAGCCTTACTGGAAAAGGGCGGCAACATCACAGAGGACCAGGTACAAGAGGCTCTTGCCAGGCAGGAAGCAATACCACAGCGCCTGGGTTACATACTCGCCAATCTGGGCTATGTAGAACCTCAAGACCTGGACGGTCCCTTAAAACTTCATCTCATGGAATCGCTAACCCACATCTTCTCTCTCAAAGATCCGGGCTGCGAGTTTGAAGAAAAAACGGTCGTAGAATACGACACATCCGTGTTTAATACTCCCAGGGCTGCCGGTATGATCCTTGAAACCCTTCCAGGTGCAGGTGAGCAGCCGTTTATTGAAGGTAAGATATTCTCTTTTGTTAAAGATACCCAAATAGAAAACCTGAAGGTCATCACCGCCGGCCCCGTGCCGCCAAACCCTTCGGAATTGCTGGGTTCAAAAAGGATGCAGGCCATGGTAAAGAGGCTTGCAGGCAAATTCGACATCCTGATTTTTGACTCGCCTCCTATCACTTCGGTTGCCGATGCCTCCAACCTGGCCTCATTCCTGGACGGGGTGATCCTTGTGCTACAAACCGGTTTTATGGATCGGGATATTATCCAGCGGGCCAAGCAGCAACTGGAAAACGCAAATGCAAAAACCCTCGGGGTAGTCCTGAACCAGGTAGACCTGAACCGGGACGGGTACTATTACAGGTATTATTCGTATTACGGCTACGGCGAAAAGGAAAAAAGGTAATAGTTCACCGCAGAGGCACAGAGCGCGCAGAGTTTTCCTTTGCCGTTTTCCCTGCCCCGTTAAATGTGAAACCTATTTAACCGGGGTCAACGGCAAAAAAAAATCATCTTACTCTGCGTTCTCAGTGTCTCGAACGAGCGCAGCGAGTGGGCGGTTAACAACGAAAGACATAAGCACAATTCACTATTCACATGTTTCATTCTATAGTTTATGACTCGGTAATCGAATCCGGCTTAATCGCCATCCTGATCTTCACCCCTTTGGCCAAAGGAGCAACAGAGCTGTGGTCTGTCTCTATCGTCAATTTCATCACCCTGATTATGCTTGTTGCCTGGCTCCTTAAGATGCGTTCTACAGGAGGATTCAAAATCAAAAAGACCTCCTTGGATTATCCAATTTTAGCCCTTTTGGTAATAGCAGCAGCCTCGACCATATTTTCAATCGACCGAACCGTCAGCATCTCTGCCTGGCCTAAGATCGTAACCTATGTTTTGCTTTTCTATCTGGTGGTAAATAACATAAATACCAGGGAGAAGATAAGAAGGGTAGCCATTACTATTATATGTGTTGGAGCCTTCCTGTCCATTTTCGGTTTGATAGAATACCTGAAAGGAATCGACGGGAGTAAAGCACTTATTACTGCCACCTATGCCGGCTATGCCGGCAGCCATAACCACTTTGCCGGTTATCTTGAGATGGCTATCCCCGTGGCTATTGGTATGTCTTATGCCATGACTGAAACCGGAAAGAGGATCATCCTGGGATATGCCATCATGCTTATGGTGGTGGCACTCATCCTTTCGCTTTCGCGTGGCGGCTGTGCTTCAGTTGTCATATCCATGTGTGTTATGGGCATCTTGCTTTCAAGGACCGGCCATTTCACCAGGAAGGTATGGCTCCCTCTAAGTTTCTTGTCTGTTGTATTCGTAACTTTGGCTATAATTGGTATGAATCCAATAACAAAGAGAGTTTTAGAAACCAGGAAGCAGATGGAGGACCTCACAAATTATGGTCGCATAAAGACATGGGAGAGAACCATTAACATAATAAAGGACCACCCCTTATCCGGAACAGGCATTGGGACTTTTGCTGCTGTTTTCCCCCGATATCACCCTCCTGACTTTCGTCTTCGTGACGTATATGCCCATAATGACTATCTTCACATGATCTCTGAGACAGGAATCTTTGTTCTGCCTTTTATTTTCTGTGTCATATTTAATACCTTAAGATCAGGCATAACTACTTTTCTCCGGACAAAGAGCAGGTTTAAGCAGGGCATAGCATTAGGCACCGTGGCCGGCATTGTCGCGATCCTCATTCACAGCTTTGTGGACTTTAACCTGCACATTCCCGCGAATGCCATACTATTTATAGTTTTGGGATCTCTCGTGCAAGTTCAGAGCACAAGATCTAAAGTCCATACAGCGCTAATGACGCCCCTTTGAGCTGTTTAACCGGGCCTGCCCCGTTCAATTTACGATAGTAACAGTTTAGCCCGTTGAATTCCGTTTATCGGACATGCTGAAAGCTTGATTCAACTGGGGTGTAACGTATTTAACTGGGGGTTCAAAAAACGAAACGCGCAATTTCAACCCCGTTATATATTAAATGATCATAAGGTTATACTCCCTGAGAATACTTAAGAGTACTGCGAAATAAAATGATCTAAGTCATAGCAAAGAAATAACCTCCTGATAGCATAAAGGTAAGCAAA
>Ga0315545_1001426_pt1 | contig 23283 bp, 19 predicted proteins | sample SalMarSW160210MG_FD_203096 | JGI IMG/M metagenome (GOLD analysis project Ga0315545, IMG submission 203096) | Salt marsh sediment microbial communities from the Plum Island Ecosystem LTER, Massachusetts, United States - Salt Marsh Sediment SW1602-10 ...
TTCGCTTGATCTATAGGCCAAGGTGTTCCGTACGGTCCGCGAATACCGAGAATATCTCCCCGCCGCATTTTATCCATTGCTTTCGTCACTGAACCTACTGCTCGTGTAGTATGAACGAGTGTCCGCGGATTAGCCGGATCGCCGCTGATAGAGATTGGAATTTCTCCGACGCCGAATGCATAAACCATATTAAATTGTCCGGGCAAAAAGGTAAACTCTTCCAAATCGCCCTGCGGCTGTAATTCAAGAGTAAAGGTATCTTCCGTTTCGTGTTTCACGCGCCGAATTTGAAACGGCCACGGAAGCATCGGATTCCGTTTATAGTCAACTTTAAGAGATTGTAAGTCAGGAGCGGTCGCCATAGATATCCAATAGTTGTAAACGTGTGGATTCCAATCGTTTTGTTATAATGTCCGCAAATCGTTTTAGTAATTCGTACCCGAGATTATGATCGTTTTCACATTTATTACGCAAGCACTTTCCATCAAGAGCAATCATACGTGTAAGTTCCAATGCCTTTGCATCAAAGTGCCATGTATAAGGCGGTACAAGCCACGACCAGCCGAGAATGTCTCCTTCGCCCAATGTTTCAATGATGAGAGGTCCTTTATTAGGCGTCATCAACTGGAGTGTTACCTTTCCCGAACGTATAAGGTAGAAGTGATTTGCTTCTTCACCTTCTCTATGGATCATCTTACCAGCATCGATCCGGACATTCGAGGCACAACCGACAATGAGTGCAAAATACTCTTCACCAAGTTCTTTGAAGAATGTGTGTTCTGTAAGAATTTTTTTAAGATCTTCCATAGTTTTTTCCCTTCATCGGCGTTAACTCAATTATGGTTGATTTTCACGAATTGCCCGAACTTCTTCTGTAATATCTATACCGACCGGACACCAAGTAATACATCGCCCGCACCCGACACAGCCGAACGTACCAAACTGGTCTACCCATGATGCAAATTTGTGTGTTACCCATTGGCGATAGCGTGATTTTGCAGACGTGCGGACACTTCCGCCATGAATATATGAAAAGTCCAGTGTGAAACATGAATCCCACTTACGTATGCGATCCGCTTGTTTTCCTCCAAGATCGGTTACATCTTCCACAGTGGCGCAGAAACACGTCGGACAAACCATTGTACAATTAGCGCAGGTAAGACAAAGCGCTGCGGTTCGTTCCCAGCGCGGGTGCTCAGAATTTTGATAAAGAATATTTTTCAGATCGGTGGTATCAACCGAGCGGCGAATTTGAGTTTTAGTCTGCTCTGTAATTTTTTTGGCTGTAGCAATATCCTCCTCTGTTGCCTTTGTGCATTTAATGCTTTTAAGAATATCTTCCCCTAATGCCGTTCCGGCTTCCGCGATAAAGTAATGATTCTTATTGTTTAATACTTCCGTCAACGCAAGATCGAATCCGGCTGTTGCTTTTGGTCCGGTATTCATCGATTCACAAAAGCAGGTTCCGCCGGCCTGACTGCAGTTTACCGCGACAATAAATATACCTGTACGTTTTTTCTGATAGAGAGGATCAACATATGGACCGCCAAGAAACACTTTATCCTGAATAGTAATAGCATTTAACTCACATGATCGGACTCCAATGAAAGCATATTTAATAGGTTGAAATTCTTCCGGTGCCTGTTTCTTTAAATTCTGCAAATCAAGGCCTTTTGTACTTTTATGCGTGGCAAACAACTTCTGGATCGGCGGGAAGAGAAATTTCTTCCATGATTGCGGACCGACAGTCCAGGCAAACACGGCATCATCATCTCTTCGTTTCAAACGATATGTACCGTTGGTTTGTTCATCTGTCCAACCATTAGGAAGGTCTTTGGCATCGGTAAGTTCATCGTAAATAATTGCGCTATCGTTAACAGTCGGGCCAATAACTTTAAATCCCCGACGTTTAAGAGTCACAATTAGATTATCAAGTTCGGCACGTTCAAATATGAAAATCTTCACAGGGCACCTACATGATTGCTGTGTGATCCTATAATATGAATTATAATTACCACAAGTTCAAATCTGCAAACACTAAATTTTTATTTTATTATCTTGATGATACTGTTTTAATAGGTCCTCAATAGTTTGTGTAATTAATTCACCATCAACCGGTTTATAAAAGATAATATCAGCGAGATCGTCGATGGATTTATTTATCTCCGGTGTAAGAGACAAATATGCACGCAGCGCAATAACAGGAATCGTAGCCGCTGTTCGGCGTACGATGTCAAGTTGCTTTACGATATCGATTGAGTATGTAAAAAGGTCTATGAGAACAAGATCCGGTGAAATTTCTTTGATCGCCTGTTCAAACCGTTCTAAACAGTGTTCACGAATAATCTGGAATCTATCCTCAAGGTTCAATAAGAGAAACTGTGATAGATCCGCATCAGGACTGAAAACAAGCACACGCTTTTTAATGACTGCAGCACTGCACGACAGCTGCTTCCTGTCACTTATATCAGAAACAATATGGTTGGGCATATATTCTCTTTTTCTCCTTATCTACATACCGACCGGAATTAAATTATAAATTCTGTGCATTCAAAATCTGATCCATAAAGATCCGCCTGAGATTTAGTGTAATTCATTTTATTACTATTATCAACAGAGCAAAAAAACTTTTCTTTGCTCTCTGTATAACATTTCAAAACAATCACACCGCTTGCTACCACGAAAACAACTCCTGCAATCCACCAATGCAGCTTCATATGAATTTCTCAATAAGTATTGAACAACCATTCGTTTGGAATGTTATTCTCAAGGAATGTGCCAATTTCAACATGATAAATTCCTTTAAATTTATGAATGATTCCATATATCCTGAGCTTTTTACTATTCAAAGTTTGCCGGTTTTGGGAAACCATTCTCTATGGATTTCCTACAAATTAGAAGGCATTACTGCCGAATAAACTTAATATTTCCAACCTGAAAACACATAAAGCTCGAACCTTGTATCCGGTTTAACGGGTATGAATCTGCAGCTCTTCTATTTTACGATAAAGCGAAGAAAGACTGACACCTAAGACCTTAGCCACGACCTCTTTATTTTGTCCATACGTAGCAAGTGTTTGCTGAATAAACTGCCTTTCAAAGCTTCTAACTGCATTCTTCAACGATCCGTGACCGGAAGAAACGCTGGAAATGTCTTCTACAGGCCTCATGTATTCCGGAAGATGGTCAATTTTAATAAAATCCCCGTCGCAAAAGATGACGGATCGTTCAATGACATTTTCCAGCTCCCTGACCTCGCCTTTCCATTGATACTGGAGTAAGGCGCGCATTGCATCGTTGGCGAAACCCTGAATTGGTTTGCTCATTTGTTTTTTGAATGTTTCAAGAAAATGATGTGCGAGCACCGGAATATCTTCCGGCCTTTCCTTGAGCGATGGCAAATCAATTTCGACTACATTCAATCGATAGTATAAGTCGTCGCGAAACTTGCCGTTTTCCACTTCTTTTCGTAAATCTCTATTCGTTGCGGCAATAATGCGCACATCTATATTTATTGGATCTGTCATACCAACAGGCGTAATTTCCTTCTGTTCCAGAGCACGCAAAAGCTTCACCTGAAGTTGAATGGGAATCTCACTCACTTCATCAAGAAATACAGTTCCGCCGTCGGCAACTTTCAATAATCCTTCTTTGTCTACAGTAGCACCGGTGAAGGATCCTCTTTTATGGCCGAAGAGTTCACTTTCAAATAATGTGTCAACGATGGCACCGCAGTTGATCGGCACAAAGCGTTTTTCACGGCGCGGACTATTATAATGAATAGCTCGCGCAACAAGTTCTTTCCCTGTACCGCTCTTGCCGGTGACCAATACTGTACCCTCGCTGGAAGCAACACGCTTAATAACTTTAAACACTTTTTTCATTGACATACTCTGCCCTATAATATGTTCGAAGTCATACGTACGCTGAAGTTCTTGACGTAGCAGCGAATTCTCAATCACCAGCGCATGATAGTCGCACAGTTTTTTAACGCGATATAAAAGATCGTCAAAGTTGATCGGTTTTAAAATATAATCCGCAGCACCTTCACGTAACGCCTGCACTGCAGTTTCGACGGAACCAAATGCCGTAATTATAACGACCAGTGTCTGCGGCGTCCGCTGTCGGATCTGCTTGAGCAGATCAACGCCTTTCATCTCAGGCATTTCGATATCCGTGATAATGATATCGAATGTATTCGATTCATGTTTCGCCATTGCGTCCTTACCGTTTCCCGCTTCTTCAACGTTATACCCTTCCTTTTTTAAAATAAAGGAAAGAGACTCACGGATTATTTGTTCGTCGTCAACGACTAAAATACGCTGCGCCATCATGCACCTTTTATTGGAAAAGACAATGTGAATATGCTTCCCTGTTCCGGAATGCTTTCAACAAAGATATCGCCGCCGAAACTTTTAACAATACCGTAACTTACCCACAATCCCAGTCCTGTACCTTGACCCGTGGTTTTTGTTGTATAAAAAGGCTCAAAGATTTTTTCTAATGCTGAAGATTCAATTCCTTTTCCGGTATCCTTAATAATCACTTCGATTTTTTGTTCATTCTTTCGACTAAGCACTGTAATGACACCATGACGGCCGTCCAGCGAATCGACCGCATTCATCAGAATATTGATAAAAACCTGAACAATCTGATCCGGTACTACAGCAATTTCCGGAAGCTGTTCATCAAGCTCTAGTGTAAATGTAATGTCTTTTACTTTCTTTCCATATTGAACAATATTCAGCGCTTCTTTGATAATGCGGTTGATACCGGCCGGTTTTACCACGTGCGTGGACGGACGGGAGAAATCTACAAGATCACGAATAATTCGTGCGATACGATTAATCTGACTATTGATGAGATCTAATTTCTCTTTGGCAAATCCGTCCGTACTTGTCCGTTGAATAACCTGCACGAGTGATGAGATAGCAGTTAAGGGATTACCAACTTCATGGGCAATGCCGGCAGCAAGCGTACCGATACTTTCCATTCGCTGTGATCTGACAAGCTGCTGCTCGAGAATGATTTGTTCCGTGATATCCCGATGAGCTCCAAGATAGCCCGCGATAACACCATGTGAATCAACAATGGGGGAAATAACTAATTCTGTAAAGAAAGGTTCCCCGTCCTTTCGACGGTTTTCAACTCTTCCAACCCAGACTTTCCCGGAGATAATCTGCTTCCAAACTTCAGACCAGAATCCTTTACCGTGTTTTCCGCTGCTGAGAATTTTCGGATTCTTTCCAATCAGTTCTATACTGGAATATCCGCTCACTTTTTCAAATCCCGGATTAACATACACCATCATTCCATTGGCATCTGTAATCTGTATGGGATTGATTGTATTATGAATAACGTTGGAGAAACGCAAAAGGTCCAGCTCCTTGCGTTTTTCCTCTGTGATATCACGAAGGAAAAGAATCCAATATTTTTCCCTGCCCAACCGCAACAGGCGCACCAGGCCCGTTACATCAATAATTGATCCGTCGCGTTTGTAAAACTTTGTCTCAAGATTCATTTGGTTGGAAAATGGGAGCACCTTTCTGAAGACAGCTCGTTCGTCTTCCGGGATTATGTCGAAGATATACTTCGGACGGTAAGGCTGAGCAACGACTCCAAGCTCATCTGCTGCTGTTTTATTGGTATCAAGAATTCTGCTTTCACCATCCAGAATTAATACCATCTCAGGCAACAGATCAACAACGCGCCCATATTGCGAAAATAGGAACGATAGATCAGGCATATTGAAATTATAAGGTACGTCAAGGTTCGGAGATTGGCAATACAAACGAACAGTAAAAAAACGGCTCTCATCGATACATCTACAAACATCGAGAATAAGTCTCTCAATAAGATTCAATACATCATTTTCGAACTTTTCCCGATCGAATTAATTCTAATCTCTCACGTGCAAGCGCATCGAAGTTCGTTTCAAGGTATCGCTGAAAACAATAAGCAGATCTCTCAAATTCCTTGTTTTCAAAAAAATATAGCCCTAAATTATAGTATATTTCAGGACATAATTCCGTGCTTTTCAATAAACCATTGAGACCAATCTGAATTGCCTTGCTGTAACTATCATCATAGTAACAAAAGGTGGATAGTCCCAATTCCTTTTGGGGAAAATATCGTCTTGTCAATCTGAATATTTGAGGAATATGTAAATAGTTACGCCTTAAGATACTATCGATCTGTATCGAGCCAATTTTTTTATACTGACTTAACTGCGCCGTATAAGAAAAAGGAGGGATAGAATCTGCATATCCTTTCTTCACATAAATGGCAGCTATCTCATCAAAATACAGTAACCGCCAAGTAGTATCTTTCTTAAAATAATGTATCCATAGAAATTCATCCTGGTAAGGGAATATAACAATTTCAGGTTGATATTTCTTGAGAATCTGACTTTTATTGACAGTATTCCAAAGGAATGAATATTTGCTATAGAATTCTTCACCCATGACTTCAAGTCTTCCATCGATCGATACTTTTTGTGGAAGCATGTACATAAGAAATCCGCCAAAATTGACATTATTGAGGATCTTTCCTTCCAAATGATTGCCCCGCAAATAAAGTGAAGCTTTATATGGGAGCATATTATTGTCATACCGGTAACCAAACCTCAGATTGGATCCAAAATTGATGTAATAGGAATCTGTTATAATCGCTTTTATCAATACAATAGAAAGCGCTATGATAATACCGCTAAGAATTATTTGAATTTTTGTCAAGTTCCACAATGTTTTTTTTGGCGCTTTATTTTCGACAGGAATGCTTAGTTGAAGACCTTGAATTGTGAACGGAAGAACCGCAAAAAGAAAGAATCCAATATTTTTTAATGCTGTACATCCGAGATATAAAAAAAACAAGAATACGAGAAGTTCGTGCAATTGAATTCGTTTCAAGCAGATAATAAAGACAATAACACTTACAACAAGAAAGATATGGAAACAAAATAGAGGCTCAATAAGAACAAATGCTCCATTACTATAATTACTTATGAAACGTAACGGGGAGATAAGTTCACCAATACTACTTTTAAAAATGTTTGAACCCTGTAACAACTGAAATTGGCGAAAAGGATATGCAACTCCATTGAAAAAATAGGGATTGACCAAAGAAACCACAATCGAGAGCAATCCGTATTGTGTTACAGGCGTCCACAATCTCCGTTCTCTCCAGAAAGATCCTAAAATATAGCTTCCGATCACTATCCATCCAATAATAAAAATGGAATGTGTGTTCGTCCATAATATCATAACTAATGGAAGGAATACAAGGGTTTTTCTTCCTCGTTCGACATATTCATCAAGAATTATGAAAACAAGATTCAGATATACCCAGGAAAAAACATGTGGTCTCGTTTCAAAAAGAGCGGCAACTGAATATATTGTTAAAAATAATAACCATTGCCAATGAGATAATTTGTTCAAATTTTGCTTTCGTGTAATACGAAACAATACAAGGATAAAACTTACAATTATAAGCAATGCATTACTTGCCACCAATCCGAACTCACCAGACAAAGTATCGATAATGGCGATTGTTATTTGATACAGCCATTGCAAGTCGATGTATTCGTGAGTTCCAACAGTATAGGTAAACATATCTTTTCCGGGAAACTCGATATTTTGTAACATCCATATGCCTGTCTTCAGGTGAAACCCTAAATCCGGGCTGTGAATTTGTCTAAAAGCAAGAATAACAATCAGAACGAACAAGAGAGAGAGAGTAATTTTATTTGATAGGGAAAGAGATTTCATGTGCATTAGCATCTTTTGAATCATAAGCTGCATTTCTTTTTATTATACGATATTCTGTGTGTCAAATGAATCAAGCGATAAAATAATCTATGCTATTCTTTTATTTATTATTGAAAAACCAAATTGTTTATACTTTCCACATTATTCCGGCCATGAATGAGAATATTCTTTTCGGCATCGAGGAAGGCACTGAATGTAGCCACTTATGACCACGAGTTGTTCCGTTAACTTTCCGATATAGATCAACACTGTATCTATATCTAGAAAAAGAGCCGGCTGACCAATTGTAATAACAATCAAAGATACGCTAAGCTTCAGAGATTGGCAAGATACAAAAATAAAAAAAACGGCGGCCACTTCTGGCACGCCGAGCTTTTAAATAAAATCGAGTGGAAAATAATGATTTCACATACTCAAGTAATGGTAGTGTAAACTTTATATACCCATTTTAAATCTCATTATCCCAGCTTTTAAATTTCTTGGCAGACTTTCCAAGCTCTTTTTGTACCTTACCTAATTCTATTTGGGATTTTTCCATCTCCAAATGCATTTCGACATCATCGAATGGATCTGTACGGAACATTCGAATATGAGGTTTCGGAATAACAAAATTATTCGGCATAAATTGTTGTTCTTCAAACTCTACATTCAGTATTTTCTTTTCGTTTTTTCGAATTACTTCAAACTCCACAATATCACCTTCATCATACTTTTGAAGTTTTCTCCGGATTTTCTCCGCTGTATCCACGGTTTTTTCCCCGACACGAATAACAATATCACCGGCTTTAAATCCTGCTTTTTCAGCAGCACTCTTGTTTTCCACTTCCTCCACCAGTACTCCTTCGTTATTCGGTGCGTTAAAATATTCTCCGAGTTGTTCGTTGAGAGTGAGAAGCCGAAGTCCGAGAATACGGCTGCCTGTAAACACATGCACATCGGGTATTCGCGGCATTCTGCCAAACACATAACGTTTCAGTTCTTTTTTCCTGCCGACTATTAACTGAATGGTCTTCTTCTCACCGTCGCGGACAAGGATTATGCTTACTTTTGTGTTAGGCGGGATTCGACGCACTGCTTTAACCAAATCGTCTGAATTAAATATCTTTTTTCCATTGAATTCAATAATAACATCATTTTCCTGAATTCCTGCAGAATCTGCCGGACTATCTTCAAGGACCTCTTTAACATATGCTCCTTCTTCATGATCAAGCTTTTCCTTCCGGACGATTTTTTCATTTACATCTTGTACCATAATCCCGATCCAGCCTGATAGTTTTATATTCTCTTTCTTTTTTATCCCGCTCGAAGACTTACCGCTTGCACCAAGCATAGTACCCGTTGTTAAAAGGAGTGCTAACGATATACCCCCTATTATTCGTAACATTGTTCTCATAATTGCGCATCCTTTCTGATATTTTATTATATACATTGAATTCTTCTGTCGGTTTAATTCTATAGACGGCACGTATACAAAATTGTTCCCAATGAAGAGTTTTCTATAAAGATTTGATCCCATATTGAACTAATAAAACTATCGTAACTTTGTCGAGATAAGAGAAATTCTACAGGTTCTTAATGCGCAAAGACCTGAAAGAACAAATTTATATAACGGATAGAGGTAACTTATCGTTTTATCCACCTTTCTGTATGATGTTAGTTATCAAAGTTCTCCTGATTTGTAACTGGTTTGAAAATGTTGTATAATTTTGTAAGAGTTTTTATAAAGCGGTTTCATTAAATTTCACGATAAGAAATACAAACAACCAATAACACGAAAAAACCATGATAAGACTGGTATCAAAGAAAACTGCTGATTATCAGGCGAAAATAATACAATTAATTGGTAACGTATGTACACATAAATTATTTACAAGATATAGAGATATTGCCTTCATCGTCATTGCGGTAATTGTACTTATTTTCCGAAAATCGGATTCCTTATCCAATCCACAACTATGGGCAGAAGATGGGACGGTATTTTTTACTCAGCAGTACGAACATGGCGCGGGATCAATTTTTACCGCATATGCCGGCTACCTCCATATTGTTCCAAGACTCATTGCAGTATTCGCAGACTCGTTTTTTTCATATGCTAATATACCGGCTGTTTATAATTACGCGTGTCTATTTATTACCATTATAGTAATTGCTCATTGTTTTTCACCAAGGCTGCAATTACCGTTTAAGCCTTTCTTGGCTCTTTCCATTGTATTAGTTCCACATTCATTAAACGAGGTTTTCCTGAATATAACAAATATCCAATGGATACTATGTCTATTACTCGTATTAACGCTGCTAAAGGATCCCCCGGATATTAATTATGGTAACCATACTTTACAGGTCCTATCTGATTTTAGTATAATAATTATTGCAGGATTAACGGGACCATTTTTGATTTTCATGTTTCCTTTTTTCGCATGGAAATTCTATAAAATGAAAAAGACTCATGGACATATTTTGCTCGTGACAGCATTCTGTATTGTATTGATTCAACTTATTCAAATAGTTCCAAATACAAGAAGCATACAAGAAAACAGCATATTTAATTTGGAACTTTATCTTTCTATCATTGGAAGACAACTGTTTGGCGGTCTGTTCTTAGGAAGGGCTTTAAAGTACAGCAATGGAATATTGACAGGCATCTGTGCTTTAGCCTATTTTGGATTTCTCCTCTATTTGTCGTATAAAAAATCACCGGAAGACAAGCGATTATTAAATATAGTTATTATGGTTTTAAGCATATCGGCGGCAATACTGGGTGCTGTCATCATTAATCATAATTTTTCTCCGCTTATTATGGAGATATCCAGTGGATGCAGATATTTTTATGTACCATATGTAATGATTGCGTGGTCTTTAATATTCTGTATAAATCAACGTGGAATTTGGAAAAATATTTTTGTGATATCATCGCTGCTCCTTATACTATATTCATCTGTTACAGTCGGCATACGGACAAAAATGACAGACTATAACTGGAAATATCACAGTAGCTTGATTGGAACAAAAGATATTATAAACATCCCTATAAATCCAACTTGGTCTATAACCCTGCACAGCAAAAAGAAATAATTGTATATCGTATGCGCCCATAAAATTGACGCTTATGATCGCAGGAATAATCGGCTCCGTACAAGACTATTTACCTGTCATTACAAACACTCAATTTAAAATAAAATTCGTTTCCACTACTTATGGGTTGTATCCAGTGAAAAAATCATATGCAACAATAGATAGGATACCAAGTTCTTTCAACAAGGAGGTTCCCTCTCTATTATAATAAGCTCTTATAGTCATTTAAAGAATTCCGTCCTTAGTCAAGAGAAGATTCAAAACGAAGGTCTATCTATTCGATACATATCCGCTCCAATCTGTTTAAAACGAAATCCATCTTCTATCAAACGCACGATACTTGGATCACTTACACAAAGTAAACGTAGAGTACTGGATGGATATCGATTACGAGAACGATCGAAGTGCCGTCCCCCGAATGCGGTACAGTAGTACACCGTCATTCCGGTAGGGATATAACAGCGCTGGATGGGCAAATAAAATGGTTTGCCATCACTGATATACGATTCCAGCGATTTGACCGGTAAGTCAGTATCATGTGGATAAAAAACATAGACGCTATCCTGCCTATAACCTTCTGCAAAATAATAATACCAAAAATACTCACCCCAGTCATAATCCGGGCAAATGATGAGTGACTTTCTGCCGATAGTCTTCAATGACTGCTCAACGAACACCTTCGCGTTTAAATTGCCGCTTTGATCCGCCTTTTGATAGTTAAGAGTTAGAAAGAGGCAAGGCACACAAACAAGAGAAAGCTGAAAAAGGGTCAAGTATTGTGCTTTGCAGCGGCCAGCAATCCATTCAAGACTGATTCCGAGAGTTAATGCTAAAATATAATACACAGGAATCATATATATAAATATATCCAGAATTCCATATAGACATGTAAATACAAATGTTACTGCCGCACCCAGAATAAGAAATATTCTCAATGAAGCATCACGAATAGCGAAAAAACCAAGTATGGCGATAGGTAAAAGCACTGAATATTCAAGCCACGCTAAGCGAAGCATGACAGGCATTCGAAGATAAAAAATTTTATTCAGGCTGCTGTCTATTAATTTGTCCTGAAACTGTCCTCCCCTTACGTAATACCAAAGATCCTTAAAATCCGAAACTGCTATTTCGAGATAAGTTGTGTCTTGCGCATATGTTCTCCAAAAAAGATAACCATACTGAGCTGCACCAATCACAATGATCAAAAAAACACAAGCCACAACGCGCACACTCCATAAGTATTCCTTTCGTGTCTTCCACACCAAAAAGAGAAGCGCGGGAAGGAATGTGATCATAGAAAGGTGTGTACCAAAGGAAAGTGCATATATCGTACATCCGATAAAAAAATCACGCTGACGCAGAGTCTGATGCCAACGAATAAAGAAAAATAACGTAAGTCCGACAAATAAAATATTGAGAGTATAAATTTCCGCTATAACGGACTGGGACCAGAGAGTGTATGTAAAAGTAAATGTGAGCGACACGAAAAAAGCCACCGAACGCCTAATCGATAATCTCTGAAGCAAAAAAAATAAAACGACAATAGCAGCGGTTGCACATACAGCAGAGAGAAGATTCGCCTTGAAGGAACAATTACCCCAAGGAAATATAGTAACAAAAAGGTAATTGAGCATTGTATACCCGGGAGCACCTGGTTCATGTGCAGTACCAAGAACCTCTCCGACAAACTGAAATTTCGTTGTGTCCCCACTATATCCTATTCCGCGCAAGAGTGTAGTTATATACACTCCAAGAACCACAAAGACAAGGATCACTATATGGAGCCTTTTCTTCATGTAACTCAGGATTGAATGCAGATTAGTCATAACTTATTAAAAGAGATTATAAATTCAGCTAAAACGGAACAGCTCTGTTAAGATGAATAATCGAAATTCGACCATTCAATAGGATTCAATGTACTCAACTACGAAATTATCAACAATAAGAAATTTAAATGTAAGTATTTTATTATCCGTATTTGCGCAAAATCAATTATTTATTCTTTTCATATATCGTAATCCAAAACAAGTGTGTTGGCTTCTTTAGCAGACTATTTGCATCGGTTATAAGCAATGTATCTTTAATATTGCGATATTCGAAACGAGCAACGGGAGTATAGTACAACTTCGCAAAACCAAAAAACCATTTATCTAATTCCTCCAGACTTTTGGGTTTTTTATACCATTCAGGTTGAATATTTGTATAAATAAGCAACTTTGGAGAAGCTGATTCCACTTGATGCATCATTTCAAAACGGAATTGTTCAGCGAAGGGCTGATCTTCAGCAATCGAGTAAGTATAGATAAATGATGTAGCAGATCGGCGCTGAGAATAGAATAAAAATTGCGGTTCATTTCCCATGATTGTTATTCGATCTTCTTTTAAGGTTTTTTCTTTTATAATATCTGCAATTAAAGAAGAGAAGGGAAAAGGATGTTGATGATATACTGCTTGTGTTACCTCTGCAGGTGAAAATTGATAAAGAACGTCCCAGTGAGCAGCTATAGTACCAATAATTGCCGTTGCAAGAATAAAAACAGGCGGAAAATATCTTACTATTGAAGAAGATGCAGATGAAAAAATATGAAAAATATGTCTAATTCCAATCCCAAAAAGCAAAGCAGCGGCAGGCAATACCAAGATAAAATAATGCGGTCTGAAATAGAAACCAACCGAGAAAGCAGTGATGCCGGCTATGAATAATTCCAAAATGAAGATGGTCGATTCTCTATTCCTTTTACTTAAAAATAAAGTAATAAATCCCACACCGGCAATAATCCAAATAAGCGATGCAAAATGCCAGATGGATTGGAAACCCCCGATAAAACTGAGCTTTATATCACCTATTGACAGAATTGAACTATATTTCTCTGCATAAGTAAAAGTCCAGAGATAAAATTTTTCAAGAACTCCTGCAAAAGCAAGATAGAAAAAACACAAGAGCAGAGGAATAATGATTCCCCCTGAATAGGCAAAAATATATTTCCAATAATTCTTTTTATCTAATGTTTTGTTTCGCCCCATTAAAACTAGCAGAGCTGCAAATCCAAAGAAACCAAAGAACGTGCCGTGTTGTTTCATAACCGCTGCACAACCAAATAGGATACCACTAAATACAATATAATTGAATCGAGTTTTCTTTAGTCCGGAAAGCAAGAGGATATTTGCACCTATCACAAAGGGTATAATGAAATGCTCGGCATTTGCCCAAAATCCTTGAACATGGTAGCTTATGCTTAAAAGCGCAAAAGCAGCCGCAGAAGCAGCCGCAATCCAATCATCATACGCTATACGTGCAAAAACGTAAAGAAGTATAATTGAAATCAAATTGACAACGAGTAAACTAAAATGGATCGCCGTGTGTGTCTCACCGAAAAGCCATAATATTCCGGCATAGATAAAGTAAATACCGGGGAATTTCATATTATATGCTTCAGTGTAAGGTGGAGTTCCATCGAGAATAAGCTGCCCCATATAGGCATATTCACCTTCATCACGTTCCAGTGGAACATTAAATAAGCGCGCCCGAAAAACAATTGTGAAAAGAATAATGAAAAGAAGGAAAATGAGAGGAAGAGAATTACTTAGTATTTTCAATCTCATATATCTTTGTTGCCCTTTGCCACTTTATTAAGGTCTCTCAGTTTTGGATTTTAATTTGAGACGTTCTTTGTACATTACATTCTCAGGTTTCCAGCTCTTAAAAATGCAACAGTACAAACAAAAACCCAACCACCTTTGTGCAAAAGATGGTTGGGACAATATTATAAAAACCTCTATCTTTATTCAAGACGGAGAGGTTATTCAGCAAAGTCGCCCGTAAAGCTAGAAAAAGTTAATCTTCCTTCCGCATCTACCGCACCAACAACTGTCGATAAATTCCCAGATGACATACTTGATCCTGTGAACGTTACAACTGCAGATGTCCCTGTTCCTGAAGGCACAGCCGCATACGTCGCATTATCATTACTTGACATCTTATATGGAATATTATAATTAGTATATTCTCCACCACCGCCAGCCATGGAGAGTGGACGGATTTTAAACTGATATGCATTTGCGGCAAGGTTGTTTATATCATTGATAATCGCATCTTTGTTCGCCTGAATACTATTCGCAGCAAACAGGCTCAATCCGACGGCAATTGCGATACCGACAATGATAACGCCGAGGATGATAAGCAATAATTGTTGTTGTCCCATAATAAATCCTCCAAAAAAATGTTATTAAGTAAGTGAACTATGTTAATCATTCATTTCTATCAGGAATATTATCTCCAAGTTCTGTACCAAGATTATTTCAATGAATTTCAATGAATCTTTCTTCTTTTCCAAGTAAAAGACTTTATAATCTTGTTTAAGATACGGAATTATTTACCTCACCCGGTCAGGATTACACAGGATGAAATTACCGTAATCAATAATTTTCTCTAATATTCCCCATTATCAGGCCTGGGTTGCTTTCTATTCACATCCTTCGTATCTTGAAAATATGGAAGAATAGAATCAAAGAATCTTAGAATCAAATAATTATAGTTAACATGACTTCAAAAATCAAGAAACATATCCTTATCATCGATGACGAGCCTACGTGGCTTAAAATCAGCTCTCATATTCTGCGGGACTGTGGTTATGATGTCTTTACTGCTGAAAGTGGTAAAGAAGCACTAAAAGCCCTTATAAATTATAAACCGGATTTAATCCTGAGTGATGTACGTATGCCGGATATGAACGGTTTTGATCTAATGGATAATATAAAACACATTCCGGCAGCGTCATCTACGCCAATAATTTTTTTCTCGGCAATTGATGATTATGATGCGCGAAAAGTGGCGCGAACTCTGGGAGCAGTTGACTATTTAGTGAAGCCTTTCAACAAAGACGACGTGAGTTCTGTTTTATCCAAGCACTTACCCATATAATAGATATATGTTCCTTGTTTGGGATTTATTCGGAAGCATATTTAAGTAAAAAACTTATTCATTTTAAAAAATGGCGCGCTTCCAAAATCTTCGAAAAATTCGCACTTCTCTTGGCCCTGTTGAACAAGCACAAATCGTTGTTTCCACTGCCGTCGTAGTAAGCCTTATAACTATTGTGGTTGTACGAATGACAAGCGGGCAAACGCTCGGATGGCTTTTATTCGGGAACGTTCTAACTGTTGGGATATTCGGATTTATTATTGTCTTTTTTACGCTCAAGTACGGCCGATTGCTTGAAGAACAAAAACAGGAATTACTCGCACTCAATACATTTGCTGAATCGGTTAACCGGGCAATTGACGTACAATTTCTTCTTCAAAACGCATTATACGAAATGAGGCGCCTTCTAAACGTGGAATATGGATGGATATACCGCGTTGAGGGTGATCTGCTTTTACTTAAAGCTTCTCGAGGTACCGAAGAATTAAACACAACAATTATTGAAGCGGTAGATGATATACATCAAGATAAAATGTCTTGGATTCGATCTCCGAGAATTGCTACACGCCCGCGAAAAATCAAATCGGATGCAGGTGAGAACTCCGAATGGGAATTTGGGAGCATTGGATCTTGGGCATCAGTCCCGATTATGATGAAGGATCAAATGTCAGGATTAATCGTTTTGGCAAGTAATAATCCGGAGGCTTTTGCAAATAAACAAATCGACTTTATAATGGCATTTGCCAACCAGATCGGCGTTGCCATGGAAAACGCGACTCTCTTTGAACGAGTTCGCAAATCAGAAGAGCGCTATATCGATCTTTTTGAACACTCTCCCGACATGTCACTTATCATCAATAGATCAGACATAATAATAAACTGCAATCAGACGGAAGCAACTCGGCTTGGATATAATAAAGGTGAAATCATAGGCCAATCGATTTATAAGTTTTATCCGCTTGAGTATCACAATGAAGCACAACGTTTATTGCACAATATCTTTGATAACAATCTTGAAATAAAAGACCTTGAAGAAAAAATGTTGACAAAAAAAGGTGAATTGATTGATGTCAGCGTCAATGCCTCTATTGTCCGAGATGAAGCCGGACAGCCGTTAGTTCGTACCGTTGCCCGAGACATAACAGAAAAGAAAAATCTTGAGGCCAAAGTTATCCATGCACAACGTATCGACAGCATCGGAAACCTTGCAGGCGGAGTTGCACATGACTTCAACAATATCCTTACGTCAATCCTTGGCTCCACATCCATTATGAAACGCAAGATGAAACAGGACGAACAATGGTATCGATTCGCCGATATCATCGAAACTGCCGCCCGGCGAGGTGCCTCTTTGACACGTCAATTATTGACATTCGCCCGTAAAGGGCATGTTCAATTTCGGCCGATCATCGTCAACGATATCATTGAGGAAACCCTTCGCCTTTTTGAACGCAGCACCGATAAAAAAATTAATATTGAGAAAAATCTGCTGGGGGAAATATGTATTATTAACGGAGATGACGGGCAATTACAACAGTCGATTCTTAACCTGCTCATCAATGCCCGGGATGCTGTGCAAGATGGCGGTACTATTACAATTCAGAGTCAAAAAAAACACATAGAGGAAGATACTACTGGTACAATGAAAATTCGAAAAGATGATTATATTGCTGTTTCTGTCATTGATACCGGTATCGGCATGGATAAGGACATTCAACAACATATTTTCGAGCCTTTTTTCACAACAAAAGACCAGGGGAAAGGAACAGGACTTGGTCTTTCTGTTGTCTATGGCGTTGTAAACTCTCATAATGGATTTATTACCGTTCATAGTGAGCCTATGCATGGCACTCAATTCACCATCCACTTTCCTATATTACCTGCATCAGAAAACCTCAGAAGAAACATCCGGCATTCAAAAACCGAACGAGGTACCGAACAGGTAATTATTATAGATGACGAAAAAGACGTTGCAGACGTCATTGGCAGAATGCTTTTAAACCTGGGATATCATACAACAATTGTAAACAGCGGACAAAAAGCAATTAATCTTTTTAAAAAGAAAAAGAAATTTGACATCATCATTCTTGATCTTAATATGCCCAAAATGAGCGGAAAAGAAACCTTCGTAAAAATAAAGAAACTTGATCCGAAGATTCCGGTAATCATATCCACAGGGTATAGCGATCGGGATATGGATGTTTCCCAATGGAAATATCCGGTCAATGCCTTCCTACAGAAACCCTATTCAATCGAAGAACTCTCCAAAGCGATCCGTTCAATATTGGATAATAAATAAAAACCTGCCTGCTTTTTTCATTGTGAGTATCTATAAATTTAAAAGTGAGTATTATGCAGATTTGAGATACTGCCAGCCTGATATATATAAAACTCTTATCTTCGCACTTCGCGTTCTCTTATAGATTGGAATTGTTATCAACGTTAATTATATTATCGCTGAAAGAAGAGATCCCAGGGCTGTCGGTTGATAAGCACTACACACCAAGCATTCACTTAGAATTCATGCCACTTTACCGGAAATTATTGAATGAAACTTACAAAAAAGCAGTTAACTATTGATAATGTTTTTCTGCACTCATGGCAGCCCTATTTCTGGTTTATAATTATCAGTTTTTTGCTCTATTCCCAAGTATTGACATTTTCTGAATACACGTATTACGATGATCACTTCCTCATCGTTGAAAACTTTTCATATATCGACAAGTTGTCTGATATTGGCCATGCTTTTCTGGAAGATGTGAGTCATCAGGGACAGGGAGGTAATTTATACCGCCCCCTATTAACCATCTCTTTAATTCTCAGCGCACAAATAAGCGGAACAGAGCTATTCGGTTACCATTTTATTGATATCATTTTGCACATTGCAAGCTGTTGCCTTCTCTTTGCTGCTTTTCAGATACTCGGATTCAAAAGAACAATCTCTTTTTTGGGCACGTTGTTCTTTTGTGTACATCCAGCAATGACTCAAGCAGTTGTATGGATTGCAGGAAGAAACGATTCTCTGCTTGCTGTTTTCATCTTATTGTGCCTGATCTCATTTATTAAATTCCTTTCAACGTCTTCGTTGAAATGGTATTTTTTACATCTTCTTTTTTTTGTGCTTGCGATGTTTACAAAGGAAACAAGTCTTATGTTTCCGGTTGCTGCAATGTTTTATTTTTATGCTTTAAAAGGAAAAGGAGTATTCTCGACAAATACGATCCTCTTTTTAGCAGGATGGGGAATTGTTCTTATCAACTGGCATATTTTAAGATCAGCCGCAATGATTACGCCTGTGGGTAATAAACTCCAGGCAACTGCTTTAGTCTTATCAAACATGCCGATTGCACTTCATTACCTGGGAATTATTTTCTGGCCGTTCAACCTTGCTTTTGCTCCTATCTCTATCGATATCCACATCACCGCCGGAATTATTTCTTTTGCATTCCTTTCCCTTGCCCTCTTCCTCTCTAAACGGAGAGATTGGAAGTTTATTCTCTTCGGCAGTATGTGGTTTATTTTATTCCTGATTCCGACATTTTATTATGATTTGGGATTTCATACACCGCCTAAGTTTTATGAGCACCGAATTTATATTCCGTTTATGGGAATACTTTTTATCCTTTTATCATTGTCTTTTACATATCCAGAGCGATTCATTAAACGAATCATTCCATACATTATTACTATATTCTGTGGCTTAGGATTGCTGAGCTTTACTCACACGAGCAATTTTAAGAATTCTTTGACTCTCAGGGAATACGACGCCTTAACCTCGCCGAACGATCCAAAAATGTACAGCGCTGTCACACAAATGACCATTCCCAAAAAACTTGGACATGAAATACAAGCTGTGGCCGATAGTTTACAAAAAAGAGAGAACAAGGATCCTGCAGCATTAAAAGAAAAACTATGGTATATCATTGATGACCTAAAAAAAGAACTGAGATCAAGTCCTAACGATCCAAATGTGCATCATGCTCTCGCAATAACCTATTTTGCCCGGGGCTTGTTTCTCTCATCAGAAGAAAATTTTCTTGCAGCAATACGGAACAATTCGAAGGATGCAGATATTCGCTATAACCTTGGTGTTTTATATTATAATGCCCATGAAAAGAAGAAAGCTGAAAAAGCATGGATTGAAGCCCTTCGTCTGGATTCGACACTGGGAAACGCACATCAAAATCTATCTTATCTTTATTATGAATTAAATCTGAATGAATTGGCCTGGTTTCACTGTCAAAAAGCGATGCAATTGGGCGTAAAGATTGTTCCAGGACTCATAAATGAAATTCAGAAGAAACTCTAAAAAATCTTTCATAACTTTCTACATCTTTGTCAATCGGAACCGAAAAGGTATAGACACCCACACGGTCACCGGTTTCCCCTGCATAAGCGCCGGCGTGAAAACCCATTTCTGAGCTGCCGCAAGCGCAGATTCTATAAATACATCATCACTCGCTTTCGCGATCTGCGCCTTTTTTACTTTTCCGTTTTTATCAAGCAGTACCTGAACAACAACGCTCCCTTCCATCCCAATGCGCCGGGCAACATCCGGATATTCAGGAACCACCCTGGAAATAATCATCGGCTCAATCTCAATAGGACGCCAATCCGTCGGTAACGGATCACTTTCGTCAATTTTTATATCAACATTTCCTGAAATATCACCAACTTGCTCCCAAAACTCATCTCCTTGGCGGCTTATGATATCTTGACCAGCATAATCGGGCATATCTGATTTTACTTCGCTGTCAGGGATTGGAACCGGTACACCAACAGAGAATTTTCCGGGTATTTGTGCAATATTTGGACTTACTGCCGTATGATGAAGCGGCGGCGGAAGAATTTTAGCCGGATCGATTATTTTTAGTATTCTTATTGGAGGATCATCCGGCTTGATCCGCTCAGAGATATGATATGCACCGATAACCGTCATTTGAATTATTATTGCAATTAATAAAGCCAGCATCATATAGCGCTGTTGAACTTGACGGAGTTCCTGGTACCCGTATGCAGTATGGACGGCTTGCGTTTTCATATCAATTTCTCCTTTCTTCATATTTGAATGTCGCCTTGTTTATTTGTATCATTTTGCTGTATTCTCCATTCACTTTCTACTGATATATAACATAAACAGGCAAAAGGTAAATGCAGACACCTTTGTTCTTTTTAAATGAAGATTCAAAACTGCTGGATACCTTGCGAAACGGCAACGACAGCGCACTTGAAGAGCTGTTTTATAAAAATCGCAGATCCATTGCATCACTGGTAATCCGCAATCATGGAACTGATGATGACGTAGAAGATGTTCTGCAGGAATCGCTGATAGTACTGTGGGAACGCATCCGTAAAGGCACTTTTGAGCATCAGGCTAAACTGAGTACATTTATCTATGCAACAGCAAAGAATATATGGCTTCGAAGGCTGGCACGGCAGCGCCGTGAATTTCCCGCGGCCGGCGAGATATTCGAAATACCGGACGGAAATTCATCTCCGTTTGAAGAGATGGAAGAAAATGAACGCATTCTTGCCGTTGAACAGGCAATGGAGGAAATCGGAAATCCATGCAAGGATATTCTTCTTCTCTATTACTGGGAAGAAGAATCTATGGAAGAAATCGCTGTAAAACTTGGATTTGCCAATGCAGACACCGTCAAGTCCAAGAAATATCAATGTAAAAAAGCGCTGGAGAAACTTGTTAAAAAAGCGCTTGGAGGTGCACAATGAACAATGGACTTTCACAGCATTGGACGCGGGATGAAGAAAAGTTAGCGGCATTCGTTCTTAATAAAATCGATGAAAAAGAAATGTCTGTTCTTGCGGCACATTTGGATACATGCGATGAGTGCCGAAAACGAGTGCAGGAAGAACGGGAAATACTCGCGGGCATAAGAAGATTCGGCCGTTCAGAAATAAAGCGGAAGCTGAAACTGCGTCTTCGCAGGGATCAAAAAAGGCGCTTCGAGTGGATCAACGCTGCAAGCATCGCAGCAGCAATTGTTATTATGTTAGGCGGAGTTTTCGCTACGCGATGGTTTTTTGATATCAAGCAGGAAAAAACTAAAACGCGTGAAATTATCCTAAGCGAACAAAAAGAAACCGAACCCGGTAAGCGGTCATTATGGATAATCGGAAGAGTTATTGAAGTAAAGGATATTTTAGAACCGCGTACAGATGTTACTTTAGCAGAAGAAATAAGTCCGGAAGTAAATGCACGGAAAGATATTCCCCTGAGTGAAGCTGTCAGCAAAGGCAAAAAAGAATCCGATAAAATGGATGCATCTTCACCGGCTGCAAGTTATGAATATATGGCTGCGGATGAACATAAAGCACAAGATTCTGAACAAGAAAAATCTCTCGCAAGTACACCCGTCTCTTCTGAATTACAAAAGGAATCAAGGGCATTAAGTGTGGAAAAATCAGTAATCCGAGTTGGTTATGATTCACTTGTCAAAGGTAGTGTAAAACCGGCCGCGTCAAAAGAATATCCGGTGTCCATTGCAGAAGCAAAATCGAAACAACAGGAAATTGTTGCCAAAAAACGAAAATCCGAATTTACTGCAAGACGGCGGCAGCCTGTAAAAAATATTATTGTGCGGCGTGGGAATATGAAAGACCTTCCGGCTTCCATGAGTTCCGAAGACGTTACGGCAATTCATACACGAATGGAGCGGACAGCCAAAGGCATAATGCTTACGTTTTATTCGAACTCAATAAAAGATACAACTGCAACTAATGTGGAAGCGATTACACAGGATTCGATTATAGTTACATTTCGAAAAAAACAGATTGTGTATTATATTCCGGGAGGTCTGAGCGGAGGGATGTAATGTAGCAGTTAGACTATTGCCTATTTAATCAATTTGGGTTCATATTTACGCCAGTATGATTCACCATCATCGAAATACGACCACATCTGCTCATATTTCGCCTGTAGAGAATCGATTCTATACTTTATTATAAAGGATCGTGCAACAACTTCATCTTCAATAATGCGCACTTCTAGAATCTTAATTTTTGGATGTTCTTCATTAAATAATTTCTTCACAGCTTCTTCATCTGGACGTGTAGAACATCCCAGCAAACAGATAACCATTAAAGTGAGTATTATTTTCAATTGAGTTGTCATTTTTAAAAAAGCAAACTACCTAACATCTGATTAGATATACATGAGTTATGAAGATTTTATAGAAAACAGTTACTGCCATTCTGAGCAGCCGGAGGCCTGATATTGTATCACTCTTCGCGTGATTCAAAATTTCACTAAACTGTAATAACGATTTCCTTTTTGTCGAATTTGTCCGGGCGCAATGCTTTGCGCCCCTACAAAAACAACCTAAAGGGGTTGAATAGAGATATTTATTTCCGATTTTCCCCAACCAATTACGTCATGCTTTCTAGCGGGTAAATCCCCTTTATAAAATCTTAGCAGAACCAAATCGATCCCATAAAAATCCCCCGGAGTAGAATCTATCGAACAATCCTTACTTCGATGTCATAATAAAGATACCGTTCCAATCG
>Ga0315545_1001431_pt1 | contig 23230 bp, 24 predicted proteins | sample SalMarSW160210MG_FD_203096 | JGI IMG/M metagenome (GOLD analysis project Ga0315545, IMG submission 203096) | Salt marsh sediment microbial communities from the Plum Island Ecosystem LTER, Massachusetts, United States - Salt Marsh Sediment SW1602-10 ...
CTGAAGCCAAATATACGGAGCTAGAGGCTGTTCTACCTGTCATTGCGAGCGAAGCGTGGCAATCTCGTATAATTCCCCTGAGATTGCTTCGGCTGACTTCATCAGCCTCGCAATGACAGAAGAGGGGTGCCTCGCAGTGACTTTTGTGTCGTGATTTCTGCAAACCACTTTATACTCCTCCGAAATTTATGATAGTGTATCCCGTAGGATTCGATGCAGAAAGTAGTTTTGGATATGGACCCCGGCATCGATGATGCCCTGGCTTTAATTCTGGCGTTAAAATCGCCTGAAGTCCAAGTTCTGGGCATCACCACGGTGGCAGGCAATGCTCCTGTGGAGATAGCGAGTGCCAACGCTCGCCGGGTATTGGAATGCCTGGACGCAGGCAGTATCCCGGTTGCGATGGGGGCAGCAAACCCCTTGAATCACCCTTTAGAGGATGCCTTAAGCCACCATGGCCCAGACGGGCTGGGCAACTGTGGCTTGCCGTCGCCCCTGACTCCACTGTACCCGGCTAAAGCCTGGGATTTCCTTGCCCGGCTAGTTTTGGATGCTCCCGGTGAGCTTACTCTGGTAGCCACGGGACCTTTAACCAATTTGGCTTATGCTTTTGAACTTCATCCCGAACTGCCTGGACTTTTAGCCGGGCTGGTTCTCATGGGAGGTGCTTATGGTCTTACGCCCTACGGCAAAGGGAATCGCACTCCCTTTGCCGAGTTCAATATCTGGCAGGACCCTGAGGCTGCTCATATAGTATTCAACTCCGGGGCGGACATCTTTGCTGTGGGGCTGGATGTATCTATGGATCCTGCGGCTTGCCTGAATAGCCAGCATTTGGAGCAAATTAAGACCAGGCATACACCGGCTGCACATCTGGCGTCCCAACTGGTAGAATACGAGGTAAAATACCACGGATGCTGTAGGATGCATGACCCGCTAGCTTTGGCAACGCTGCTGGATGCTTCTTTGTTCGATTTTATATCGGCAAGGGTAGAAGTAGCTAAAGGAAATGACTGGGATAGAGGAGTTACTCGTATCTTGTCCTCTGGCAGCTCTCAGTTAATAAACGTAGCCTCTGCCGTGGATGGGCCTCGCTTTCTAAAGCTATTTCTATCGCGTATACTGGAGGATTAAGATGGCTAGCTTGGTAGTATGTGGCGCCATAAACTGGGATATTAGCTGTTTCGTAGAGCGGCTGCCGGTGCCCGGTGAAGAAGTTACCATAAAATATATCACCCGTGTATCCGGAGGGACAGGGGGCAACATTGCTGTTGCGGCAGCACGGATTTTGGGGGCTAAAAAAGTTGCCCTGATAGGCGCTCTGGGGAAGGATGACATTGCTCACCAGCAAATTGCCACCCTCGAGGATGAAGGAGTTATCACCGAGGGAATCGACCACATTGCGGGGGAAGAATCGGGGCAGGCTTATATTCTGGTTGACCAAACGGGACAGAATGTTATTGCCAGCCGTCTGGGGGCGAATGCCAGGCTTGGTCTGGGACACTTGAACAAAGCGCAGGTCAAGCAGCAGCTACAGGAATGTCGAAGTATCGTCCTCACCGACCCCCATTTGGAAGTGGCAGAGGAGCTAATAAACCTGGCGAAAAGACGCGATGTCCCCGTGCTGTGGGACCCGGGGATTTTGATAAGCCCAAACCGGGAAGCATTGCAGTCTCTTGCCAGAGAAGTCGAAGTCCTCTTCTTAAATGAGACGGAGGCGAATGCTCTACTGGGAACTGATGAGTTAAATATGAGCTTACAGAAGCTAAAAGAGCTAGGATTCGGCAATCATACAGTGCTCAAACTTGGCGCTCAGGGGGCGGCCATGTTTGAACCGGCCAGCGGTACGGTGATTGAAGTCCCCTCCTTGCCTCTCAAAAAGCTTGGTCTAAATGTGGTTAACACAGTGGGTTGTGGAGATGTCTTCGCCGGAGTCTTTGCTGCCTACCATGTTATGGGAAGTAGCCTAGCGCAATCGCTTATCATGGCCAGCGCTGCCGCAGGACTCAACGCTACCAAGCCCGAGACCCGAGGTAGCCCCGACCGAGCCAGTTTAGAGAAAGTGGCAAACCGCAGCCAGGAACTTGGTTTCGCGGCTCAGGAACGCAAGCTTTCTTAAAACTACCTGGGCTGCCTTGCTTAGAGAAAAGGTTCATACTTTGTGCCACCTCCCACCAGCCCCAAATAGATAACTTGTATAGGTGCTGGACAGTTTTATTCCGCCTCGCTACCTCTCCTCAACTTCAATGACTTTATTCCTGCCTCTGAAGCCGCTGAGAATCCTGACCTGGCTTTGGGGAACGCCGAAATGCTCTGCCAGTAATTTGATGACTGCCTGGTTGGCCTTGCCTTCCTTCGGCGGCTCTTTAACCTTGATTACAAAGCTATCGCCTTCCCGGCTAAGCTCTTCGGTCTTGGAATTGGGCTTTACATTAACCTGGATTTTCATTCATTAATTCTCCCCATATTCCCTGCTTATGAAAATCTACCAGTTTAACAGGTGCTATCTCGTTGTTCAGGGACTTTTCGCTATGAGTAAATACCCTGATATAGTTGCCGGTCAGCCCTGAGTATATGCCGCTTCCGGGACTGGTTTCCTTCTCCCACAGGACCGGCATAGTTTGCCTCAAGAATTGCTCACAGAAGCTGCGCCGGGAGCTTTGAGATAGCCCTAGCATCCGCTGGTTGCGCTCTGCTTTAACTTTGTCTTTTATCTGCTCGGGCATCCCGGCTGCCGCTGTCTCAGGGCGAGGTGAGAAAGGGAAGACATGGATTTTAGCGAAACCAGCTTGCTGGCAAAAAGAGTAGCTCTGTTCAAACTCTTCATCGCTTTCCCCGGGGAAACCAACCATGATATCTGTGGTGATGGCTACCTCTGGTATCATCTCTTTAATCAAATTTACTGTTCTCTGATATTGGTCCGGAGAGTAGCTCCTCCTCATCCTTTGAAGCACGGTCTCGCTTCCACTTTGTAGCGCTAAATGGAAATGCTGACAAAGCCTTTCATCCTGCCACAAGGCAAGAAATTCAGAGGATATTTCCGAAGGCTGTAAAGACGAGAGACGTAATCTCTTGATGCCAGTACTGGTGAGAATATGCTGCGCCAAATCCTCAAGGTCAGCGCCGTCGTCTTTATAGCTGCCAACTTTTGTCCCGGTGAGAACAACTTCTTTGTAACCGAGAACTGCCTTTTGCTTCACCTCGTCAATTATCTGGGAAGCGGGCAAGGAATATTCGTGAGGTCTTACTTTGGGCACAATGCAATATGTGCAGGGGCTATGACAGCCATCTTGAATCTTTATCAGGCTGCGAGTCCTTACGGTGGCAGCGAGCACCTGAGATTGCTTTGTTTCACCCAGTCCTCTCATTTCAAGGGAGAAGGTTTGGGTAAGGGCCAGCAGGTTCTCTTTCTCTGTGTTGTCAACTACGAAGTCAGCAAGTTGAGCTAGCTCTTGACGATTTCTTTGGGCATAGCAGCCAGTGGCGATAATTAGGGCCTGGGGATTTCTTCGCCTTGCCAGCCTGAGCCAGTGGCGTGACTTGCGGTCGGCAATATGGGTGACTGTGCAGGTATTGGCAATATAAATATCCGCCACATCATTCGGGGATACAAGTTGAAATCCAGACTGGCTGAATTGGCCGACTAAGGATTCTGTTTCCGCCTGATTGAGCTTACAACCTAATGTGTAGAAAGCCACCTTCATTTATATGGATTATATTTATTGCCTGGCTACATGGTCAAATTACTCTTAATCCGTGGTTTTGCCGATTAGGAAGTTCCACCTGTCATTGCGAGGAGCCGCAGGCGACGTGGCAATCTCTAAAAAGGATGTGAGTTGCTTCGCTTCGCTCGCAAAGATATTTTGTTAAAGCCTTTTCTGTGATATAGTTAGCGATTCTAGCCAAGGGCATTAAACTGAGGTGCGAAATTGAATCAACGGACTCAATGGAAAATCCTGCCTCCAGTGCCTGATGAATACTTGAATGCTTCTGACCTTTCTCCTCTAATTGCGCAACTTCTCTACAATCGTGGTGTTAAGTCAGAAGAAATCGAACCTTTTTTGTCTGCTGACCGTAGGCTGGAGGGTAATCCCTTCCTCCTTCCTGATATATCACAGGCTGTAAGCAGGGTCTATAAGGCCGTGCTTGCCCGGGAAAAGATTGCCGTCTATGGTGACTTTGATGTTGACGGTGTTACAGCCACAGTTATTCTTGTCGGGGGACTATCATGGCTTGGCGCCGAAGTTATTCCCTATATTCCTGACCGCTTCAATGAAGGCCACGGATTAAAGATTTCAGCTCTGGAGAAGCTTCATGCCCAGGGGGTTAATTTGGTCATCACTGTTGATTGTGGCGTAACTGACCTTACAGAGGTAAAACAAGCTCAAGACATGGGTATAGATATGATTATCACCGACCATCATATTCCATTAGGGAACCTGCCTCAGGCCGTAGCTGTAATTGACCCGAAGCGAAAGGATTCAGTGTATCCCTATCCGGATTTGGCCGGTGCTGGCGTTGCCTTCAAGTTTCTGCAAGCGCTATTTCACAAAGATGGCAAGGAGAAATGGCTAGTCAAATTTATGGACTTAGTAGTTTTGGCCACTGTTACCGATTTAGTTACCCTCGTTGGTGAGAATCGTTACCTGGTGAAGGAAGGGCTGAGAGAACTTAATAATAGCTCCCGCGTGGGAATTCAAGAAATGGTTAAGTTGGCGAGGCTGAGGCCGGGTGAACTTGACGCTGAAGATATCTCCTGGACACTAGGGCCTCGCCTCAATGCTGCTGGCAGGATGGACAATGCCTCCACCAGCTACCAGCTGCTCACCACTCAGTCACCAGAGGAAGCTCGCCTCCTGGCCCTGGAGCTAGAGGAAAAGAACACCGAGCGGCAAAAATTAACCAATGAAGTATTAAGCCGAGCAAGGGAGAAACTAGCCGCCAGACTACACCTGCCAGTGCTCATGGAAGGTGACGAAAGCTACTCCATCGGTGTCATCGGGCTTGTTGCTGGCAAGCTCGTAGATGAATTTTACAAGCCTGCCATTATCATCAGTTTAGGCCCTGAGCTATGTCAGGGTAGCTGTCGTAGCATAGCTGAATTCGATGTCACAGCTGCTTTAGAAGAATGCCATGACTTGCTTACCGCCTTTGGTGGCCATCCCTTAGCCGCTGGCTTCACCGTAACGCGCCAAAATTTAGCTCAGCTAGAGGAACGGATTACCACACTAGCTACGGACCAATTAGGTCATCTCGACCTTCGCCCGGAAATAGTGATTGATGCCGAGCTTCCTTTATCTACTTTTAGTGGAGAGGCCTTTAACCTTATGCAAAAATTGAGCCCTTTTGGTCGAGGCAACCCACAGCCGACCTTTCTCACCCGGCAGGTCGAGGTAATCGAGTGTCGTAACTTCGGCAACCAGGGCGAATGGCTGAGACTAAAGCTCAAGCACGGAAACATAACCTGGCAAGCTGTAGATTTTGAGTCGCGGAGAACAAGGGAAGAGATTCCATCTCACGTAGATATTGTGTATAACCTGGAAAAAAGTCGCTGGAATGGAGAGGAGGTGCTGAGCCTTAATCTCCGTGACTTTGCTCCAACTCAGCTTCGTTAGCAAGCTCGGTCACCAAAGCCTGTTTCTTGAATCGGCGGAGTCTGATAATAAGCCAGGGCAAAAATACCGCCAATATTGCTAAGTCAAGAACTTGGGCTTGATGAAGACCCCAGAGCAATGGTTCGCCAATACGGAAAAACCTTATGCCAAAATCACCGGCGGCAAAAACGCAAAAACAGAAGAACGCAAGACAGCCTTCGGGTTTAAATTTTCCCCGAAGTCGCCAGACAATAGCAAAAACTATCAGACCCCATAGTAAATGATAAATCTGAGTGGGGTAAATCGGCACCCCCAGGTATTGGCTGGAGAGGTAATACCAATCTTGAAGAGGAGTGCCGGGTGGAGGGGGAGCATAAATCACAGCCCCCGGGAAATACTGAAAAGGGCTGAGCTTGCCAGAGCAGCAGCCGTTTATGGTACAAGCAAGCCTGCCTATGCCTAGAGCTAAAGGCATACCAATGGCAACGGCATCGCCTATACTAAGTAGGGTGGAGAAGCGCATTCTCGTTACCCTCATATAGATCAACGCTGCCACAATGACGCCGATAACCATCCCGTTTTGAGCAAGGCCAGCGAAGCCGAAAATGTCTTGGGGGTTCGCTACGAAATGTTCCCAGTCGTAGATTACATATGCTAGCCGGCCTCCGATATAGCCGCCAATAATACACCAAAGGAAAAGGCTGTAGAGATCACGCGTGATGCCTCGCCTTTTTGCTTCCCTGGGGGTGATGACTATCATTAATATAACCGCTACAGCAATCATAATCCCATACCACCGTACCGGATGGGAGCCAATGGTGAAAGCAACCGGGTCTATGCTGATAGTAAGCATCTATCTTTTCCTTTCGGTTTAAGAGAAAATAGCATTAACAAAGACTTCGGCATCAAAAGGAGCCATGTCCTGTAATTTTTCACCGGTACCAATATAAGAGATGGGTATGTTTAATTGGTCGCAGATGGCAAATATTATGCCGCCTCTGGCTGTGCCATCCAGCTTAGCCAGGAAAATACCGGTGACGTTCACAGCTTCGGTGAAGTGTTTAGCCTGGGCCAGTCCATTTTGCCCTGTGGTAGCGTCCATTACCAGCAAAACTTGATGAGGAGCTGAAGCATCGTGCTTAGCTACCACTCTCTTTATCTTCTTGAGTTCTTCCATGAGATTGAACTTGGTATGAAGGCGACCAGCAGTATCGATAATCACCGCTTGAGCATGGCGGCTATAGCCGGCCTGAACAGCATCATAGGCAACTGCTCCGGGGTCGCCACCTGGTTGGTGGGCGATGACTTCGGCATCTACTTTCCCTCCCCAGTGTTTAAGCTGCTCAATAGCTGCTGCCCTGAAGGTATCTGCTGCCGCCAGGATAACGCGCTTTCTCTGCGAAGTGAAACCATAAGCCAGCTTGGCAATGCTGGTTGTCTTGCCCGAGCCATTCACGCCGACCACAAGGATGATATAAGGGGATTCTCCACTTTGCTCAGGAATCGGATTTGCTCTCTGGGGGATGTTTAATAAGCTTACCATCTCTTTTTTCAAGGCTTCCCGTATCTGAGATACCTCTGAAAGCCTGTCTGTTTTCACCCGCTGTTTGACTTTACTCAAGAGTTTGCTCGTAGTCTCTACACCGACATCAGCCGAGACAAGCAACTCTTCCAATTCCTCCCAGACCTCATCCCCGAAAGCGTCCCGGTTAAAAATATTAGCTATCTTGCCAAACCAGGTTTCCTTGCCTCTTTTTACTCCTGGTTCAGTCTTTTTTAACAAATCGAACAAGCTGCCTCCGTAATCAAGGGTGCCCGTATATGATAGCACAAGTGTAGACGACTTTTTAGCTGGCGGTTTCTCGTCTCTCTGGCGAAGGTAGCTCCGGCTCCTTCCCCAGGAATAAAAGGGGATATACGATGTCGCTCAGGCAGCAAGGAAGCCAGACCGCCAGGAATAAAAACAAGAAAATAAAAGGGAGCAGAGGAATCCATTCAGCCTTTCCGAATGCCATAATGTAGAATAACGATGCCCAGGTACTTAACAACACGTGTCCAAAGTGTGGGATTTTGGTTGTTTGCTTCCAATAGCCGATAGCAATGCCGGCCAGCGCTAAGAGATTTATCCACCATTCCTCGATAAAGGGTACATGGAATTCCATTTGGGCATGGAGCAAGCTTCCTCCTAGATAAGGAATTATGGCATCGCTTATCGTGGCTATGCCGATGGACCCTGTCCAACCGATCAAAATTGCCACCCAGATTTTGCCTTTCTTGTATCTCATATACATAGCTGTGGTTACAAGTGCGCTCAATAACACATGGAGTGGGTGCAGGGTGTAAAAAACGGTTTGGGAAATATGGGAAGGTACGTTGACTAAAACTACTATGGCCATGATGATAATTCCCGTAAGAGCGCCAAGGGCTGTGAAAGGGACATGCTCTTTGAGTTCTTTTGCTATGCGCCTGACCATTTCTTATTTTGCTAACGGGCTATTTTCTATAACATTGGGAGCAGAGTCCTGAGAATTCAGAAAGATGATGTTCGGTGTGAAAGCCAAAATTCCGGGCGAAGTCGTTTTCCTCTTGACACAACTCTTTATCAGCGAATTCTCGAATGGCTCCGCACTGCTGGCAAACCATGAAGCGATGGCAGCCTTCTGTGGCATCCAGGCTACACTTCACAAATCCGCCGCTGGACAGCATTTTGTGAGCTAGGTTGAGGCTGCAAAGCAAATCGAGTATGCGGTAGATGGTAACGTGGTTTAGATATTTACCACGTTGGCGTAAAATCTCCTGTATATCGTAAGGGGAAAGCGGTTTTTCAATTTCTTCCAGCACCTCGAGCACCAGCTTCCGAGGCCTGGTTGCCTTGTGCCCCTGAGCCTGCAAAATTCGAATTGAATCTTGAACCACGGCGATATTTTACCTGATGGGAAAGATAAATGCAACAATATTGCAATTAACCTTGAGAATAGTCGCACAGCTATCCCCGTCATTTTCCTCAAGCCACGAGGTCTTCAAGCAATATTACCGCAGCTTCTTTATCCAGGGGCTGGTTATTGTTGCCGCACTTGGGCGATTGCACGCATGAGGGACAGCCGTCAGTGCAGGGACATTCTTCCACGGATTTCAAAGTGGCCTGCCAGAGCTCGGTTATCATCTCGAATCCCTTCTCGGCGATGCCAATGCCTCCGGGATGGGCATCGTAAATAAAAATCTGCGCCTTGCCGGTGTCGGGATGAAAAGGAGTGGAAACACCGCCAATGTCATTTCGGTCGCAAAGGGCAAATAAGGGAAGTATGCCAATGGCAGCGTGTTCACAGGCATGTAAACCGCCGTGGAAGTCAAGCCCAGCGTCGGTTATTTTGTCAATCGCCTTCTGAGGCAAATCAAACCACAGGGCCTTGGTGGGAAAGTTTTGTGCTGGCAAATCAAGAGGCTCCTCTTCAATGACCTCTTCGGTGAATTGTTTTTTCCTCTTAAAGCCCACTACCGTGATAGTAACATCAACATCTCCGAAGTAGACCTTCACACCGTGGCAATCTTTTTTCTCGAGCAGCTTCGTGACCCGGATGTCGTGTATTTCCATAGTCTGGGTATAGTAATCTACAGGCCGCGGTTCTGCCCAGGCAATGTGCCGGGCTATATCAAGTTCCCCGATAAGGTAAGATTCGCCCTGGTGGAGGTAGATGGCGCCGGGGTGTACTTGAAAGAAAGCAACGCTGGCTTCTACTGTCTCTAACAAGCAACCATCCCGACCATCGATGACAGCATAATTTTGCCCTGATGTTGCCCTTATATTTATATCCTGAGCGGGATAGGAGATAGAAGGAGCGGGGTGCCATCTCTCATGGCGTTTTCTTAACCTCCCTTCCTGTTCCAGCTCAGTTAGCATAGTGCCAGTGTCGGACCCGAAGAATTCCTTGTCCTTATCTTCCACAGGTTTCTCCCAGGCAGCGCAGAGGAGGTGAGGCTTCAGGATATAAGGATTGTCAGGATTGATTATGGCATTGTCAAAGTTCTTGCTGAAAAAGAAATCTGGATTACGCATCAGGTATTGGTCGAGCGGATTTTCCTGGGCAATAAGAAAGCTCAAGGAGCTATAAGTGCTTCGTCCGCTACGCCCTGCCTGCTGCCAGGCACTGGCAATGCTTCCGGGATAGCCGGTGAGCACAGTTGCGTCCAAATCGCCGATATTTATTCCCAGCTCCAGGGCTGTCGTGGCGACCAAACCGAGAAGCTCGCCGTCGAAGAATTGACGCTCAATTCGGCGTCTGTCTTCGGGAAGGTACCCCGCCCGGTAAGGGCTGATTTTATCCTTCCGGGAGGGAGATAATTGTCCCTGGGTATAAATATAAATTAGTTCGGTGAGCTTACGAGTGTGGGCAAATACCAGACTGCGAATCTCTTTTTGAACAAGCTCTCCAAGAAGAAAAGCTGCCTCGCTGTTGGAACTGCGTCGGCTGGTCTTAGCCTCATCAATGACAGGCGGATTCCAGAAAACAAAGTATTTTTCGCTATGTGGTGAGCCATCTTCAACAATGGCCTCAAAAGGCAAGCCGACGATATTTTGAGCATGCTCCTGGGGATTGGCGATAGTGGCCGAGCAGCAAATAAAGTGAGGAGCGGAGCCATAAAAAGAGCAAAGCCGCCGCAACCTCCGCAGGACATTAGCTACGTGAGAGCCGAAAACACCTCGATAAATGTGAGTCTCATCGATCACTACATATTTGAGATTGCGAAACAATCTAGACCACGATTGGTGGTTAGGCAAAATGCCCAAATGGAGCATATCCGGGTTGGTGAGCACTATTCTGGCCTGTTTTCTTATGCTTGCTCTCTCATTCTGTGGTGTATCACCATCGAAGGTGGCCACAGCTCCCGGGAGAAGAACTTGGGGAAGGTCCTTCGCTCCACTCAGGATTTGTTTCAGGCTGCGTAGCTGGTCATGGGCTAGAGCTTTCGTGGGGAAGATATAAAGAGCACGGCTGTCCTTATCATGTAGAAGCGCATCGAGCGTAGCTAAGTGATAGCACAGGGTCTTGCCGCTGGCACTGGGCGTGGCTATTATCACGTTTCTCCCAGCCAGGATGGCATTCAGGGCTTTTGCCTGGTGACTGTAAAGAGCTGATATGCCCAGGGACTCCAGAGATGCTTGAAGGCTGGGATGGAGGGGGTTGTCCAGTTTGCCAAAGATAGCGCTTCGTGGGGAAATGCGTTCAATATGGACGATCTGCTGGCGATAATCAGGCAAGCTAACAAGGTGATGGAGAAAGGCAGCAGCATCCATCAGGGGAAAGTTTCTATTTCCGAACTTAATAACTCTACATCGGGGTAGTTCTGGACAACGAACTTTACGACATTGGCAAGAGTTTCATCGGCATGTCTTCTGTGGTTGCTAACGCAGGCTATGCCTAAAGTAGCTAATTGCCATAAATTCTGATTATCCACCTCGGCTACGGAAACCTTATACCTGTTTTGTAGCCGTGTAATGATGGACTTAATTACCTGTCTCTTACCTTTAAGTGACTGGTTCTCAGGGAGGCGAAGCTCAATTTGGCACACACTGACGTGCATTGGTTGTTTCCCTCTTTATTTCTCTGCCTATAAGGCGAGGATAAACCTCGCCACTACATTCATCTGTAGGGGCGGGGCTTGTCCCCGCCCGTAATTTTCAAGGAAGAGGTTTGGGAGTTATAATCCCTTTCTAACAATATAAGCGGCAAGGTCAGCAAGGCGACAGCTATAGCCCCACTCGTTGTCATACCAGGCTAGCACCTTTATCAGGTTGTCATCAATGACTATGGTGCTTAGGGCGTCGAAGATAGCACTGGCGGGATTGCCCTTAAAATCTGAGCTCACCAGTGGCTCGTTACAATATTCCAGAATTCCCTTAAGCTCTCCGTCAGCAGCCTTGCGAAAGGCAGCGTTAATCTCTTCAGCACTTACCTTTTTCTTCAAATCAGCGACGAAGTCAACGATAGATACCACCGAAGTGGGCACCCTCAGGGCAATCCCGTGTAACTTCCCCTGAAGTTCCGGAATGACTACGCCCACAACACGAGCTGCACCAGTAGTAGTCGGGATGATATTGGTACCAGCAGACCTGGCTCGGCGCAGGTCGCGGTGAAACACATCCAGTATCTTTTGGTCGTTAGTATAGGCGTGGACGGTAGTCATTAAGCCGTGAACAATGCCAAAGTTCTGGTGAAGGACTTTAACTACCGGGGCAATGCAGTTAGTGGTACAGGAGCCGTTGGATATAATGCGATGCTTAGCCGGGTCATATTGCCCTTCATTGACGCCGAGGACAATAGATATATCCTCTTCCTGAGCCGGTGCCGAAATAATTACTTTCTTAGCACCGCCTTGAAGATGGGCAGCAGCCTTGCTCGCCTGGGTGAAAAGCCCGGTGGATTCAATCACAATATCCACCCCGTAGTCTCGCCAGGGAATTTTCCCCGGGTCACGCTCAGCTAAGACCTTTATCTCTCTGCTATCAACTATGATGCAATCGTCTTTAGCTTCCACCTTACTGGGATAGATGCCATAATTGCTATCGTACTTGAAGAGATGGGCATTGGTTTTAGCATCGGTGAGGTCATTCACCGCCGCTGCCTCCACCTTATCGCCACAACGCTGGATAATTGCCTTCAGTGCTAACCTGCCGATACGCCCGAAGCCATTGATTCCTACTTTTGTTGCCATTTCTTTACCTCCTTTTTTCTTGCTAGTCTTTAGACAAATATAGAGAAGCGCCATCCATATCAACATTGCCCACCCTGTCTTCCTCCATTAAGAGCTTAAGATGGGCAATGGTCTCGGTAACAGCCATTCGCCTGTCCCAGACCGGCAAATCCTGAAAAGCAGTGCCCCCCTCGTTGACCATCCAGGGAATTTGCTGAGCTATCTCGTAGGCTGTCTTCAAGCCGTCGTGTAGAGACCTCATGATGGCTCTCTTCCTTTCCTCGTGATGCTGGAGTATCCTTTCTATTCTCAGCCCTAAGGCATTGAACACCGGCCCGTGTCCCGGGAGGATAAAATTAACCTTAAGGCGCTCTAGTTTTTTAAGGGAAGAAACATAGTCGCCCAGGGGGTTATCGCCAGACTGAGGATTGAAGCCGACGTGGGGAGTGGTGTCATACAAGACATGGTCGCCGGTGAGAATAAACTTCCTCTCTCGTTCATAAAGGCAGATATGTCCCGGCGAGTGCCCCGGCGTCAATAACACCTCCAGTTCAAAAGAGTCGTTGGAAATTATGTCGCCATCCTCTAGCATAACTTCAGGCGCATCCGGAGTGACATATTTATTCATCCATAACGAAGCCTCTTTTAACTGAGGCAATTCATTCTCAGGAACGCCATTCTGCCGAAGCAGCTCTTCAGTCTTTTTAATCAGGTTAGCGAAATCTTTATATCTAGGAGAGATAAAACTCGCATCAATTCTGTGAATAGCTACTTGGGCCCCACAAATTTGTTTTATCTTGCTTGACAACCCATAATGGTCAGGGTGGATATGGGTGATAACTACTTTGGTGATGTCTCGAAGCTTGAGATTTGCCGCTTTTATTCCTTCTTGGAGAGCCCAGAGGGATTCCTGACTGTCCCAGCCGCTGTCAACCAGTATATGACCATCGCCACCTTCAATTACATAAACATTGGTGTACCATGATGTATCCCCAGGACAAGGACTTTTTATTTGATGAACACCGTTTAATACCTGCATTATTTTATCCTCTCCAAATTATATAAAGCCCTTTTGCCAGGGTATTGTGCAGTCCCTCTTAATTCCTCCTCTATCCTGAGGAGGCGATTGTACTTAGCCAGTCTCTCGCTGCGACAAGGGGCACCAGCTTTAATGAGTCCGGCATTGCTAGCTACCGCCAGGTCGGCAATAGTAGTATCTTCGGTCTCACCAGACCTATGGCTGATAATGGTTGTCCACCCGGCCTGCTGTGCTCTTTTGATAACAGCCAGGGTTTCACTGAGCGTGCCTATCTGATTTGGCTTAATAAGGATTGAGTTGGAGGCCTTTTGGGCAATGCCTTTTTCCAGACGCTCTATGTTGGTAGCATAAAGGTCATCGCCGACAAGTTGAGTCTGTTTTCCTAGTTGCGCAGTGAGCAAAGACCAGCCTGCCCAATCATCCTCAGCCAGCCCATCCTCAATGCTGATGACAGGGTAATCCAAGGCTAACTTGACATAATAGTCAATCATTTCTGTGGAACTGAGTGTAACACATTCTTGGGAGAGGAAATATTTTCCATGAGCACTGTGATGCTTCCCTCCCTGGTAGAAAGTACTGGCGGCTGGGTCCAGGGCTATAAATAAGTCCTGGCCAGCTTTATAGCCAGCCATGTCGATGGCTGCTAATATCAGCTCCAGTGCATTCTTATTAGAGGGGAGCCGAGGAGCAAAGCCACCTTCGTCTCCCACATTAGTGCTTAATCTCTTATCTTCAAGCACTTTACGCAGGGAATGATACACTTCGCTGCTTATTTGCATGGCTTGATTGAAATTGGCGGCGCCCACTGGCATTATCATAAATTCCTGAAAATCGGTAGAGCCCAGGGCATGCTTACCACCATTTAGAATATTTAACATAGGTACAGGCAGTAGATTAGCTCTTGCTCCTCCTAAATAGCGGTATAAAGGAATACCCCGGAAGCTAGCTCCGGCCTTAGCTACAGCAAGAGACGTCCCCAGTATGGCATTAGCCCCAAGCCGGGCTTTATTAGCAGTGCCATCGAGTTCAATTAGTTGCTGGTCAATAGCTGCCTGCTCTAAAGCAGACATGCCTGTTATTGCTGAAGCAATCTCACTATTGACGTGTTCTATGGCTTTTAGAACGCCGAGCCCCCTATATCTACTTTTATCGCTGTCCCGAAGTTCCACAGCCTCATATTTCCCGGTGCTTGCTCCTGAGGGGACAGAGGCGACACCCGCGGTGCCATCAACCAATACTACCTCCACCTCTATGGTAGGATTGCCCCGAGAATCGAGAATCTCTCTGGCTTTTACGCTTTCGATACTTGCCATTTCCCTTCCCTTCCCGTCATTGCGAGCACCTGAAAGGTGCGTGGCAATCTTTGGGATTGCAGGGCCTGGTCCACATTTATACTCAAGACAAGCTCCCCAAAGCAGTCTTGTAATCTTTGTCTCTCTTGGTCAAGGAAATTGCTTTGTCCACCGCCTCAGTAGCACTCTGAACTCTTATTATGGAATCATCCTCTCGCCCATTTCGTGACAGCGACCAGGTATTCAAGCCAATGACGGAGATTCCACTCTTCAGAGAATAAGCAATTTCGCTTAGCGTTCCGTAGCTTCCGCCGATGGCAATCACCGCCTGGGCTGACTTCACTACCGCGACATTTCTGGCCTCACCTATGCCAGTAACCACGGGAATATCTACCCAGGGGTTTGCCATGCTTGAATCTTGTCCAGGTAAAATGCCGATAGTCAAGCCACCTTTTGACTTAGCTCCACGACAAACAGCTTCCATCACGCCACCCAAGCCACCGCATACTACAATGACACCCTGCTGGGCTAACAATTCACCCACGCTCTGAGCCAGCTTAGCTTCCTCTGGGGAGCAGGAAGAATCCCCGATAACAGAGATAATCATTTTGTAGCTTAGTATATTATATTATCACACAGCTCTGAGTCCCTGCGAATTGCATTGTAGCACGATTTCATCCCGCAGAGGAAAGCATGAAGGCTATGAGGGATTATCGAATAAACCGCCCTTTTGTGCAGAGCTAGGCCAGTGGATGGGAAAAGGCACTATTGCCATACATAGGGCTTGTGCCTGTGTTCTACCCATTTATCTAGTCCAAACTTTTTGATTGTCCTTAAGTTCTGTCGGGGCGAATCACCGTGAATTGCTCTCAAAGCCTCAAACCTCTGGCAGCTTTCAAATTCAGCGCATTGCCAGCAACCGTCAAAGCCTTTCTTCAGGCAGCATTCTAGAATCCCACAAGAGAAAGTGGCGCATCCTCCACCTACTCGACAAGGACTGTTACATTGTAGAGCGACTATCGCTTCTAGAACTTCACAACACACCTCATAGTGCTCAAATTGCTTAACGGCGTCGAATTGCTTCGCCGAACTGCTTTTAATCTTGGCGTATTTACCGATTTCCATGTTGCGAAATTCGCTTAATAATTCTCTTGCCAGATCTGAGACTCTGCTGCGATAGCGAATGCAATCACCACAATACAATCCACAATATGCGGTTAGTTCAATTTCTTCAGTCATGTACAATGAACCTCCTATTTTAAGTCGGACAATAAATCTCTATGATCAACCATCGAATCTGATACCGCTGATGGTATTTTACAGAACATAGTTATGTGCTTGTCACCTCCAATTCAATGCATCTAGTGCCTGCCTGAGATGTTGCCAAGAAAGCCTACCAAAGACCGTCAGTCATCTTCCCTAAGTAGACAGGCTCGAAAGCCTCAAACCATATATCTCGGACACGTCCCATTTGTTCCCACATAAGATGATAGCCCTTCAAACCTTTAGCTAATGCTATTCGTTCCTGCCACTCAGCGATTTCCTCGCTCGTCGCCTCTCTCGACTCCCCTACAGTGCCCATCAACCTCACAGCCGGAGGTGTTGAGAATTTGCCATCCATAAGAGATCTTGCCCAGAATGGCTTATCGGCGTTTACTGCAAGTATACAGACTCTGGGATTTCGCCTAAGGTTCTCCGGCATCCTTGAGGGATATTCATCGAAGTAGAAACCTGTCTGGTCCGCACGCAGGAAAAGCGCGCCAATAGGGGTCACGTGAGGAGTTCCGTCATCATTAACAGTGGCTATTGCAAAGTGCAGGCAACTCTTGTAAGCTTCCTCAAAGATTCCCCGTATCATTTCCCAATGATGGCTAATGTCCATGGTGCACCTCCTTTTTTCGCGCCTCTAACCTTACATCACCACTTGATTTTAAAGATAATTTCACAGATCCCGTTGCAGCTATTGGTGTTTTTCTCATTAATAAGCTCACCGTTAAGGCCAGCCCTTTAGGCTATCCCCTTTGAACACTGTTGTGGAATGCTCTAAGTATAACCGGGAAAATCGTTGGTACAAAATAGCATCTTACTGGGCAGTTCTCTTCTTGCGCAAAATCACCCTGGCTGCTATCAAAGCCGCTAATCCCGAAATTAGAAGAGCCTTTCTGCCATCGGGCATGGTGGTCCAAAATTGTTGCCGCCAAGAGTCAGTTACTGCGCCTATATCAATCTCAGGAATTTTGAACCGCCTTTCACCTGATTCGGGGTCGTATTGGTAATACTGTACTTGAGGATTTTCATATTGGTTCTCTTGCTTACCCCCATAGTCCACCCACACATGTATGGGAGATAAATTAAGCTGATAGGGAATATCTTTCGCTTCCAAAACAGAAGCTAAGACCAGAGCTCGGGCTGCGCAATCTCCCTTTCCTCGCTCCAACACCTCCTCAACGGTAGGAAAATACCAGGGCATGCCATAAAGCTCCCAATCGTAGCGATAAGATATTCTAGCCAGGACTGCTTTCTCTATATCTGCAGGATCAGAAGGAAGGTCATTCAGCATAGATTCAACAGCGCCAGGGTCAGCATTAAAGTTAAGAACCCTTTGGATACTAATGATTAAGTTTAGAGGATTGGGATATAACACAAGAAGAATCCACAGTATAAATATCAGAGGAAAATACCTCCGAAACACTCTTCTAAAAACATTTTCAGAACCTTTAAGACCGTCCGACATAGCTGTAGTCTCAGTCGAACTAGCGTTAATATTTTTTCCTACTGACATAGCACAGGAAACTCCTACTAGTGTTAGGGAGGATCAAGGCAAATGTGATTGAGCCGCCGAAATACCTGTTCCTTACCTCCTCCCGTGTCTCTCACCCTCTATCTTCCGCAAAGTCTTCTCGTCGAGGCCGAAGTGATGGGCTATTTCGTGGCGCACTATTTCCTCTACTTTTGCTTCAATTTCATCGCCAAAGCGGCAGTGCGCCTCTATAGGCTTTTGAAAGATACTTATCTTATCAGGCAAAACCAATCCGTACCCCCGGCCTCGCCTAGTTTGGGGCACACCCTGGTAAAGACCAAGCAATTGGGTGGGATGACTGTGTTTAGCCTGTCTCAGTTGCCCTGGTGTGGGCCAATTTTCTACCACAATATCAACGTTTTCCAGTTTGCGCTGAAACTCCGGTGGCAAATTATCGATCGCCCTCGCTACGAGAGCCTCAAATTTCTCCCTCTGCATATCTAGAAATCACAGATATTGCCAACAAGTGCAAAATACCTATTATCATCTTACCACCGGAGATTGCTACCAGACAAGTGCATAACGAGTAATGGTATCATTAAAACCTAGCCCTTTTTATTGGTTGAGCTGGGCGTAGCATAGCAGCCACTTTTTGCGCACGAGACATAATTATGGTAGTTTATCCCACTATTAAGGCGAACTTTCTTGACGAAGGATGAGAATTAGGGTAGGCTATTAAATTAAATCTGAAAAGGAGAAATGTTAAATTGCAGTGCCGTGGCATCAGAGGGGCTATCACGGTTTCAGCAAATAATAAAGAAAGCATCCTGGCTGCAACTGGGAAGCTGCTTGTGGAAATGGCACAGGCTAACAAAATTGAGATTAAGGACATAGCGGCTATTTTTTTCACCACCACGCCAGACCTGAATGCTGAGTTTCCCGCTTCAGCAACAAGAGAGCTAGGATGGCCATCCAACTTGGCTTTGCTCTGTGGACATGAAATGAACGTCCCCAACGATCTACCCCGCTGCCTGAGAATTATGATGCTTGTAAACACTAGAAAGGGACCTGAGGAAATCACACACGTTTACTTAGGAGAGGCGAAGAAGTTAAAGGACAAACCGTCACTATCAATTGGAGGCGACACATGATTGTAGTCATGAAAGGTGGCTCCAGCCAAGATGAAATCAATGGTGTTAAGAAAAGGATTGAAGACGCTGGCCTAAAGGCAAACATATCAGAGGGTATTGAACATATTGTTATCGGCGTACTGGGGCAAGCTTTCCCTGAACTTCGCGACACCCTGGAATTGCTCCCAGGCGTGGAACAGGTCATACCTGTAACCAAACCTTACAAACTTGCCAGTCGGGAGTTCCATCCCCAAGACACCATAGTCGAACTAAATGGCGTGACTATCGGTGGCAATGAAATAGTCGTCATGGCCGGACCCTGCGCTATAGAAAGTGAAGAACAACTTTTGTCCACTGCTCAAGCGGTCAAAGCAGCCGGGGCCACTATATTGCGCGGTGGTGCCTTTAAACCACGCACCTCGCCTTATCAATTTCGTGGACTGGGCGAAAGCGGGCTCAAAATACTGGCACAGGTAGGCAAGGAAACTAAAATGCCCATAATCACTGAGGTTATGTCGCCAGATCATGTTGATTTAATAGCCAAATACGCTGATATACTCCAGATTGGAGCGAGAAACATGCAGAACTTTGTTTTGCTCGACGAAGTGGGGAAGACAAAGAAACCGGTGTTGCTCAAACGTGGTTTGTCGTCCAACATACAAGAGTGGTTATTGGCCGCTGAGTATGTCCTGGCCCAAGGGAATGAGCAGGTTATTCTTTGCGAACGGGGTATTAGAACCTTTGAAAGCTATACCCGTAATACCATGGATCTAAGTGCTATACCAATTATCGAGAAAGTCAGCCATTTACCCATTATCGCTGACCCCAGTCACGCCACAGGTAAATGGTATCTAGTACTCCCGCTGGCATTAGCAGCAGTAGCTGCCGGGGCAGACGGACTTCTCATAGAAGTCCATCCTAATCCTGACCTAGCGCTTGCCGATGGTCCTCAATCGCTCACCTTTGATAACTTTCGCCTCTTAATGGCCCAATTACTGCCTATAGCCGAAGCTAGGAATAGAAGGCTAGCTACTCCAATTGGGACAATCAAACCCTGAGACCATGGAAATCGAGCAAGAACTAGCCAGTATAACTCCTCAAGGGGAAACAGTCCTTACCATAGGTGTGTTTGATGGTGTCCACGCCGGACATCGCTACCTGCTGAAAAAATTGCAACAGCGAGCAGCGGAGAAAAACTTGCTTAGCGGAGTAGTTACCTTTAGCCCTCATCCCCAATCGGTATTACATCAGCATAATCAGCTACCCTGGCTTAGCAGCCTGGAGGATAGGGTCGAGGCTTTTCGAGAATTAGGCATAAACATAGTCGCAGTGCTCACTTTCACTCCCAAGGTAGCCCAGCTAAGTGCCCAAGAGTTTATATCCTTGGTTAAGAAACATCTCAGGATGCGTGGTATCATGGTGGGGCCCGACTTCGCTTTAGGGCGAGGCCGGGAAGGCAATATCAACCTGCTCCGTGCCCTGGGACGTGAAATGGAATTCAGCGTGGAAGTTATCCCTCCCTTTACAATCAATGGCGAAGTAGTGAGCAGCACTCTCATCCGCCAGGCATTAGTTCAAGGCGATATGAGAAAGGTAGAAAGGCTAATGGGGCGCTATTTCTACCTGGGAGGCAAAGTCATCACTTCCGACAAACGTGGCCGAGTTCTGGGATTTCCCACCGCTAACTTGGATATAAAGCCACAACAAGCGTTACCAGGCAATGGCATCTACGCTACTATCGCTCAGGTAGATGGCAAGCAGTTCCCTTCAGCAACTAATATTGGCATCCGCCCCACCTTTGGGGAAGGGGGAAAAATGGTGGAAACTCACCTCTTAAACTATAAAGGTGATTTGTATGGCAAAGACATAAGGGTAGAATTTGTGCAAAAATTAAGGGATGAGCAACGCTTTCCCTCTTCTGAAGAGCTAAAGGTACAAATCGAAAAAGATGTCCGAGAGGTAGAAGCAATTTTAGCTAAAGATTTAAAATGACTGATACAAGGTTTGCCCCCATATTAAAACGCGGAGTGGCTGAAATTATAACAGAGGCGGAACTACTAAGGCTGCTGAACTCGGGGAGAATTCTGACCCTGAAGCAAGGCTTCGACCCCAGCGCTCCTGACATCCACCTGGGACATGTGGTAGGCCTAAGAAAGCTGCGTCAATTCCAAGAGCTAGGACATAAAGTCACTCTTATAGTCGGCGACTGGACAGCCCGAATTGGCGACCCCAGCGGTCAGTCAGCTACTCGCCCTATGCTTTCCCCTAATGAAATAGAGAACAATGCTCAAACTTACATGGAACAATTCTTCAAGGTGGTAGATAAGGATAAAACAGAGCTAAGATGGCAAAGCGAATGGTTTTCCCGATTCACTCTGGATGAAGTAATTAAACTTACCAGCAAATTCACCATAGCTCAACTTCTAGCTAGAGAGGATTTCAACAAGAGGTATGGTTCTGGCAACCCTATATCTCTAACTGAAATGCTTTATCCTTTGCTTCAGGGCTATGATTCAGTAGCTATCCAGGCCGATGTTGAATTCGGTGGCAGTGACCAGAAATTCAATTGCCTTGTGGGCAGAGAGCTACAGCAAAGCACGGGGCAGCCTCCCCAGCAAGTTTTCCTCGTCCCCCTCTTGATTGGTACTGACGGTCATCAGAAAATGAGCAAGAGCTTAAATAATCACATAGGCGTTGCTGAGCCTCCCCGGGAAATATACGGCAAGGTGATGTCCATCCCCGACCTTCTTATTGTGGACTATTTTGAGCTAGTGACCGACGTTCCTGAAGAAGAAATCGCTGAGTTCAAGAAGCAACTGAAGACTCGCTCGGTTAACCCCATGAACCTTAAAAAGCGATTGGCTCATGAAATTGTAAGGCAGTTCCACGGTAAACAGGCAGCGGATGAGGCACAAGAACATTTTACCCAAGTATTCCAGAAAAGGAAGATACCTAAAGAAACACGTACGGTCGAATTACATGATATCTCTCGCCCCAGCGGTAAGCTCGAAATTGAGGTTCAGAGAGACATTACAAGCTTAATAGTTGAGACTGGTTTAGCAAAGAGCCGCTCAGAGGCAAACCGTCTGCTAGCTCAAGGTGCTATCGAGGTCGACGGAGAGAAAGTCAGCACCAGTCTAGTGAGTTTGAAGGACGGGAGTGTTATCAAAGTAGGCAAACGGCGTTTTTTGAAAATGGTGGATAGTGCGAAAAGGAAGCGGGAAACCGCTAATTCATGAAAAGGAGTTGATAAAAATGCAGCTGCGTGTTCCAGGACCAACACCTTGCCCGCCACAAGCTCTTCAAGCCATGAGTCGGCAAATGATAAACCATCGGGGGGGAGAATTTGCCAAAATTCTCAATTCAACAACGGAGAAACTAAAACAGGCATTTCAGACCAAAGGAGACGTTTTCCTGCTTACCGGTTCAGGCACCGGTGGCATGGAAGCAGCTATTGTCAATACCTTGTCTCCGGGCGATAAGGTCTTATCCATCTCCAATGGAGCCTTCGGCGAGCGCTTTGCCGATATCGCTGAAGGATATGGCGCTGAGGTAATCCGCCTTAGTTTTGAATGGGGGAAAGCAGTTGACCTTGATGCAGTAGAAAAGGTATTAAGGAAGCATGACAGTATCAAAGATGGCGATATTAAGGCAGTCCTGGCAACTCATAATGAAACATCCACAGGGATGACTAACAGGCTCGGTGACATAAGCGCCGTGGTCAAGAAATTCGATAAACTTCTCCTGGTTGACGCTATCTCAAGCCTGGGCTGCATCAATTTGCCTACCGATGACTGGCATTGTGATATAGTTGTCACTGGTTCCCAAAAAGGATGGATGGTGCCTCCTGGACTAGCCATGGTTAGTGTAAGTGAAAAAGCCTGGCAGGCTCATGCTCAAGCCAAAATGCCACGCTATTATTGGGATTTCAGCAAAGCCAAAGATTTTCTCCAGAAAGGGCAAACTCCCTGGACACCAGCCATTTCCATCTTCTACGCTCTAAATACCACTCTGGATTTAATGCTAAACGAGGGGCTAAACAACATATTCGCCAGGCATGCTCGGATAGCCCAAATAGCGAGAAATGGAGTCAAATCGCTGGGATTCTCCCTTTTCCCTGAAGAGGATTATGCCTCCGACACAGTGACGGCTGTGAATGCCACTGACAAGATTGACGTCCCCAAATTAATTCAGGTGCTTCGTGAGGAGCATGACGTAGTCATTGCTGGAGGCCAGAGGAAGCTAGCAGGCAAGATATTCCGTATTGGCCATCTCGGCTCCGTATACGAAGATGATATCAAGTCGGTACTGGAGGCGCTAAACAAAGCTCTACCCCGAGCGAAGAAGGGCTAACCAAAAGATGAAAATTTTAGTCGCTGACCCAATTGCTGAAGAAGGGATACAATCCCTGCGTAGCCACGCTCAAGTCGATATCAAGACCAAGCTGGAGCCTGAGCAGCTCAAGGCTATAATTGGCGATTATGATGCTTTGATTGTGCGCAGCCAAACTCAAGTGAGAGCAGAGGTCATTGAATTGGGGAAGAAACTTAAGGTGATCGGACGAGCCGGAGTGGGCACAGATAATATTGATGTCGATGCTGCTACTAGGAAGGGCATCGTGGTAGTTAACGCCCCTACAGGCAATACTGTGGCTGCCGCAGAACATACCATCGCCCTCATGCTTGCCCTGGCACGTAACATACCACAAGCAAATAGTCGCCTTAAATCCGGTAAATGGCAAAGAG
>Ga0315545_1001433_pt1 | contig 23221 bp, 20 predicted proteins | sample SalMarSW160210MG_FD_203096 | JGI IMG/M metagenome (GOLD analysis project Ga0315545, IMG submission 203096) | Salt marsh sediment microbial communities from the Plum Island Ecosystem LTER, Massachusetts, United States - Salt Marsh Sediment SW1602-10 ...
GCTGTCTTTTTTCTATCTTTTGTTTAATCCGACTCCATCTTTTCTTTTTCGTGTTTGCATCTTTGCTGTAATAGCTGCTTACGCTGACTCCGCTTTTAGAATTGAACTCATAGCCTTTACGAATTATGGCATATCGTTCAAATATCTCTGCCCATTCTTTTGGCGTAAGGTCATCATATTCTATGCCTTTGCTTGCCAAAGCTTCTTTAATGGATTCCCTGCCTTCTTCTTCTGATAATTCAGCCGGTTGCTCCCATAACAACTCTAATTCCATCTCGTCTGCTTTTTCAGGCATAGGTAGCTCTATATTGTGAGTATTTAATAGCTTCACTTCTTCGTGAATATCCGGCAAGTCTGCTATCATCCCCCGTATGACACTTAGCTGTATTGTGCGGTTTAGCTTTGGCTCACGATTCTTGTATATGCGTAAGAGTAAAGATACCTGTTCTTCAGGTGTCTTTGGTGGCATACCCTCAATGAATTTCTCCCATGCACGGTTGGCATGACGATTCTCTTTTACTTCTGGAGAGAACAAGCCGCCTGCTAGAGACTGGATAGACGGATAAACCAAATCCCATAAGGTTACTTTTAAGTCTTGCTCGTAAGAATCCTTGAATCTTTTATCAAGAATGAATTCGAGACGCTTATCCGCGCCAGCCACACTTGAAGTAGAAAAACGCAGCCCTTCATAAAGTAAATCCTTCAAGGTGATAGAAGATAGGACATCTTTAACATAGTTTATATAAAGCTGCGCCATTTCCGCTTCAGTTCGCCCTGCCTCATTGCAGCCTCTAGCCGTGAAATAAAGCCAACGTTTTAGGAACTCTACAATTAATTGATTCGGTTTTTGTTCAAGGTCTCTACGCAGTAAGTCTCTCCGTGTTTCTAGGGGATAGTCCTTATATTTTGAGAAACCTTCTGCCAAGCTGAAGAATAGAGGGCTAACTTCTTGTAAAGCATTCTCAATTCCAGGCTTCAATCGAGCAGCTACATATTCTTTACCCTGAATAAAATAAATATCTTCCCAAAAGGCTATAAGCCCTTCTATTGCAGTTTTATGATTGATAGTATCCATTCTTATGGCTCATTCTATCATATTAAAGAAAAAACGAATTAGGTATGATGTTAGCTTGATGAAAAACCCCGTTTTACTTAGAATAATTCCAAGAGAAACTAGCATAAGGATGGTCAAGAAGATGACAAGAAAGAATGCGGGTTATTTCATATCGGCAATTTTTATAATTGCTATTTTATTCATTTTGGTAATTATCTATGCCTCTGCCGCAGAAAATAATCAACTCGCGGTAACCCTTAGTTTTGGTGCTATGGTTGCAAGTATACTTGCTGTTGCCCTAGCCCTTGTAAGTATAGGACACTCTATCAAAGATGCTGACATTTGTATCTTCCTCGGTGATAAAAATGTTAGCAATGCAGGCACAATTCAGGAGATTAGGTTGAAGAATAGAGGCAATGCGATGGGGAATATAGCGTCAGCCTTTGTGGAGATAGAGGTTAATGCTTCTAGCCCTGTTTCATTTGCTGGTGCAACCGGGCTAAATTTTGCTCAGACTGGAAATATGGCTCGAAAACAATATAGGTTTGACGCTCCAACAAATCCTATGCCTCTTTACCCGGCAGAGTATATTTGGACTTTGATAGGTTTTATTCAAGTTCCACCTCAACCTGTGAACCAAGTGAAATTTAATGTCCAGATTGTCGGTACCCAGGGACGAACACGGAAAGAATTTGAGATTAAGATTTGAACATTTCTGTTGATAAGGTATATCCTTTATATTCAGAATAGCTATACTTAGTGGGAGTAACAAATCTTATGGGTAAAACTCAATTAATTCAATTCTTAGAAGGAGCAGGCGAAAAACCCTACAGGCAATTAGTTGAATATCATATTAAAAGAACGCCGACCAAGCAGCTTCAGCAAGCAGTGTTGGATGAAATTTCAATTGCGCCCGAAAAGATTAAACCAATGATGATGGGTTATATTGATGTGGTGAACGAACAATTGGGCTACAATAGTGAATTCTGGGCACAGGCTACATGCCGCCAAGCCTTCGATGAAATTATAAAAATAGCTATGGCTATTTTCCAGAATGATATAGTTATAGCATCTCTGGAAGATGCTTTAGCAGAGAGGAACCATGATTTATCCTTTCAGCTATTTCAAATTCCAACAGTGAGCTTTGCATATTCTGCTTCAACTCAGAAAAAGCAGCGTAAGTTTATGGGCATTAGAAAAGGATTATTGGGATAGGTTTATTATGGACGTGTGTAATATCCATTCATTGATTAAATCAGTAATGGTTGTCCAGTAGTGAATAAGCGCATACCAGTCAAACTAAACCGATTTACTTGTCTTGATGAGTTACATGATTTATTGAAATCAAAGGAACTTACCCTGACAAACCCCTCTAACTGGCAGGATAAAAATGACATTAAAATTATCAGGGAATACGAAAAACGAAAAGTAAAGAGGGTCTTTCTAAAATGTTTTTGTGGTGGTAATGAGACTATCCACCATTGGCAATCCTTCTCTAGTAGTAGGGAGGGATGCTGTATTCAATTCGATGCGAAAAAACTGCTCAAGTATATACATGACGCGGATACTGACATCAAACATGAGTGGATTGAATATAAATACGTTAGTGAAGTTATCACTAAAAAGCCCCCTTTGAGTCGCTATCCTTTTACTAAGCGCAAACCTTATCATGTTGAGAATGAGTATAGGATTGTGTATTTCGGAACAAAAAGACAAAAATATAAGAAAGTACCAATAAAATTGGATTGTATCACGAAGATTACTCTTAGCCCTCTTATTTCTAATGAGGTCTTCCAAACCAAAAGAAAGTCATTGAGAAAATCATATAATCTTAAGCCAAGTATGGTTAAAATCAATAAGTCACATGTTTATTATTACGAAAAATGGGTTGATGCGTTCTGCTAAACTGCGTTTACTTTGCTAAAGCATACCCTTTAGCCTTTGAATAGCTATACCTACAGTTGAACGTTGATGCCCATGTTTGTCCAGTGGTAGGTAATTCTAGCGGAATTACTCCCTGAATCTCTACCTTGTCATTACTGGCATAGACTTTTATATCTAGAGCATCCAGGGCCAGCTTCTTAACTTCAGGTGTGCAATTCTCTAGATTTTCTATTACTTGGTCATATAGCTGACCCAGTTTTAATTTTGCATCGGTAAGGCTGGTTATATTATTCCTGAGCTTTTTTAAGCCCTGCAGCTTTAATTCGTCTTCGTGTCTCAGCCGCTTTATGTTATTCAAACGGTCAAGAACTTCGTCCTTACCAAACTCGCCTAGCTCTAAAGCCTCAAGCAAGTGTATGCGGCGTAACTCATAATTACGCAAGTTTTTTTCTAGATTTTCAATTTCAATATTTATCGTATCTAGGCTCTGTGTATTGTTCGCCTCTGAAAGCTGTCTCTGGATTTCAGATAAAATGATCCCAAGGTCACTTAAAACTTCTTTCGTCTTGTCCCACACAGTAGCTTCCAAGTTGTCGGCTCGTATATTCCTGGCACTACAGCGCTTTTTATTGTTTTCGCACGGCCTCGCACTGCTACATTGATAATATCGGTATCTTCCGTTCAAACAATGACCTACAAGCGGTCGTCCGCATATTGAACAAAAGGCGTGGTTGCGAAGCAGGTAATCGTGTTTTGGTCGCCCTGTTCTTACTTTAATTTTATTAAGCTCTACGTTTGCTGCCTGGAAAACATCCTCACTCACTATAGCTGGTGAAAGACCTGACAATAATACACTGTTAAAGTAAGTGTGTCCGATATAACCGGTATTACGGACCATTCTCCTAATTGTAAGACTGCGCCACCTTTTATTAGTCATGGTCGATACTTTGCGATTGTTAAGTTGGCGCGCAATGGATACCAATCTCTCTCCGGTAGCTACTTTGTGAAATACCTGCCTAACAATATCAGCCTCGATAGGATTTACCTCTCGTTTCCTGGATTCTTTGTTCCAGTCATATCCGTAAATACCCACACCCGTTCCTTGTGGGAGTATTCCCTATTTTACCCTCTGCATTTTCCCACGCATGGTCCGCTCTTTTATCTTCTCAGCTTCTAATTTTGAGGCAAAGCCGCGTATGTAGCTAATTAACTTACCTAATTCGGTATTATCTAAATCTTTAGTCACGGCCTCAAGCATAACATGGTGCTTTTACAATTCCTGAGTGAGTATAACTCTGTGGGTTAAGTTATTACTCAGTGTATCGCGCATGCCGCAGAGCTGAAGGATAACCAATTAATAAGATAAAATATGCTATAGTTAGATATTTCAAGAATATGGTAGTGTAAATCTGCTATTTGGACAAGGAGATAAGGGGAAATTAGTCTCAATCTTAAACAAAGCAAAGCATTGTTTCTAGTAGGATTCGACTCTTTTCTCGAAGGAGCTAGGATCTTGATAGAACAATGGAGAAAGGAATATAATCAGATACGCTCGCACTGTGAGGATATCAACACCCTCCTTTTGAAGCTATTCTAAGTACGATAACGAGGTAACAATCGATATCAATATTATGATCAGGTCAGGAAGAAACGCTAATACCCGAAAAATAAAAGCAGTTGGACATGTTCTGATAAATTCAGATGAGAGGAGTATATGCAGCATTCACTCAGCGGGTCGGCACAAGCTAATGTAAGCCAATCCTGGAATATAACCCAGCGTTCCCGTTGCCAACGTTTATGTTCAGCAAAGAAAGGAAGGGAGAGACAACATGAATGATAAAGCCAACTTCGAGGTATGCCCACCACCGATTTCAACTGAAGACATAAAAGAGACATTCGATACTGATGTTGTTGTCATAGGGGCTGGCATCGCCGGACTAACAGCGGCACTCTCGGCGGTGGAAGCGGGTGCCAAAGTTATCCAGCTTGAAAAAGGGCCATGCTGCAACTTCCGTGGCCTTCACAACGCCGCCATTGCCAGCAGACTTCAGAAACAGGAAGGGATTAAAATCGACAAGGAGCAGCTTATATACACGATAATGGAGACCGCTTCCTATAGGGGTAACCAGAAGGTGGTCAATACTTGGGCTGAAAATTGCGACCGGACTATGGAATGGCTACTGGATATGGCCGAAGCAGCGAACATAGACGTTGCCTTGGACCCAAGTACTAAACCATGGTATTTCCCGAATTATCCTGTTATACATGTTTTTGATGCGTCGAGGTTTGGCTGGCAATCGGGTCTGGCTAACATGCTATTGGATAATGGTAAAAGATACGGGGTAGACCTGCGTTTCAATACTCCGGTAGTGCGGCTGGTGAGAGAAGGAAATGGTAGAGTTGCCGGCGTTATTGCTCAAGACGAAGCGGGCAAATACATTCAATTTAACGCCAGCAAGGCGGTAGTACTCTGTACTGGGGATTATGGGAGTGACCGCCAGATGGTTAAGAAATATTGCTGGGAAGGCGTGAGTGAGATTCCTTCCCTGTATCCTATTATGACCGATATGGCTTATGCCAAACAGGGGATTTCCGGTCCCTTCAATAACGAACCAAATACTGGTGATGGGCACAAGATGGGTATGTGGATTGGTGCGGCAATAGATAATCCTCCTCACTGTGCGATGCTTTTCGATTACACAATCTGGAGCAAGGGGAAGCTGTTTAACCTGGCTCGTCAGCCGTGGCTTTACGTGAACTTGAAAGGTGAACGGTTTATGAATGAAGATCTTCCCTGGGGATATGAATGTTCCCAGCTCATGCAACAGCCGCGTAATATTGCCTGGTCAATATGGGATGCCAAGTGGGAGCAAGAGGCACCTGAACTAAAGAGCCAGTGCTGTAAAAATATGGGGCCTCCAACTTATTTGTGGAATCCGAAGTGGCTTGGTGAGGAAATCGAAAATGGAAATGTACTAACGGCGCATACTATTAAAGAACTGGCACAACTAATGCAGGTACCCATAAAGACATTTAAAGACACCGTGGACAGATACAACGAAATGGCAAGAAACAAGAAAGACCTAGACTTCGGTAAACACCCTGACCGCTTGACAACTTTGGAAAGACCGTTATTCTTCGCTAGCCAGGTAACGGCTGTCTATCTGGTGATTCTGGGAGGCCTGCAGATAAACCCCGAGCTACAAGTATTGGATACAGAGGGAAATGTTATTCCGGGGCTATATGCCGCTGGGAACGTATCCGGATCTTTCTTTGGAGACCATTATCCGACCACTATACCGGGGCTCAGTCACAGCCGGGCCTGGACCTTTGGCCGTTTGGCGGGGCTGAATGCCGCCGCTGAGAAAACACACAGAAAATAAAAACCTCGCTGTCACAAGACCTGTAGCAATCCAGACCCTGGTCTGAAATTTGGGATAACTTAATCAAGAATGCATAAAGGAAATGGCAGTGGGTGCCTTATTTACTGCAGATTTCGTGTCTCCCTGGCAATTATTGCGGCACCCAGAGCGTTAATGATATGAGGGTGGGGAGGCACCAGTAATTGGATTCCTGACTTCTCCAGCCTTTTGATAAGTCCGATGTTAAGTCCTCCGCCACCGCTGATGGCACACGGCTCCTCAAGCCCGACCCTGTTAACAAGTGCAGATATCTTACCCGAAAGTGCATTGTGAACGCCGGCTAGGATATCTTCCTTGGGGATGCCTTCAGATACCCTAGATATAGCCTCCGATTCCCCAAAAACAGCACACCCTGTAGTAAATGTAACCGGGTTTCTCGCGTTGAGTGAAAGAGGACCGATATCGCCAAGCTCTATCTGGAGTACATCGGCGATAACTTCAAGGAAATACCCGCTGTAACTAGCGCAGGCCTCGCTAATGGCAAAGTCGGTCACCTGTCCCTCGCCGTCGAGTCGAAGCACTTGGCTGGATTGTCCCTGCACATCGATAACCGTCCTCGCTGAAGCGAAAACGTGATTTATTCCCTTGGCGCAGCACAACATATCAGCGACGTGCTTGTTGTTAAACGGGATAATGCCGCCCCCATGGCCGGTAGCTACTATGCCGGCTATTTCTTCGGCGAGTAATCCTGCCTTTGAGATTAGCGCGTCCCTCAAGCCCTGCGCTGTTATTCTGTAATCAGTCCCAGAAGGGAGTACATGGTGTACTTCCAGTGCACCATCCCTGATTATCACCCCTTTACTTGTACCCGAACCAATATCGATCCCCATATAACAGGCCATATCGGATTATCCTATGTAAAAAAAGTAGCCTCGTCAAGGTGCCGCTTCTCCCTGTGTGCAGGCTCACCCCTGGCTTGAGCTTTCAACGTAATTTCTTTCCCCAACAACGCTGCTCCAATGGCCCCACTTAGCAGAGGCTCATCAGGAACAAAGACTTCACAGCCTAGGTTCCTCTCTAAAGCCCTGACAACTCCGATATTCTTGGCCACCCCACCGGTGAACAATACGTTGGGGCCCTCTTTCAGGCGGGCTACCATACTGGCTACCCGGCCGGCTATAGCGTCGTGGATTCCCACCACGATATCCTCAAGAGACGCCCCCTCGGAGAGGCGGGTCACTACTTCCTGTCGGGCAAAAACCGTACACGTCTTACTGATAGTAACCTTACCGGTGGCTCGCGAGGAAATGCTACCCAGGTCCTCTACCTTATGGCCAAGAGCAGCGGCGATTATTTCCAGGAACCTACCCGTTCCCGCTGCGCACTTATCGCTCATAACAAAATCAATAAGCTTACCCTCTTTTATCTTCAGCCCCTTGGCATCCTGTCCCCCGATATCGATGGCCAGGCTGACGCCGGGGAAATAATGGTAAACTCCCCTGGCGTGACAGGTTAGTTCCGAGATATTACGGTCAGCAAAAGGAATGGTCATCCTCCCGTAGCCGGTAGCAATGACATAAGTAAGTTCTTCAAATGCCATGCCTCCCTGTTCCAGCGCCTCTTCCATAACTTTGTTGGCAAGACGTCGGTGTTCAGCACCGGTATGATTTATTACACGGGCACGAATCTCCTCATCATTGTCTATAATCACCACCTTTGTCATGGTGGAGCCGAGGTCTATACCGGCAAAATAGATTAGAACCACCCCCTAGCTACCGGAATGAAAACCGCTCAGTCGGCCCTCTGAGTCATCATCGTTTTAAAGACTTCCAGTCTCCTCTTGTATTCCTCATGCTTGTAAACACGGGGGTCAAAATTCTCCCATTCCAGCAATAAAACGGGTATACCTAGTTCTTTTTTTACAGCATTCTGAATCACCAGAGCATCACCCGCAACGGTGCGACACCCCGCATGATACCGTTCCAGTACACCATCAATATTCATTTTTTTACACACATGCATTTGCATAGGCACACTTTGTATAAGGCCGGTGGAGTGCGACCCTCCCCAAGCCACCGACATAGCTTCATAAGGGTCTTTGTTTGTTCTATCGAGACGTATGGTCGATGCGGCAGTTGCTACCACGATGGCAATGCCCATTTCACATGCCAGGTGTTCCAGTCTCGGGTCAGCGTGATGTGCAAACATTTCGCCCAGTACCCTGGGTGCTCCCTTGGGCACGGCTCCCAGACCCTTATCAACCCTTTCCTGTAGTTCCCGATATAGTGTAACTGCCGTATCTATTGCGTCAGAAATAGTCTCGTTACTAAAGGTCAGGCAACTCAGGATCATCCAGAGATTATCGTGGGTGGGGCTTAAAGGTAGCGGATCGCTGCTGTGAATCAAGCGCTGCAATTTACTTATAATATCGTCAAACCGGCTTCTGGCTTCAAGCGCCTCCCATAACATGTCATCCGTTATCTGAAACCCGACTATCTCCTGAATTATTTCGACGAGTCTTCTCAGGTTTTTCTTCGCCAGGTTACCTGCCCTGTCCTTTGTTTCAGAGGAATCCTCGGGGCCTCTATCGAGGCAGGTATCCCAGCAGCAAACCGGCATGCCGTATAACTCGTGCAGCAGGTCAAGCGTCTTGGGGGCCGTCTCGCACATAAATCCGGAAGTCACCATCAGGTCAGGCCTGGGAACTATACCCAGGTCCACTATCCCTAGAAGGGTCTTGAGGTTTGCACAGTGAGTAACCGCTCCTGCTCTAAGCCATTTCTTTTCGGCTGCCTCCAGGATGGGTTCCAGCTTGCCGAAAACGCAACCCATTATTAGCAGAAAAGACCAGCTAAGGTGGGCTGCATATACTTCTCTGGATTTAGACATCAATACATGGCCGATCGTTTCAAAACCCGGTATCATAAAACCAAAAATGATTATTTTCTTACCTTCTTCTCTTGCCAGAACTGAGTTGACGAACTCCAGTATGCACAACCGAAAAGCCTTGCGCACACCTTCCAGTTCCATGTCATAATATTTTTTAAGCCTCAGCTTGGCGGCTTCAATATCCCCGGCGATTATGCCCACCTTACCAAACGCTTTTTCCACCCTAGGTAGCTCTGTGTTAATATCGCCTGCTGTGAAGCCTAATAACTTAAGTAACTCAATCATTGTCACACAACTCCCTTTAATATCTCCACAAAAGCCTGTAAACGTGTCTTAAGTTGACCGCCGGTTGCTGTGGTGTAATCTGACTCCACGACGAGTACTGGTATATCACGCTCGGACATCTTTTCCGTAAAATAGTAGACCTCGGAGTCATAAGTCTCGCAGCATTGCAGCTCGTACCAGATAACTCCTGACACATTGAAGTCATCGATAAGCTTGAGAGCAAAATCCAGCCTCTCCCTAGTCGAGTACCTCATAAATGCACAGGGAATCCGGTCCAGCAGGTATCCCCTGGTCAGAGCCTGGAAGATGTCACCCTTGTTCTCGATGTCGTGCCAGTAGTACCGGATTCCCTCGCATATTTCTTCAATAACGACCTCGGCCCCCGTTTCCTCTATAAGCTCCAGGATGGCATAGTCACCAAGACCGATGTTTGGCCCAAGCAGCAAGAGCCTGGGTGTGTCCGTACTTGCATATGCCTGCTTGCTCTCCAGTTCATGATACACAGAGTCAAGCACCTCGACCATGAAAACCGGGTCGGCGTAGAATGAGGCGTGGTTTAATTTAATGAATTCCAGAGCGCTGAGCGGAGGGGAAGCAGTCCGGCGTAACAGACTTATCTTCCGCAGGAGCCTCCTCATCCGGTTATAGAGGGCAATGGCTTGCCTGAGCCCCTCTTCCGTGATTTCGTTTCCGGTAAAAGACTGAAGTCTGTTTTTTAATGCCTTTAACCTGTCGGAAAAATATTCCAGTTCGAAATCGTTGTTGTGCTGGTGCGGAACACCTAGCTTGAATACATGCAGTTTACCTTCGTATTCCCATATTTCAGCCACTTTCTTCAAATGCTGGCAGGTGACAGGTGCTACAAGCATATCTATCAAATCGTAATACGGGTTCTCTTTTAGTAGCCTCTCTCCAATCTGTGCTCGTGCGAAAGGGCAGATAACCTGGGGCATTACGGATAGACCTGCATCAGCCGGACGAGGATTTCCACCGTGAATGAGGCATAAAGGCACGGCTCCGGAGGCATATATTATTTCTTCAGGCACGTAATTTCCCGGGAAGTAACCAATTATCTTGGCTCCGTCCTTCTTGGCTTCTTTTAGCTGTGCTGGCCTATTTTTTAAATGCTCAGTTAAGCGTGTTTCCTCCATCGCACCCCTCGCTAGATAGGATAATCACTGGCTATGTCAGGCATGTAGAAAATCGCCTGTTTCGTTCACCTAGGAAAAGACTGTTGTCAAAGATCATTAACAAATCCTTCTCAGTGGTGCATTCTTAATGAAGGCACTTATAAGATGAATTCTGGATAACCGATTGATAAGATATTATAATATTATTTACTGAACACATCAATTACTGTTGTATAATCTATGCCCTCATTTATTAACCTTATAGCGGCTTCCAGCCAGACCTTCGTGTATTCTTTGTTTTCTTGCCTGATTTGAGTAAATTGTTCTACCTAGACTTGGTCAGGCTTCATTTCTCCGATATCTAACCGGCATTCACGCCGCATTTTAGAGTTGGTGTCTTCTTTAGGCTAAGGCATTCCTATTTTTCTATATTAAATAACTAAATAATGTGCTTATTCATATATGATGTGACACTTGAGCTTTATTAATAATTCTCGCGTCATAATAAGTAATTCTCATCAATAATACTTATTACTAGTACGAAGTGTCGGAAGTATTTATCGTTTTTTCTCAGAAACCCTCCAGTACCAGAGGTATAACACACCAGCCACAATGGCTGGGATATTAAAAATAGAAGTATAGCTTATAACTTACTACATAATAATATGCGTAATTAATCATTAGCTGGTTCACTTGGACAGCATTAAATCCGGCAGTAATGTGGAAAGCGAAGGAATCGCTATTAGTAGCGCTATATTTATAACATCGGAAATAATAAACGGTATTACGCTGCGGTACAGGGTACCCATGGGAACATCAACCACTCCGGCCAGGCCGAAAAGATTTATTCCGAACGGCGGTGAAACCAGTCCAACTTCTATCACTCTTACCATTATCACCGCATACCAGATGGGGTTGAAGCCGAGCGTCGTCATCGTGGGGAAGATAATCGGGAGCGTGAGGATTAAGATGGCGTATATGTCAAATATCATGCCGAGTATAATATACATAAATATAATAATAACAAGAATATAGTATCTGTTCAGCCCGAGACCGACTACCCATTCGCTGGCGACGAAAGGAATCCTGGTTACTGCCAGGAATTGATTGAAGATAAAGGCACCTATGATTAAAGCTATCATCATGGCCGACATTTTTGCCGTATCCAGCAAACAATACCAGATATCGGATCCATTTAGCTGTTTCCTGACCAGGCTGATGACCAGAGCCCCGAAAGCCCCCATTCCGCCGGCTTCGGTAGGAGTGAAAACACCGCCGTAGATACCCCCGATAACCAGCAGGAATAGTGTAAGCACAGGCCAGGGAAGCTTGAGTGACCCGAGTTTCTGCTTGATGGTGGTCTTGGGGCTGGCGGGACCTGTCTCGGGATTTATTTTACACATGATGGCAATCGTAACTATGTAGAATACCACACAGATGATACCGGGGATTATTCCGGCTATAAAGAGTTTACCGATGGACATCTGGGTTAGAATGCCAATAAGGATAAAACCCATACTGGGCGGTATAAGGATACCCAGTGTGCCTCCGGCTGCAATAATACCCGTCGATAGTTTATCATCGTAGTTGTGGCGCTTCATCTCGGGATAAGCTATCTTGCCCATAGCCAGAGCTGAAGCCAGGCTGGAACCACAGGCGGCGGCAAAGAGGCCGGCGGCAACCGATGTAGCCATGGCCAGTCCGCCTTTATATTGCCCCACCCAGGTACGCGCCATCTCATAGGCTTCTTTACCAATATTACTCCGGGAAACGAAAGCGCTCATGAGCAGAAAAAGGGGAGCTACGGCGAAGTCATAAGCACTGGCCCTTTCAAATGAAACAATCGCAATGCTGGAGAGCGCTGGCTCGACACCTATGATTATAGCCAGGCCGATAAAACCCAGCATGATTAGACAAAAAGCAACATTCACTCCCATCAATATCAGTATTAACATGAGAGCGAACCCAATCAGCCCTACTTCGGTCGGGCTCATTTCCGTACCACCTTAGCCAGAGACCGTATCAGGTCGATAATAAGGACTAACGCTATTAGTCCGGCGCCGATTGACAGGATTAACATAAATGGGGCAAGAGGGAGTTCCAGAGTGTCACTAACATTACCCCTAGGCATTGTAAAATATTTGTAGGACAGCATAAACATCCGCCAGCATACTATAGAGAACGCGGCGAGACCGATAAGATAGGTAAAACTTAGAATAATTGCTTGAACCCTCTGGGAGAACCGGTTTAATATTATGTTGACACTGATATGCCCCCTTTCCATCTGGCAGTAGCCCAGACCCCAGGTGCCGGCACAAATTAGCAAAAAACCGATAAGCTCCCAGGTTCCCTTTATCGGGTTGTTAAAAAAATACCGCCCGACAACGTCACCTACTGTCAGCAGCATCATACCAGCCAGGACAACCGCAGCTATAACCGCCGTTACTCTGTTTATTGAATAGATAACCGATTCAACTTTCAGGGGCACCTTCATAAGGTTCTTCCACATCGCACTTCAAAACATCCTGTATTTACCTGTTGAACATTATCAACAAAGCTAACAGGTATTCTTATTAGAGGGGTGGTACTGAGCAGGTTTTATCCCACGGTACCACCCCCACTATTGACGAAAACGGATTACTTACCCCACGCTTTATCGGCTTCGCCCTTCCACCAATCAAATATTTCCCTCGCCTCCGTTACGCCGTCAGCCTCGTTTCTCGCAATATAGTCTTCCCATAATAAACTCAATTCATCTTCCCACAGTGCTGCCTCCTCTGCGGTAGCCGTAACTCTCATGCCGAAATCATCTATTTCCTGCCAGGCGGCGGCATTTTGTTTGGCAAGCTCCGTGTGGGCTACCAGAGCAGCTTCGGGAGCGAGGTCCATCATTATCTGCTGGTCCTGTGGCGATATCTTGTTCCAAGTGTCCTTGTTCACGACTAGCGGCATTCCACCCCCGCCAAAGGGATAGTCAAATGCGTAATCTGTTACTTCGAAAAGCTGGAAATCGTGGACAGCGCTTATAGCCGCGAAAGTGGCTTCAGTAACTCCCGTTTGTAGCTTCTCATATGCCAGTGGCGGGATGTCTGTCACCGGAGCGGAGCCCAGTCCTTCCACAAACTCCAGCCTGATGCCGTTACTGCCTACTTTCATTCCATCCAGGTCGGCGGGAACACGGACTTCCTTATTCTTGGACATTATATAAGATTCCGAGTAGATAACATAAAAGAACATTGGTCCGAATTCGTCGAACTCCGCGGCCGCAGCCGGATATTTGTCAAGGAGCTCGAAGAACGTATTCATATGGGCCGTGTTGGCCTCTACTGTTTCATCAGGGAAGCCCGCACCGGGCATACCAACTATCTCAGAAATCGGAAAATTCTTCCGATGTGATGAAACACTCAGTAAATACATGTCACATATCCCGGAGCGAACGCTTTCAAGTGCTGCCTCCTGAGTGGCGAGTGAACTGGCGGGGTAAACCTCAACCTGTACCCTGCCTTCCGTTGCCTTGGTAACTTCCTCCGCCCACCAAACCGGGGCGAGAGATGGTGCTAATTGCGGTGGTAAATCGAGACCTAGTTTAAAAACTATCGGCTCAACGGGCTCTGGGGAAGGGGATGGGGTCGGACTTGGTGATGTTGAAGGAGACGGTTCGGTACAGCTAATAAAGACTAGAGTACTTGTTATCATGACAATAAGAAATATCAATAATGACTTCTTCACTTTTATTACCTCCTTCTATTGAAAACCAGTATCCAATAATTTATATAATTACATCGTTTCTGCCTCCCTTGATTATTATTTGCCGAAGTTAAATCGAGGCTTGACCAATATAAGTATACTAAAATGGGTTATATTATATCGCATTATCTTAGAAACCTTTTATCTTGTCAAGACTACTTATGCAATATTATGTATTAATATATCCTATAACAATAAAGTTGTTTTTCCTAGTTGCTAATAAGCGACTGGTATCGGCTACACTTTCTTTCGTTTCCAACTGCTCAGCTTCAAATATGATGTTGAGCTGATAGCATTATAAAGCATACCGATGGTCATCCCCTTTCTCATTCCGTAAACACAATGTTCGGTAATCTACGATAGAAAGTAGCCTAGGAATACAATAATCAACCAGAAGCACAGAGAAAATAACGCTGTTAATATTAGTCGATAGCTTTACTTGGGAGGGTATAGCAATCGAGGCTTCACGGCATCTCGGCATACGTGATATCATAGCATCATTAATGCAGGAAGTCTGGGGAAGAATAATTTTCCAAACCTATCCCGATAACGCAATGGCCCCGATTTCATCATCATGGCAGTGAAGTAGTTGCTTAACCGGCTTGGAGTGAGGACACAATACATTGAATGCGCAGTCTTTTGGATAATGGGTATATAGAATCCAACTGGAAATTGGGAGACGAGCTGTTTAATCGTAAAGCATTCTATAATCCAGCTGAGGCACAAATATTGATTGAGTAGGGGGGAAGAAATATAATCGTATACGATAGAAGGGTGCTCTGAAACATCGGCCAGTATCTCCTGTCGTTATTATATTGATAATACAAACTTAAAGGGTGGAGCAAAATAGCGGACTAGGTCAGTTCTTTATTTTATGAGCAATAAAAGCATTAGTCAGGTTTGTTCTACTGAGTATAATCACTGAAAGGAGAAACCATGTACAACGTTGCTTACAAAGTTATCTATCCGGAACCTGTGCCTGAGGGTGTCGAGCTTGAGAAAAATGTCTATGCCCCGATGCGCGGTGGCGTTAAAATCGCCGTGGATATCTACCGTCCAGCGAGAGGAAAAGGACCGTGGCCTGCCATTTTTGCCTATTCGCCATTCCAGAAGGAGCGCTTATTCGAGAGCGCCAAACCGGACTTCTACTGTGCCCACGGCTATGTTTGCGTACAGGCCGCAGAGAGGGGCAGCGGTTTCAACCAGGGGCAGTTCACTTTTCAGGGACCGATAGCGGCACAGGACGGTTATGACCTAATAGAATGGATTGCCGAGCAGTCCTGGTGTGATGGTAACTTGGCCATGATGGGTGCATCCGGGTATGGCGTCATGCAATGGATAACCGCCCCTTTAAATCCACCTCATCTCAAGGCCTTGGTGGTACTGGGGACAACAGATAATTATCGTGGCCTATGCTACCCGGGGGGCGTCCAGCGTAAGCCATTTGTTTTGGCTCTGGTTTCCGGGGTGATAAATAATGCCATTTGGCCGGGACCGATATCCAGTAAAGAACCTCCGCTGAATGTTGTTGCCGATATGCTGACCAATACCGAAGACGGGCAGTTCTGGTGGGAACACGGCGGCGGCTGGAAAAACATACATCAGATAAAGGCGCCTGTATTGAACCTGGTTAACGTGCCGAACCGATTGCACGCCATGTATCACCTCCGGTCCTATGCGGATATCACATCTCCCAAGAAACTGATAACGGTACCATGGACCAATGAGAACTACCAGCCGTGGATTTTCGAGACCACGGCATTTAACGAGCAGATACTGAGGTGGCTCGATTACTGGCTCAAGGGAGCTGATACCGGCATCATGGAAGAGCCTGAAATAGCCATCTACGATAACGGTACCGGGAAGTGGCGATATGAAAATGAATACCCGCTGCAGCGTACCGAATGGACGAAATACTACCTGCACAAGGGACAAATCGACACAGAACCCCCGGCAGCCGACGAAAAGTCCGATTTCTATCATAATATCAGCCTGAATACCGATCTGATAGCCGCATATGGAATCGTCGATGAAGAGCCGGCGGCACCAAACAAACCTAAGTACTTGGTTTATATTTCGCCGCCGCTGGAGGAAGATATCAGGGTGTTTGGGCCAGTCAGCTTCAACCTGTATGCCGCCACTTCGGAGGAAATCACTTCTGACTGGTCATTCTTTGTCAAGATGGGCGAAATGGTACCCGAGGGAGTGCCCTTAAACCCGGTGACCGGTCGGCCGGAGATAAAACCAGAGGCGACTGACTCCTTTACGCCGCGTGAGGTGCAGATCTGGTCCTGGGGCAGCCTCAAGACAAAGTTCCGGGAGGTCGACGAGAGTATGTCACGGCCGGGGATGCCTTGGCATTCCTTCCAGGACCCTGTAGAACTAGAGCCGGAAAAGATCTATGAGTTTCAAATAGAGCTTCAGCCGATATTCAAGACCTTTAAGAAAGGTTGCCGGATCTGGTTGAAAATCGCCTCCGACGATGCCCTGTATTCCACCTGGGACTGTACTTCCCGATATGTAGAAACCCCTCTGATTCCGGAAAAGAGTGAGATTACCATTTACCATGATTCCAAGTACCCTTCGCATCTCCTCTTGCCGGTAATCCCGGATGCCCCGGAAATCGCACCGGTACAATCACCACTGAGTGATGCAGTACCCGGTTCCCCAAGATTCGTAAAAGGCAGTGGTAGATAAGATTACAGTCTATAAAAATTTAGCGAGACAGATATAAATCCAATAATTTGTCTGACCAGAGTGTACGGTTTTAGTAGCCCTATTTGTGTCCCATTATCGCTGACGGTCTACACTGGCATTGCTCAGGGCATGCCCGTCGCCGTCGAAGGAGCCGGTGAAATTAGTGCCGCTGGTTCCCACCGGCGTCAGGGACGCCCCGCCGGAGTTAATATCCGCCGTCAGGATGAAATACTTGTTCCCAGTCGGCGGATGTACTCCTTAAATCCGTCCAGTCGCTAGCTGTGCTTATCTGGTACGGGTCTCCCTCGGTGCCGCTACCGCCAGAATATGCACCGTTAGCCAGAGCGGATGACGGTAAGACTACGAGAAGCGCCGCCGCTACCAGCATGACGAGTGTGATGAACCTTGACTTGTACTTCAATTTCAACATGATAATCTCCTCAAATGCATAACGTTAGCATGTCTTCATAGTGGTTTCCACCGGTTTAAGTCCTTTGCGCCCGTAAGTCTTATTAACCTCGGCCCTGATTTTATCCAGTTCTTCCTCGCTGAAGATGCGCCAGTTCCTCCTGTCCCTGATAGGCTCTTGAATCACGCCGCTCTTAAGCCAGCGTAAGATGGTCGAACGGCTCAAGCACATTTCCTGGCAGACTTCCAGAGTCCAGTAATATAATTTTCCGTCAATTTCGACCGGCATAGCTAAAGCCTCGTATTAAGATATGGGTTGACATAGGTCAACATAGGGGATTTTAATTGTGCGGAATCACAAACAGGTCATAAAAGGTTGGCGGAATCTTACAGAAATATCACAAATCCTCATTTAGAAATACTGACACAGGATGCTTTTTGGTTTTTCATTTCCTCACCTAGCCCCCAGGGGAGGGTAATAAACAAGCTATTTCTTCAGAGGGAATAAAATGACTTTTTGTGCAGTATGGAGGAGTCAAATATTCATTGTTTTGTTCAACGATAAAGATTGAAAGTAAAATTACTGCTAATTTACTTTTCATCTGAAATAAGAAAATAAGATATAAAAGGAAAAAGACTTTATTGTGTATCAGGCGCAACGGTTTGAGGCTAAAAAGTAACAGTTAACCAACATTAAACATCACCTGCAAATAATGATATCTCTCTGATTCCCAAATAAGATTTACCACACTTGAGCGGTTAGTTACATCATAAGAAGAGATACTTACGAATATGTACATTAATTGGCTAAAACAGGAGGTAATTGGTTGAAAATAGGCTTTTAAAAACCGCAATTTCAAGGTGTAGGATAGAAATTATATCACATAGGATACTTTAGCTTTGGAAATGTACATTATTGCACGTAAAAACCAAGATAATGTGTATGAAAACAAGGTCAATTCCGCTTTTAAGGTAATCTTGTCGTGCATTAACCGCTCGATAATGTCGCTTAAGTGACTCAAAAAGCAGTTATCGTTAAGAATTGATCAAATTTACAGCCATAATCCGGTTGATGGAGCATTCCCTTAACTGTTAAGCGCTCCGGGTTATCCAGGAAAGGGTGACCTGCCCCGCAAATAAGGTTCCTTTTTTACCTCATGATTTTATGCCTAGATATCAGGCGTGAAATCAAGCGGACCTTTTTATCGATACTTAACAATATACTTTTCTGTTACCTGTTGTTTAGGCGGGAGTACGTTCATGTAAAAATTTCAGGAGTATCGCGTTAAAGGCCTCCGGATTATCCTGCCTCACACTTTCTCCGACGCTGCGCTCAACCCGGCGAGGCGTCCGGTCATCCAGGCAAAACCATGGCTCAATCCGGCACACATGGTGGGATAGTCCACAGCGAAACGGTTGCCGACGGTATTCCCGGCCAGGTATAGTCCCGGAATGACTTTTCTGTTTTTATCCAGCGGCTGGAATCTGGTGTTCGTAATCAGGCCGCCCAGAACCACCAGTATATGCTGCTCGATTATGCCTGCATAGAATGGTGGTTTATCTACGGTGGTAAGCCGGTCAGGACGCTTGCCATAGTCCAGGTCCCTCCCCAGCCTGGCCAGTTCATTATACCTGTCTATCGTGGCCTTGAATGTAGCCACGGGCACCTCCATCTTGCGTGCCAGCTTTTCAATAGTGTCCGCCTTCACCGTCATCTCCTCGACCTGCGCCCGAATCATGTCGTTGGCTTCATAGAATGTGCCCAGACCCACGCCCATTTTTGGTAATTCCGTTTCCCACTTGCTGTCAAACACCTGCCAGGCCCTCTTGCTGGGCTGGCGGACCAGTGAGTTGGCGCTGCTTTGGGCGGGCACATCTTCGTTTTCGTATCGCTCACCATCGATGTTCACCCTTAGAAATGCGTTGGCACCCGAGGCACCCACAGTGGCGTGGGACATCGGGGCATGAGGTGCCGGTTCCATTACCGCACCAATCAGCATGGCCATCTGATGCCCATCGCCGACGTTTATCGGTTCCGGGGCATCCAGCAGGTCCTGGTTGCGGGTCATGTAAATGTTGTGGTCGCGGGCAACCTCCGCGGCGAAAGCACAGTATTTCTCCATCATCCAGGGATTATTCCCGTAATCCCCCGTACAGAGAATCACAGCCTTACGGGCGTTAAACTGTACATAATGCCCGGCTTTATCACGGGCGGTAACACCGGTAACCCTCCCGTTTTGCCGTCTGATGAGTTGCACGGCCGGAGTCTGGTAACGGATGTCCACTCCGAGCTTGAGAGCGCGGTTCTGGACACATTCTAGGGCCAGACTGTGGTTGAGTCCCGGGTTTTTACCGTCAGAGTGAATGTGGCATACCGGGAAATCCGGGTAGTATTCCTTCTTCGGGTCGAAGCCGGCAGGGCGCGGCCACTGATACGGGAGGGTTTTAATTCCGTCAGCATCGGTCATATCCATCAGCCAGTCCATGACCGCCCCGCTCTGGTCGGCCCATACCCGGTATAACCTCTGGTCAGGCTTGTTGGCTCCCCACTTCATGAGTTGCAGGCAGACATCGTCTTTATCGACGACAATGCCCATTTTTTTCTGCAAGCGGCTATCAATCGCGGCAATCATGCCACCACCCCACCGGTAAGTAACGTGCTTATCAATCTGGATGACACTGGCACCCGCCTCGGCGGCTGATAGCGCCGCTGACTTGCCAGATGTCCCCGCACCCACTACCACCACATCCGTATTGTATGTTTCTTCTATATCTTCTGCCGGAATCGGGTTTTGAGACACCACGAACTTCCTCTCACCTTTTTCAGGTTCTTCCATCGTTTAACGCTCCTTGCTATTGTCTTTGTCATCTCGTTGCTATATTTTATGATATTATTAAAAAAACTTACAGTTCATAAATTGCCTGGATTGGAGCTATAGTGTTGACCCGGAATAGAGCACGGAAGTACAGCCAGGTACGTACTATAATTAATCCGGCTATCGCGGCAGTTTAAGGAGGTTGTTATGAATCTAGAAGAATTGGAAAAAAGAGTCAGGGCTATCGAAGACCTCGAGGAAATCAAGAAATTACACCAGAAGTATATTGATTTAATGGATAACCTCAGGTATAAGGAGGTCCTGGACCTTTTTACGGAAAATGCTTCGGTAGAAATCCGGAACTCCGGCGTACTCAAAGGTAAGGAGGGACTTACCGATATTTATATCAATAAACTGGGCAGGAGGACTGCCCGGTCTGAAGGGCACTTTGTGATCGAACCGGACATCACCGTCAAGGGAGACACTGCTAAGGGGACCTGGCTGGTGTACATGCTATTCTCTAAACCGTCTGTGGAGTGGGTGCAGGGAAGGAATGAGGCTGAATATAAAAAGGTCGGCGGAAAATGGAAGATTAAGTCGATGAAATTCACGCGTACCAACGCTTCTAAACCTGAATTATATCCTTAGAAATATAAGCGGCAATGGCAGAACAATGACCTGTAATCGTAATCGGCAATCTATTACCAGCTTAACATTCTGAGTTTATGTCGAATCAGGCAATCCCATCCATATCTAAAAAACTAATACCAGCCCAGCAATTAAAGAAAAATCATGGTCTTGGTAGTTTTCTTTTATCTTTAAACGACTAATTCGAGGAGACTGATTAACGATACATTTTGCCGGAGTGTGTGGTGAAATTGAATATCGGGTTCTACTGATTCTTAGTTGTTTGCGTTTCCTGTATTTTGATATAATGCGCTTAACATGGCTAAAAAAGATATTTACAAGTTGGTAGCGTATGGAGTATTTTTCCTTATTTTCATAAGGGTTGTTATATGGATTATACGAAGATATACAGAATGGACTGATTTGCACCCCTTCGCTTCCGGCGTTACTATCGGTTTTCTGATAGCTTTGTTTATGTGCTATTTCGCATTCGTTATCTGGTATATATGGTCTAACCGCTCGTAGTTTTTTCCATACTACAAAACTGAATACAAACCTCAGCCCACAATAAACACATGCTAGTGATGATACAATTAAAGCTATTGTTAAGACTATAAATTCAGTTTCCATCATCGTTCTAACCTCGGTCTCTTTGGTGTTATCTGTGGCGGTGGTGTCGTTATCCTTGTACGTTTAGACTTGGATATTCTAACTGGTTTCTGCTCGGTCATAACTCGGTGTTTATTCAGGTCTATTCTGGCGGTCTTTTCAAATGGCTGTTCGCATACATCTTTCCAGTTACGGAACGGGAATTTAATCCCTGCTACTTTCGCTGGCGTACTATCTTTCAGCGACATATGAGGTCTAAAGAAGTTGTAATGTACCAGCCAGCCGTCGAGGTACTTTTTAGCCGATTCTACTGTATGCAGTCCACGCATAACCTTAGTTCTGCTTTTTAGGGTTGAGTGAAAACGCTCAATGTAATTCGTGTTATTCTCAACATCAAACGGGGCACCCTGCTTATGGCTGGTATCACCACCAAAGACACGCTCTATGCCTTCCAGATACGCCCTGAGCTTGTCTGTATAGATAACACGGGGTATTTTACCGGTGCGCTCATAAGCCTGCTTCATTAACTGTTCAGCATCGTTAGACTTGCGAGTATAGGACATATGGGTAGTTATAAGGAATCGGGTTTTAGCGTCTATGATATCCCATAGCCAGATATTCTTACCGTCTATATCCAGCACGGTTTCATCAGCTACCCAAATAGAGCCTACATCAGGCTTGTGTTTTTTAGCTTCATTCACGGCTAATTCTGTGAATCGGTTTACCCAGTTCAACACGGTAACGTCTGATATATAGTCATTGTGTTGTTGGATGAAGTTACGGCGTATCTCTTTGAGGCTCATTCCCTCAAAGTACATGCTGATAGCATCGGCAACCTTAGACGTGGAATATTGCATCTTAGGGATAGCATCAGGATTAGAGAATTTACGCTTACAGTCTTTGCAGAAATAGTATTGAACGTCTTTATATTTGCCGTATTTGATTACATTTTCTGATTGGCAGTATTTACAGTTCATAATATTAGTTACCCCCAAGAACCCATAATACGAAGCTAAAACCTAAAGCAATTATAAGTATCAGTAATTGCATATAGAGTTCGTCTCTATCTTTAATGGTAAATGTAGCGGCTAAATATTTATCCTTTCCACTGTATGGATTTCTGAGTATTAGATATAATCTATAATGTCTGTTAGGCGATAGATACCCTAACTTAATTGCGCCATTTTTCCCCGATGACCAAAACCTTAGTTTTCTGCGTAAACCTACATTGCACACATGGACACTATCTTTAACACCAGGGTTTAATAATTTATTCTCTGAATCACATAATTGCCATTCATAATCCCAATCCTCATCCAAATTCCGTTTTTCCCCTGTGATTTTTACCAATAAATCAAAAGTTACATCACTATCCCAAAAATAAGGAATGAAGAACAACGTATAGCGTATATCCTTGTAATACGGTTAAATCTTGAATAATATATTTCCCACTTTTATATCAGGATATTTAGGCATATACCCCCCTAAAAGAGCAAGCAACAAATTATTCATAGCTTATACCCGCCTTGCCCTTTAACAGGCAGTATAGCACTAGGGGAATATACCAACAACTATGATTGAGTAGTAAGTGAACAATAATTCGCTTGACAAAACAAGTAAACGGCAGTAAAGTGATAGTGACTCTGGTTTTCCAGAGTCACTGGTATTTTGGAGAGGTTGTCAACCTGATTTTTCCGGTGATGTCAACCTGAT
>Ga0315545_1001437_pt1 | contig 23194 bp, 24 predicted proteins | sample SalMarSW160210MG_FD_203096 | JGI IMG/M metagenome (GOLD analysis project Ga0315545, IMG submission 203096) | Salt marsh sediment microbial communities from the Plum Island Ecosystem LTER, Massachusetts, United States - Salt Marsh Sediment SW1602-10 ...
GCTGCCAGCATATCAACTTGCATTACCTTTCTCCCGAGCTGCTTGGCGCGAGATGACGCTGTGCAACAGCCTGACTGATACGACTTTATGAGACTTTGCCCGGTATGAGTTTATGAGACTCGACACTACCTATCGCCCTACGTGATCATCGACGGCGCGGCGAACGGCGTGATCAACGGCAGCTTTATCGTTTTCACCTCGCTGTTCGTCACCTCGCTGCTCGTCGGCAGGCTGTGGTGCGGGTGGGTCTGCCCCGGCGCGGGACTGGGGGAGGCGTGCATCGCCGTGAACGACAAGCCCGCCCGCGGCGGCAGGTGGAACTGGATCAAGTGGGTCATCTGGTTTGTCTGGATCGGCTTTATCGCCTACCTGGCCATATCGGCAGGCGGATACAAGAGTGTGAACTTTTTCCACCTGACAGAAAGCGGCGTGTCCGTGGATCGGCCACAGGGCTACATCATCTATTATACCGTCATCGGCATCTTCATAGCTCTCGCATGGATCGCCGGCAAGCGGGCAGCCTGCCACTACATTTGCTGGATGGCGCCCTTCGTGATCCTGGGGCGCAAGATCCGGAATGTGTTCAAGTGGCCCGCGCTGCGCTTGAAGGCTGACACGGAGAAATGCATCGACTGCAAGCGCTGCACCAAGGTCTGCCCGATGAGCCTCGACGTCAATCAGATGGTGCAGAACAGGGCGATGGAGAACAGCGAGTGCGTCCTGTGCGGGAGTTGCGTCGATACCTGTCCACAGGATGTGATCCACTACACCTTCAGCGCGGGGAAATAGCCACGGCGCTGAGATCTGTACAAGGAAATCAGCGGCCCAAAAACGCAGATTCGCCACCGTTTGCCTTTTTGCCTTGCTTTAGGACCAGATTGGATTATAATCTCCACCAGGGGGGAGACAATGGAACTACGATACCGTATCCTACAATCCCGCTGGTCCAAAGGCGATGAATGGAGAAACTGGGGCTTCTTCTACGAGACCGACAGCGACCGTGGAAAAGCCCCAGTCGCTTGTCACCACAACCTCGACGAACAGCATTGGATCGTGCACGACATCATCGCATACACGTGCGATCAATGTATGCCTCTGGAACAAATCGAAGGGGCTGTGGCAAAGCACAGCGATCAGTACCGCGTGCTGGACGAAATCCATACCCACACGTTTGACGGTCCTGTCTCGGCGGCGGTCAACGCTGTCGAAGCCAAGATCCTGGGACTAGAATATATCGCTCCCCACGACACGTCCGAGGACCAGATGTGCGTCTTTTCCGGGCGCGCCAACCGCCCGCTGGCCCAAGCCGTCGCCCATCGCTTGGGGTTCCCGCTCTCGGCCATCTCTATCACCTCTCTCCCTGACAGCGAGGTGCACGTACAGGTCGATGAAGCGGTGCGACGCAAGGACGTTTTCGTCATCCAACCCTGTTCCATCCCAGTCAACGATCACTTGGTCGAACTCCTGCTGATGGTGGACGCTTTCCGGCGCGCATCGGCCAACAGCATCACGGCCATCATCCCCTACTTCCCCTACGCCCGGCAGGAACGCATGTCGCGCGGCCGGGAAGCGATCAGCGCCCGGGTGGTAGCCACGATGCTAGAGACCGTCGGGGTGGATCGCGTCATCTACATCGACATCCACGCTGAGGCCACCCAGGGCTTTTTCACGGTACCTGTGGACCGGCTGCAGGCTTTCCCTATCCTGTCCTACTACTTCCGCGACAAGCCCTTCCTGAAAGACGCCGTCATCGTCTCACCCGACGTAGGACGGGCCAAGCTGGCAAGCAGGTACGCCGAGGCATTGGGAATCCCGTTGGTCGTGATGCACAAGCGGCGCGAAAGCTTCCGCGAGGTCAGGACGACCCACGTGGTCGGCGATGTGGAAGGGAAAATCCCCATCCTGATCGACGACATCGTCGCCAGCGGCAGCATACTCAAGGAGATCCCCCTGCTCTTCAAGCACGGGGCCAAAGAGGAAGTGCACATGGCCATCACCCATCCTGTGCTGCTACCCAAAGCGCTGGAGTGGCTGGACGAGGAATGGGCCGCCGAGATCGTCGTCAGTGACACGATCCTAGTACCGCCGGTCAAGCAGCATCCCAAGCTGAAAACAGTCAGCGTCGCGCCGGTGCTAGCGTACGCCATCCGGGGCATCTATCACGGCACGTCCATCAGCCCGCTGTGGGAGCCGGACGCGCCGTGCAAACTGGGGTTTTACGAGTCACCAGAGGATTAGGAGCGCACGACAGCCTGGATCTCGCGCACCAACTGGGGTGTGTCGATGTCTTTGAGCACGTAGCGGGCAGCACCCATCGCGATCGCCTCACCCTCCTCATCGGCATCGGGGTAAGAAGTGAGAACGACGACGCTGGCCGAGGGGCATTGTGCCTTCAGACAACGCAACGCCTCAAGGCCTTCCCCATCGGCGCGCTTGGTCTCCAACAGCACGATGTCGGGCTTGAGCCTTTCCGCCTCCTGCAAACCGGCCCGCCAGCAGCCGGTGCAGCCGACGACTTCCAGCCCGGTGTCGGCGTCCAACCGAGCTTCGAGCGCCTCCCGTACAGTATCGTGCTCGTCAATGATGAGCAATCGTGCGGGTGCCATCTTCTCTCGATCCACGTCTGGGAATTGCCACCAGTATAGCGAAGCCACAGTGCAGGTGTTAGTGTCATCTGTCCCTCATTCCCCCTGACGTTTGTACCAAGCAAGTTGACGATCTTCCCTTCCCATGGTATTCTCGCACCGATGAGCGAAGTGAAGCAGATCAGAGCTGTGGGGATGTTGTCAGGCGGACTCGACAGCATGCTGGCCACCAGGATCATGGTGAATCAAGGCATTCAGGTCACCGCCCTACACTTCCGCACCGGCTTCTCCTACGTCGAGCGAAACAGGGCTGCTGGGCGCAGGCCATCTGGCCTCACCGACGCCGAACGAGCGGCGGGAATACTGGGAGTGCCGCTGGAGGTCGTGGACGTCACGAAAGGCTATATCCCGATCGTCCTCAACCCTCGCTTTGGATACGGCTCGGGGATGAATGCCTGCGTTGACTGCCGCATCTTTCTGCTGCAGCAAGCTAAGGTGTGGATGGAGGCACACGACTACCACTTTGTCTTCACCGGCGAGGTTGCGGGCCAACGGCCCAAGAGCCAGATGCGCCCCACCCTGCGCACTGTCGAGCGGGAAAGCGGACTGGAGGGCTACCTGCTGCGCCCTCTCTCGGCCAAGCTCCTTGAGCCGACCATCCCGGAGCAGCGCAAGTGGGTCGATCGGGAGAGGTTGTACAGCATCAGTGGGCGGGGCCGCAAGGAGCAAATCGCACTGGCGGAAGCGCTCGGCATCACCGAGTACGCGCAGCCCTCCGGCGGCTGCTGCTACCTGATCCACCAAGCCTATTGCCATCGGCTGCGCGACTTTCTGGACCACGAGGGCGAAAATGCGCTGACCACCGCCCAGGTGCAGCTCCTGGCAGTGGGTCGCCACTTGCGGCTGAACTCTGGGCGCAGGGTCGTCGTGGGGCGGCACGAACGAGAGAACGACTACCTGGAGAACTGCGGTGTGATGGGCGTCCGGCTCACGACGCCGGACCACCCCGGGCCGGTGACACTGATGCCGGGGGATCCCACCCACGAAGAAATCGCACAGGCTGCGCGCATCACTGCCGGTTACTCCGACGGCAAGGGCGAGGCGGCCGTGTGCGTCGAGGTGTGCCGGAACGGTTTCTCTATCGACGTCGTCACGGTCGCGCCGATGGCAAAGGAGGACGCGCGGGGGTTGATGGTGTAGACCCTACAAGGGTGTGTTTGTTGTTGGGGGCAATGAGCATCCTGGGTTTGTCGAAGGATGCGCGAAAAGGCTTCTTCGACAGGCTCAGAATGCCCTTTTGCGCCGAGACTGTGCATCTGAAGCGTGAAATTCCTGGTTTGCCCCAAAGTGCAAACGCACCCCCTACAACCGCGATTTGCCCTGGGCGCAGGGATGGAGTATAATGAAGTGCGTTTCACGTTAAAGTGCAGGCAATAAGGGCGGCGGAAAAGGGAGCCCAGTAGTTGACGCCAACCCCCACGATTTTACTCGTCGAAGGAAGAAAACCTACAGTAGAACGTCTCGCTCCTGTCCTCAACGATCAGGGGTATAACGTGTTGACGGCCAACACGCGCAGGGGTGCACTAAACAAAGTGCGGAAGGAACTTCCTGCGGTGGTTGTGTTGGACACCCCCTCGCTGCGTTTCAGCAGCCAGCGTTTCTGTGAAACGCTGAGGAACAGCGGGAGTGAGGTTCTTCCGGTCTTGATGCTGCTGCCGCAAGGAGCAACAATAGACCGCAGCGATGGCGCGCGTGGCCATCTGCGCTACCCCTTCTCCATCAAGAAACTGTCCAACCGCATAGGCAGGATATTGCCCGTTCCCGACGACGAGACACTCCAAGTCGGAAGCATAACACTGAACCTCAAACAACGCTACGTCGTCTGTGACGGGCGCGAGAGTAGCCTCACGCCCAGACAGGCCGCTCTACTGGAAGTCTTCATGCGCCACACTGATGAGATCCTGACCCGAAGTTTCTTGATGAAACGAGTCTGGAAGACTGACTATGTAGGCGATACGCGCACCCTTGAGGTTCACATCCACTGGTTGCGTAAAGCCATTGAGAAAGATCCGAGCTCGCCAGTCTGTCTACGCACCGTCCGCCGGATAGGTTACCGCTTCGAGGCACCAGAAAAGCCAAAGAAATAGCGGTTTGTATGGGCAAGGGTGCCATAGCGTGAATATGTAATAGCGCGGCCGTTTGCCCAAATCCCACTTTGTGGTACAATCTGACACAATACACACGCCTTCTGACCAATGAGAGGGTGCCGTGCGGGCAGCCACGCCGGTCTCTCGGCGGAATGATGAGGGCGGAGGATAAAACAACACAAGGAGGTTCCTCATATGGCTGTCGTTTCCATGAAAGCACTCCTGGAAACAGGTGTGCACTTCGGTCACCGCACCCGGCGCTGGAATCCGAAGATGAAGCCCTACATCTTCACCGAGCGTAATGGGGTGCATATCATAGATCTGCAGCAGACCATCGCGGCGATTGAAGGTGCCTACGCGCTAGTCAGGGACACCGTCGCTGAGGGTGGTACGGTGCTCTTTGTGGGCACAAAGAGGCAAGCACAGGAGGCCATCGCGCAAGAAGCGGAACGCTGTGGTGTGCCCTACGTAAACCAGCGCTGGCTGGGTGGCACTTTGACCAACTGGCGCACGATCCGGAAGCGCATCGAGTATCTGCTCAACCTGGAGGCTCGCCGTGACCGGGGTGACTTTGAGCGCTTGAAGAAAAAGGAGGCCCTGGGCCTGCAGCGCCAGATCGACAAGCTGAACGTCCGCCTGGGAGGCATCCGCGAGATGCGCAACCTCCCCGACTTGATCTTTGTCGTGGACGTGCGACGGGAGGCCACTGCGATCAAAGAGGCCAACAAACTGGATATCCCCATCATCGCCATCGTAGACACGAACTGCGATCCCGACCCTGTCTATCACGTCATTCCAGCCAACGACGATGCTATCCGCGCCATCAAGCTGATCACCACCAAGCTCGCCGACGGCGTGCTGGAGGGCAAGGCCCAGCGCAAGGCCCACGAACCAGCAGAGGTCGAGGTCGAGGCAATCACCCTCGAAGATGAAAAATACCTCAGCGCCGCTACCCTGGCCCGCCTGAAGGAGTTATCTTTCGAGGAAGGGGAGGAGGAAGAGGAAGAGATCGAGCCAATCGATGAACCGTTCATCGAGGACGAGGAGTTGGCCGAAGCTGAAGATGTCGAGGAAGACGTCGAAGACCTAGAGGCAGACCTCACGGACTAGGTTCCCGCCGCGCTCACGCACGACAAACTGATACGAGGGAGAACGAGAGTTGGAAATCACCGCTGAAATGGTCAAAGAGCTAAGGCAAGCAACGAGTGCCGGCGTGCTGGACTGCCGCAAGGCACTGGAGACCTGTGAGGGCGACTTTGATAAGGCAATCGCCTACTTGAGGGAAAAGGGACTGGCCACCGTTGCCAAGAAGGCTGATCGCGAGGCATCCGATGGCATGATAGAGGCGTACGTTCACCCTGGCAACCGAGTGGCCGTGATGCTGGAACTGAACTGCGAGACTGACTTCGTCGCCAGAACGAGTGACTTCAAATCCCTGGCCCACGACCTAGCCCTGCACATCGCCTTTGCCGCACCGCAGTACCTCGTGCGCGAGGGCGTGCCCGAAAAGGTGCTCGAAAGCGAAAAGACCACGTATCGCGCGCAAGCCCTGGAAGAGGGCAAGCCTGAGAGTATCCTGGATCGCATCGTCGAGGGGAAGCTGGACAAGTTCTACAAACAGGTCTGCATCATGGAACAACCCTTCGTCAAGGATGAGGACAAAACTATACAGGACCTGATCAACGAAGTTATCGCCAAGCTAGGCGAAAACATTGTCCTGCGCCGCTTCGTGCGCTACGAATTAGGAGAGGGCCTATAAACGCATGGCTGCCAAGTACAGGCGCATCCTGCTCAAGCTAGGCGGTGAGGCCCTGGCCGGCCCCCGCGGCTTTGGCATCAGCCCTCATATGGCAGAAGAAGTCGCCGCCAAGGTGGCAGCTTTGCGCAACCTCGATCTCGAGGTGGCTATCGTCCTGGGGGCAGGCAACATCTGGCGCGGGCGGGATGGCCTCGATCACGGGATGGATCGCGCCACGGCAGATCACATGGGCATGCTGGCGACAGTGATGAACGCCCTCGCCCTGGCCGACGCACTGGAGCGCACAGGGATCATGACTCGCGTACAGACCGCCATCGAAATGCGGGCCTTTGCCGAACCCTACATCCGTCTGAGAGCCATCCGCCACCTGGAGAAGGGACGCGCCGTCATTATCGGCGGCGGCACCGGGAACCCCTACTTCACGACCGACACGGCCGCAGCACTCCGGGCGATGGAGATTAGTGCCGACCTGCTGATCAAAGCGACAAAGGTGGACGGCGTTTACACCGAGGATCCCCACGAAAACCCCGATGCCAAGCGCTTCGATCGTCTGACCTACATGGAGGCACTCGAGTTGCGCGTCGGCGTGATGGACGCCACGGCCATCTCACTCTGTATGGAAAACGACCTGCCCATCCTCGTCCTCAACCTTTGGCAGCCACACAGCCTGGAGCGAGCCGTGACGGGCGAGGACATCGGAACTTTGATCTCTAGGTAACGCCATGTACCGGGATTTGCCATGATTGACGAACTGCTCCTCGAGACAGAAGATCACATGCAGAAAGCCATTGAGGCGTTGGAGGCCAAGCTGCGGGCCATTCGCACTGGGCGAGCCTCGCCGGGTTTGATCGAGCAGGTGATGGTGGATTACTACGGCACGCCGACCCCGCTCAGGCAATTGGCCGTCATAGCGGCCCCAGAGCCTCAATTGCTCACCGTTCGTCCCTACGATCCAGGGTCTATCGGTGAGATCGAGCGGGCGATCCTCAAGTCCGAGTTGGGCCTTACGCCGTCCAACGACGGCAGGATCGTTCGCCTCCCCATTCCGCGGCTGACCGAGGAACGGCGGCAAGAGCTAGCAAAGATGGTACGCCAGCGCGTCGAGGAAGGGAAAGTGTCACTGCGGAACATCCGCCGCGAGGCACTGGACGATATGCGCGATTTTGAGAAGGAAAAGATCGTCTCCGAAGACGAGTTTTTCCGTGGGAAAGACAAGCTGCAGGAACTCACGGACGAGTACACCAAGCAAATGGACGAGATCAGCAGCCGCAAGCAAGAGGAGATCCTGGAAGGCTGATGCGGATCTCCTGCGGTCGCCTCAACATTGACTCGCGATGACGCCCTCTCAACCAAAGAATGACCAGCAATACCCCCCCCTGGCACAAGTGCCCCAGCATGTCGGCATCATCATGGATGGCAACGGACGCTGGGCTCGGGCGCGGGGATTACCTCGAGCGGCAGGACACCGCGCGGGGACCGAGAACCTGCGCCGCGTGCTGCGAGCGGCGGTAGAGTTCGGCGTCTCGATCCTGACCATTTACGCTTTCTCGACAGAGAACTGGAGCCGGCCAGAGGGAGAGGTCAAAGCCTTGCTGACCATTCTCGAAGGAGTGATCGATCGCGAGTTACAGGAACTACACCAAGAAGGTGTCCAACTGCGTCACGTCGGACGCCTCAAGCGCCTGCCCGCCAAGCTGCAGCAAAAGATCCAGCAGGCAATCGAACTGACCAAGAACAATCAGCGATTGCTCCTGAACGTCGCTTTCGACTACGGCGGGAGGGCCGAGATCGTAGATGCTGCACGCCACATCATCGCCGACGGCGTGCCCGCTGATGAGGTCACCGAGGAACTGATCAGCCGTCACCTCTACACCGCGGGATTGCCTGACCCTGACCTGATCATACGTACGAGCGGGGAGATGCGGATCAGCAACTTTCTCATCTGGCAGGGAGCATACGCCGAGTACTATGCGAGTCCCGCTAATTGGCCAGACTTTGACAAGGATGAACTCTACAAGGCCCTACGAGCCTACACCCAGCGGGAACGCCGCTTTGGCTTGGTGCTCAAGTAGGATACACAAAAGCCTGTATTGAGATCGTGTGCTAGTCATCTGAATTCTCCTTCCTGACCCGTGCTGCGTATTCGTGTATTAACTGCTGTTGTTCTGCTCCCGATTGTCGTCGGATTGACCCACGTGGGCGGGATTCCGTTCCTGGCCCTGGTGGTGCTGTTGCTGTCGCTGGCCGAGATCGAGTTCTGCCACCTGATGGTCCGGGGTAACTTCCATCCCACACTCGCTTTCGGGTTGGCAATGGCATGGCTTTTGCTGCTGGATGCCCAGTATCCGGCACCAGGACTTTTGCAACCGGGGTTAGCTCTGCTCCTGTTGGCCTCACTCGCCTGGCAACTGTTTCACCGCCAAGGCTCGCCGGTGACCGACTGGGCACTGACAATAACAGGGGGCTTGTATCTGGGGCTGTGCGGGGCCAGCTTGATCAGATTGAGGGGCTTGACCGATGGTTCCTGGTGGACACTGACCGTGCTGTTTACGATCATGACGGCCGACTCCGCCGCATACTTTGTCGGCCGCGCGTGGGGACGGCACAAACTGATCCCCACCCTGAGCCCCGGCAAGACGTGGGAAGGGTACCTGGGCGGGGTGATCAGCGGAGGACTGTTGGCAGCGTTAGTGGTCACGCTGTGGAGTACTCACGCGAGATGGAGAATACCCAACAGCTTGCACGGTCTGATCTTGGGGCTGTTGATCGCCACCCTCGCCCCTCTGGGCGACCTGGCTATCTCCATGATCAAGCGGCAGGTCGGCGCGAAGGATAGCGGCAACATCATACCCGGGCACGGTGGCGCCCTGGACCGGTTGGACAGCATTCTGTGGACCGCCGTGATCGGTTACTACTATGTGCTTTGGTTCGTGAAATAACAGTATTGTCATATTTACGTTAGGAGAAAGTATCGTGAGCGAAATGGAAATGGCTTATCTGGATGCCAAAACCCTGGCGGACCTGCGTGAGCTGGCCAAAGAGTGGGAGGTCTCCGGCTACAGTCGTTTGAAGAAGGAGGATCTCATTCTGCGGCTGCTGCGCGCCAAAGCGGAACGAGAGGGATTGATGTTCGGCGGCGGCGTGCTGGAAATTATGGACGAGAACAAGGGATACCTGCACTCCGAACACTACAGGCCGGGATCCGAGGACGTATACGTCTCGCAATCCCAGATCCGTCGCTTCGGGCTGCGCACCGGCGACATGGTGATCGGACAAGTGCGCCATCCGAAAGAAAGCGAAAAGTACTTCAGCCTTCTGCGCGTCGAGGCGGTGAACGGGATGGACCCAGAGGCGGCCAAGAAGAGGCCGAACTTTGAGTCGCTGACGCCGATCTTTCCCGACGAGCGCTTCACACTGGAGACGACGCCCGACAATCTGACGACACGCCTGCTGAGCTTGGTCGCACCGGTTGGAAAGGGCCAACGTGGGCTCATCGTATCGCCACCCAAGGCCGGCAAGACCACCGTGCTCAAGCACATCGCCAATGGCATCACGGCCAATCACCCGGAGGCACATCTGATGGTTGTCCTCATCGGCGAGCGACCCGAGGAAGTGACCGACATGGACCGCTCGGTCGAAGCCGAGGTGATCAGCTCGACCTTTGACGAGCCAGTGCAGAGCCACGCGCAGGTGGCAGAGCTCGCCCTGGCGCGAGCCAAGCGGCTGGTGGAAGGCAAGCGAGACGTCGTTATCCTCCTTGACAGCATCACCCGCGTCTCGCGTGCCTACAACCTGGTGGTTCAGCCCAGCGGCCGCACCCTCTCCGGTGGCCTCGATCCGGCGGCCCTCTACCCGCCCAAGCACTTTTTCGGCGCAGCCCGCAACATCGAAGAGGGCGGCAGTCTCACTATCGTCGCCACCTGCCTGATCGATACCGGTAGCCGCATGGACGACATGATCTACGAGGAATTCAAGGGCACCGGCAACCTGGAGCTCCACCTGAGCCGCAAGCTGCAAGAGCGCCGCGTCTTCCCCGCCTTCGACATCGAGCGTTCCGGCACGCGGCGGGAAGACTTACTACTCGACCCAGAAACGCTGCAAAACGTTTATGCGATGCGGCAGCGCTTCCTCGATGCCCAGTCGCCCACTCACGCGATGCAGGAACTGCTCCAGGTCCTCAAGCAGACCAAGAGCAACGAGGATTTCCTGGCCCTGTTTGCCAGAATTGTAGAGATGGAAGGGAGCCGGTAACCCGCAACATCTGTCGTTCAGCACACCCTGAAAAGACACAGCCCTCGCCATCGCGACGAGAGCTGTCACATTCACCGTTGTGCCGTCGGCAGCGTGCCGAGTGTCTCCCCCCGCAGGGCCCGTTGCATCGCCTCCCGGTCATCCCACGGGTACTCGGTGGTGTTAAAGCACATCGACTGCTCATGGCCCTTGCCGCAGGCGATGACGACCGACTGACCACAATACGCATCGCCCGCACGGGCTATCTGACAAGCACGCAAGATGGCCTCGCCCCGGTCAGGCACGCGCCATAGGTCTACGCCCTCGCGCTTCCCCTCCCCAGCAGCCGCAGCGGCGATCTCGGCCATGATCTCCTCCAGACTCTCGGTGCGGGGATCCTCGGCGGTGACGATCACCACGTCGGCCAGCCGTCCGGCCACCCGGCCCATCATTGCTCGCTTCTCCCGATCGCGCAGGCCGGCGCAGCCGAAGACGGCGATCACGCGCCCGCTCTCGCCGGTCATAGCGCGCGCCGTTGTCAGCGCCTGCTGGAGCGCGTTGGGCGTGTGAGCAAAGTCTACGATGGCGAGAAAGCCCTGCCCCGCGTCGATGCGCTCCATCCGACCCGGAATCCCCTTCATAGCCGTGATCCCCTTGACGATAGCATCTGGAGGGATATCCAGCGCCACGCCAACCGAAGCCGCCGCCAAAACGTTGCTGACGTTGCAGCTGCCCACTAGCGCGGTCTCCACCACCATCTCGCCGCCGGGCAGAGCCAGTGTGAAGCACGTTACGTCGGAGGCAAAGCGCACATCGCGAGCCCTCACCTCGCCTCCCTCCCCATAGACAATCCGTCGGTCGGCAGGGATAGGGCTCAGGTAACGAAAGGAGTCGTCGCCCCGGTTGAGAACGGCCACCTTTGGCACACCAGGCTTGCGGAAGGAGCGGGACAATCCTTCAAACAGACTCGCCTTAGCCTGCTGGTAAGCCTCCAGTGAGCCGTGAGCGTCGAGATGCTCGTGGGTGATATTGGTCACGGCGGCTACGTCAAAATCACAGCCGGCCACGCGGTGCTGGGCCAGCCCATGCGAGGTGACCTCCAGCACAGCGTGGGTAGCACCGGATTCGACCATCTGCGCCAGATAGCGTTGAACGTCGGGAGGGTCCGGGGTTGTGACATGGAAACCGGTGTCGATATCCTCCCCGCCGATGTGGGCACTCACCGTGCTGATCATTCCGGCGTTGATCCCGGCGGCTTGCAGGATGCTGTAGATCAGGTTCACCGTGGTAGTCTTGCCGTCGGTGCCAGTGACGCCGACGAGCGTCATCTTGCGCGAGGGAAAGCCGCGCCAGGCAGCACACAGCCAGCCCCAGGCCTCCCGCGCGCTCAGCACACGCACGTAGGTAAAAGCACCCCACGGCACATCGACCAGCGCCTGCGGCGGCCGCTCGCCGACGACGGCCACCGCGCCGTTGTTCACTGCCTCACCGATGAAGCGGTGTCCGTCCACGGAGACGCCGGGGACGGCGATGAAGAGATCGCCCGGTTCCACCTTCCGCGAATCGACGGCAATACCGCCGATTTCCATATCTCCGCCGACGCGCCCTTGAACCATCGGCAGTTGCTCAAGCAGGTAGCTCAGTTCGAACATGGATGCACATCTGTACGCGCCGGATTATACTTCGGCGCGAGCGAACGGACAAGGCCCGGTCAAGATTCGGCGGCGATGCCAAGAATGGCATCGCCGCCGACCCGCCCTAGGGGCCACGTTCCATTCCGAAACGTGGCTTGCCCTGAAAAACACTCACTCCTCCTCCAATTCCAATAGCTCCCTAGCTCCCACCAGCACCTTCAACAAGTCGCGGCGTTTGAGAGCGCGTTTCCTGTCCAGTTCCCTCTGGCCCGCCTTGTCGTCGGCTATCTTGCCCACCGCCTCGATCCACGCCGCGCTCTGCACCGGCGTGTGTTTGATGCGCCACCGCTCGACTAGAATGGGCAATGCGTTGGCATTGGTCAGCCGCTGGTGGATGACCGTCTTGGTCACGCCCTGTGACTCAATCGTGACCTCGCAATCCTCATACTCGGCCTTGATCGGGCAGACCTGCATACACGCCCCGCACTTGATGCAGTAGTAGTCAGCCAGCACCAGCTCACCCTCCGGATGCTCTGCATCCGCCTCATCGACGTGCAATGCTCGCGTGGGACAAATATCAGCGCAGGCCAGGCAGCCTTCGACGCACTTTTCGCGGCGCAGCTCCACCTGACCCTCCCATGGCTGCACCACCTCGAACGCCCCGTCGCTGGCCACCTCGCACTGGCGGCAGCGGATGCAGTGCTCCTGATCGACCACCAACGTTTTCTCCTTCTTGTCATAGCTGATGACACCCGTCGGGCAGTTGTCGATCACGAAATCCTTCCGGCTCCAGTCGAACGCCGCTTTATCGAACTTGGTGGATTGGACCAGATGCGGGAATGCCTCATACGTCTGCACCGGGTTCTCGCGCTTGTCGTTGATGATCAATGTGATAGCGTTCTTGGGGCACATCACCTCGCACATGCCGCACAGCACGCACTTTTCTGCGTCGATGTCGACCGATGACTTCTTCACCAGCCGCCCGTCGGCGACCTCACCCTCGACGTGGATCACGGCCTCCTTGGGGCAGACGAGCGGCCCGATCTGGCAGCCCACGCAGCGATCGAGGTCCCACGTCATCACGTAATGGCGCGTCACCATCGCGCGCTCAAGCGTGATGGCCTGCTCGGTTTGTGTCTTCTGTGTCGTTCCGCGTTTGCTCATAATCGTCTCCCAATCAATCCCGACGCAGTTCTTGCACTAGCTCGCGCTCGTGATCGTACACCCGCACGACCATCGGCATCTGCCCCGGCAGCGCGTGGGTGGCGCAACCGAAGCAGGGATCGTAGGCGCGGAAGGCCATCTCGATCATGTTGAGCACGCCGTCGTCAACCTTCTTGCCGGGCTGGATCAGCCCTTCGGCCGCCTTTTTGATCGACATATCGATGGCGGCATAGTTGTTGGTCGTGCCGACGATGAGATTGACCTTTTGCAGGATGCCCCTCTCGTCGGTGACGTAGTGATGCGTCAGCGTGCCGCGCGGCGCCTCGACGATAGCCACACCCTCGGTCGGCGTTTCGGTCGGGATGGTGCGAATGTTAGTGCTGGTGATCTCTGGGTCCTGGGCCAGCTCCAGCACACGCTCGGCGGCGTAGAGCAGCTCGACCAGCCGTGCCCAGTGGGTCGCCAGCGTGGCGTGAACGGGTTTGCCACCCAACGTATCATAGAAGCGCTCGTACTCGGCCTGGGCCGCCGGTGTCGCCATCCCGTCGGCGGCGTTGAGCCGGCTGAGCGGCGTGGCGCGGTAGACCCCGCTATCGGGACCATCGACAAACCCCTTCCATCCCACCTGCTTGATGTAGGGGAATTTCAAGTACGTCCACGGCTCAATGTGCTCGGCCACCACGTCCAGATACTCCTCAGGGCTGTACTTGACCAACTCCTTACCATCCGGCCCCACGACGCGCACCTTGCCATCGTAGAAATTGGCGCGATTGTCCTTATCGACCAGGCCCATGTAGTAGGTCTGGTGCGTAAAGGCGTCGCTCAGGATCAGATCGACGTAGGCCTTGTTCCCCAGCACCACGTCGTCGAACAGCTTGAGCGAGAACTTGCCGATCTCGATCGAGTTCTTGGCGATCTCGACGATGCGCTTGCGCTCCTCCTCGGTGATGGGCTTGCTCATCCCGCCGACGATGCAGCTCACCGAGTGGATGTACCGCCCGGCGACGATGGCCGCGATCTCGTGGTTCTCCTGCAAGAGCTGTATCACCTTGCCGCCGATCTCTAACCCCACCTTTTTGACCACGCCCAGGATGTTGCGCTCCGCCTTGGGCGCGTCGGGACCGACGACGAAATCGGGCGCGCCGAGGGCGTAAAAGTGGGTCGCGTGATCGGCAACGAAGAAGGAAGCGTACAGCAACTCGCGCAGCCTTTTGGCCGCAGGCGGCGGATCGACGTGATACACGGCGTCGCCCGCCTTGGCCGCCGCCACGTGGTGCGCCAGGGGACACACGCCGCAAATGCGCTGCGTGATGCGCGGCATCTCCTCTACCGGCCGCCCCTCGCAGAACTTTTCAAATCCCCGCAGTTCAGGGATGATCAGATAGGCATTCGCCAGCCCGCCGTCCTCGTTCAGGAACAAATCGATACGGCCATGTCCCTCAAGGCGCGTGATCGGGTCGATGCTGATTTTGTTCATACCTAACCTCTATCGCTTTGCTCGCGGACTTGCCAAAACATCCAGTATAGCTGGTTTTAGGTTCGGCAAGTCCTCGGTGACTGTTTTCCAAACCACCGTCAGATTGACGCCAAAGTAACTGTGAACCAGCTTATCACGTATCCCGGCCATTTCCCGCCAGGGTACCTCCGGATAGCGATCTCGAACGGATTGCGGGATTTACTTCGTAGCCTCTCCGACAATCTCCAGCGCGCGAATCACGGCAAACGCCGTCTTGTCATTCTGAATGAACTGCTCACGCGTCAGGCCCTGTACAAATGCCATCGCTTTTTCCGTAGCATCCAGGATGTCCTCAAGATAATCAGCGTACGTGCGCGCGGAGGTCATACCGCCACGACCTCTTGCAAAATGCGCTCGCCAATGCGAGGCTTTAGCGCGTCCTTCATGACCAGGTCAATTTTGACTCCCAGGACGTCGGATAGATAGTTTTCCAACTCGATGAACTTTAGGAGGCCGGGAGGCTCGTAGAACGTCACCAACACATCCAGGTCACTCTCTGGACTCTGGTCATGCCTTACGTACGAACCAAACACCCCCAACGACTCGACCTGATATCGTTCGGCCAGCAACGGGAGTTGCCGACGCAGCATTTCCATCAGTTGCTCAAGCCCTGCTCGCTCTTGCATGTTACTTGTACTTTAGCTCACTCAGAACCGAATTCGCCAACCCGAATCGATACCCTAACCCTGCCGGATCGACGATGGTGTCCAGGATCTCTTGCAACTTTTCCGGCTCGTCGGTGTCGACCAGCGCGCCGATGGCGCTCATCAGCTTGGCCCCCTGGTCGATCACGCCGTCGGGCGGGCCGTAGCAACCGCGGCACGGCATGTTGCCACTGATGCACGGCAGGCCACACCCCGCGCGCGTCGCCGGGCCGCAGCAGATAACACCCTGCGTCAGGAAGCACTTGTTTGGATCAAGCTCGACCTCGTGCGGGCGCTTCCACTCCGAGACCCGCTGGCCGCTGCCGCCCTTTTCGCGCGGGCAGACGTCGCAGTTGGTCTTGGCATCGGCGCCAATTACGGCCCCCTGGTCCGGGAGCTGACCCGCCAGGAGCACCTGCAACACGGCCCAGATCTGCTCGACCACCGGCGGGCAGCCGGGCATAAAGTAATCGACATCTACGGTCTGGGCCAGCGTCTTGACATGATCGTAGAACTCTGGTATCTCGATCACGCCCTCCGGCACCGTGGTCTCGACCTTGGGATACGTGCCGCGCGAATCCTCATCGACCGAAGGCGCCGTATCGTAGACGCGCTCAAAGATGGACGCCTTGTCGTAGAAATTGGCCAGGCCGGGGATGCCGCCCGTGTGAGAGCACGACCCAAAAGCAATGAGCACCTGCGACTTGGCACGCAAGAGCTTGGCAATGTGCTCGCCCTCGCTGTTGCGGATCGCGCCGTTGAAAAAGGTGGCCGTGATCTCGCCATCCTTCATCGCCTCGACGTCGCCATACTTGAAATCCATGATGCAGGGCCAAAAGACGATGTCCACCAACTCGCTGGCCTGGATGAGCCGCAGGCCCAGTTCCACAAAGCTGATCTCACAGCCACCGCAACTGGCGGCCCAGTATAGTGCCAGCTTGGGCTTGGCCTGTGCCTTCGACTTTGCTTTTGCCATTACACCGCCTCCTTGTAGGCGACCAGGTGTTGCGGCATCGATAGATGCCGAAGCATCCCATCCACCTCGTTGCGGATGCGCCCGCGATCCTGCGTACCGATCTGCACAAAGCGCACGCGACCGTCGCCTACATTCATCTGCCCCAGCATCGTGTTCAGCAGGCTGATCTTGCAACTGCTGACATAGTTGCCGCGCTTGTAGTGGCACTCGCCCGGCGCGCAGCCGCACACCAGCACGCCGTCGATACCCGAGCGCAGCGCCATCAGCGCCATCTCGGGATCAATGCGCCCGGTGCAGGGGATGTGAATGACGCGCACGTTGTCGGGGTAGCTCTCCAGCAAACTGACATCGTCGTCGGCCCGCAGGCACCAATCGCAGACAAAGGTGACCAAGCGAGGTACGCCCTTTGGCTGCCGCTTGACCTCGATCTGCTTGACGATGTCCGCGTTGCCAACCCCTGGCCGGGCAACCGCCCCCAGCGGGCAGGCCGCCACGCAAGTGCCGCAGCCCATGCACTTGTCGGCGTCCACCTCGGAGAAGGTGTCCATCTCGCCGTCCACTTCTTTCTCGATCAAGTGCGGCGCTTCGTAGGGGCAGACCATGACGCAGATGCCGCAACCAGAGCATTTATCCTCGTCAACCGTGACCGCTTCCAGCGGCGACTCGTACCCGGCCTCGACGGCCAATTGCTTGACCGCGCCGATGACGCCCGATATGTGAATCTCCTGCGGGCAGGCCGGGTAACACAGGTCACACTCGGAACAGAGCCACGTCGTCGGGCTGGCGAACGCCTCGTCCTGCATGTCCATCATCACCATGCGCAGCAGGCGGCGCGGGTTGTATTCCGGCTCGACCTTTTGCTGGATCATACACTTGCTGACGCACGTCCCGCACGAATAGCACATCTCCAGGTGCTCGCCGCCGGGGATAGCGCGGACTCGGTCGGCAAAGGTTTCGGGTCCTTCAGTGTGGGGGGTATGGCTCATTCTGCTATCTCCTAAGCTGGCTCCGGCGTTTCGGCCTTCATTGCTTCGACAAGACGATCCGCAAACCCCAGCGCTTCCTCAACCTGCGGCGGTTCCTTCATCCGGCGGGCGCGCTTCTCCATCTCGGGCCGCAGCCGCTCAATCTCCTCCAGCAGGCCTTCCTTGGGTATCGAGTCCAACAGGGCCTGCATCTCGTTGACGACGCGGGCGTATTTGTCGCCCTCGGCCGCGCTGATCCACTCGATGCGGAAGCGGCCCGGCGTCATGCCCATCTTCTCGAACTGCTTGAGCAGCCGCCCGGCGCGTTTAGCGCCGACGGGCTGCCCGGTGATATAGTGGCAGTCCTGCGGATGGCAGCCGGAGAAGAGCACCGCTCCTGCGCCCAGCCGGAAGGCCTCGTAGACAAAGTCGGCGTCCATGCGAGCGACACACATCACGCGCATACCACGCTCGTTAGTGGAGTAATCAAAGTGGCTGGTCCCGGCCAGGTCAGCGCCTGGATAAGAGCACCAGTTGCAGCGAAAGGCCAGTATCTTGTCCTCGGGGTCCTTGGCCAGCAGGGCGCGGATTTGGGCCAGGAGTTGCGCGTCGGTAAAGTGCATCTGGGTGATGGCGTTGTGTGGGCACTCGGCCACGCAGCCGCCACAGCCGTGGCACTTGGCGGTGACGACGTGGGCCGCCTTGCCCTGCTCGTACTCGATAGCGCCATAGGGGCAGGCCCTGGAACAGACGCCGCACTTTTTGCCGTCGGCGCTGACACAGCGATCCTCCCACACCATGGCCACAACCGGCTCGATCTCCCACTCGTCAGAGTGGAGCACGCGCCCGGCCCGGGCCGCTGCCGCCGATCCCTGCGCCACGCTGGCGGGGATATCTTTGACGCCCTGGCACGCGCCGGCCAGAAAAATACCGTCGGTGGGGCAATCCATCGGGCGCAGCTTGGGGTGATACTCCATGAACCATCCGCCAGGGCTCTGGCTGATGTTGAGCACCGAGCTGACCGCATCGACGTCCGGCTGCGGCACAGCCGCCTGGCTGAGCATTACCATGTCGTACTCGCGCTCGATCACGCTCCCCAGCGCCACGTCCTCCGAGTGCACATAGAGATTCTTCGTCTCGGGGTCTTCGGTGATCAAGCTGGGACGGCCCTGGACAAAGTGGACGCCCATCTCGCGCGCCCGGTCGTAAAACTCCTCATAGCCCTTTGACGGCGTGCGGATGTCCATGTAGTAAATGGTAATGTCCATCTCGGGATAGGCCTGTTTCAACAGCACGGCGTTCTTGATGCCGTACATGCAGCAAAAGTTGGAGCACCCAGGGTTAAAGCGCTTGTCGCGCGAGCCGACGCAGTTGATGATGGCCAGCCGCCTGGGACTGACACCATCGCTGGGTCGGATCAGGTTGCCAGAGGTCGGGCCGGCCGAGTTAGCCAAGCGCTCGATCTCCATCGCCGTGACGACGTTGGGAAAGCGACCATAACCATACTCTGGGATCACGCTGGGATCAAAGTGGTCGTAGCCGGTGGCGACGATGATCGACCCGATATCCTCCCACACCAGCTTATCCTCAATGCCAAAGTCGATGGCCTCCAGCTTGCCACAGGCATCCACGCACTTGTAGCACTGGATGCAGGCATCCATGTCGATGTTATAGAGGAGGGGCACCGACTGGCTCATGACCACGTCGATGGCCTTGCGCGGGGCCAGATTCACATCGAAGTAGTTGGGGACCTCAATGGGGCAAACCAGCGCGCACTCGCCGCAGCCGTTACAGCGATCGGCGCGCACGTACCTGGACTTTTCGCGCAATTGAACCTTAAAGTTGCCGACGAAACCATCGACCCGCTCGACCTCTGTATACGTTCTCACATCCACCTTGGGGTGACGCGCCGCGTCAACCATTTTGGGGGCGAGAATTCATATACTACAGTCCATAGTAGGGAAGGTCTTGTTGAGCTGCGCCATGACCCCCCCGATGGTCGGCCGCTTCTCGACCAGGATCGTCTCGATGCCCTGGTCGCCCAGGTCAAGCGCGGCGCTGATGCCCGAAACGCCAGCGCCGATGACCATGGCGCGATGAGTCACGGGCACGTGGATCATGTCCAGCGGGGCGAGGAAACTGGCTTTGGCGACGGCCGCCGCGGTCAGGTCTTTGGCCTTCTCAAGTGCGCCATCGGGGTCGTGACCGTGCACCCACGTGCACTGCTCGCGGATGTTGGCCATCTCCATCAAGAAGGGGTTCAGCCCGGCCTCGGCCACCGCCGCGCGGAAGGTTGGCTCGTGCATCTTGGGCGAGCAGGCCGAGACCACCACCCGGTTCAGGTTGTACTTTTGGATGTCCTCCTTGATGAGGTTCTGGCCGCTATCGGCACAGGCATACATCGTATCAGTCGCTCTGACCACGCCGGGTAGCATCGAGGCGTATTCCGCCACGACACCGGGCGGGATCACGCCAGCGATGTTCGACCCGCAGTGACAGATATATACGCCGATGCGCAGATCCTCCGGCTTGTTTCCGTTGCCTCCTGCTCCATTGTCTCCTGCCATACTTGCTCCTTTAACAATAGGGCACTCATAGACGCGAACTAGCGCCGATTGCCAGCCGCGAGAACCGGTAGTAACCTGTACCTTGAGATCTACGGCTTGACCACTTCCTCGATGACCAACTTATGCCGCGCCTTCTGCGCGCGCTGATCGGGGGTGGTGAGGGCAAGCGCCTCTTTGGGGCACCACTTGACGCACTGCGGCCCATCCTCCAGGTCCTCGCACAGGTTACAGATCTCGGCCAGCTTGGTCGCCGGGTTAATCGAGATCGCCCCAAAGTCGCAGGCCTCGATACACCAGGCGCAGCCGTCGCAGCGATTGGCATCGATGTGAATGATGCCGGTGACCTTGTCCTGAGTCAGCGCATCCCGCGGGCAGGCGATGACGCAGGGCGCGTCCTCGCACGTGCGGCAGGCCACCGCCGTCATCAGGATCTTGTGCTCGCGCACGGTGCGGATGCGGCTGCGATAAGTGTTAAACTCGCCGGTCTTAGTCTGCGAGCAGACGTATTCGCAGATCTGGCAACCCACGCACTTGGTGGGGTCGCAGGCCACGTATTGATACTTGGAAGTTGACGTAGGCATTGTCATCTCCTTGTCCGTAAAACGTAAAGCGTAAAACGTGAATTGTCACGCATTACGTTTTACGTATTAGACTCCGATCTCCTCGGCCACATCGTCCATCCCGAGCTCGATGAGTTTCTCCTTGGGGATAAACCCCTCCTTCGTCCAGCCCTTCGCCTCGTAGTAGAGGTCTTTCAGGTACTCTAGTTCTTCCTCTGTCACCACGTGACCGGCAGACGCGCCCTCCTTCATCGGCTCGTGATGCCAGCGCCAGGGCAGGTAGTCGTCGGCGCGCGTCCACCCCTCGCGGATGTTGAAGGCCTTCTTGATGGTGTGCGCCCGCTCACCGATCAGGTCCACGGCATCGTAGTCAAAGTCCCAGCCCGTCACGGCGTTGATCAACTGGGCGATGGCCGGCCACGCGCCAGCCCGATCGGCCTTGCCGGTGAAGCAGCGGCGGATGAACTTGCACAGCGGCAGCGTGTCGTAGACAGCAGCATACTCCTCCGTGCTCTTGGCCAACTCGCCGCGGGTGTCGTCGATAGTGAAGCGATCTACATCTCCCTTGATGTCAGGGTCGTAGGCCGCCGACCGATTGTGGCAACCACCACGGGTGCCCGCCGCCAGCCCTACGGAGAAGGTCTTGAGCGCCCGCGCGTCGTAGCCGGGCAACTCCAGCCCCTTGATGTTCATGGCCCATTTATAAGTCTCCGTGCCGCGCTCCTCATCGACCCTGGCACTGGCCCGCTTTGTGCCCTCGGCCAGCAGGTCGCCCATGTAGCCATCACGATGCGCGATCATCTCGGTCAGTGCTACCATCGCCTCGCCGTTGCCGAACCTGGCCTCGAACCCCTCGGGATACTTCTCACATTTAAAGTCTTCTTTGGTAAAGACCCCCTTCTCGTAGCTCTCCATCGCCCAACTGATGGTCACGCCGGTGCTCATCGTGTCCAGCCCCAGATCGTTGCAGTTGACGATGGCCTTGATGGACGCCTCCATGTCGCTCACGCCGCAGTTAGACGAGAGCGCGAAGAGCGACTCGTACTCGATGTGCCCCATCGCTGGCGCGAATGGGCCCTCCTTGACGTGCCCGATCTGCTCGCAGGCGATGGGGCACTGGGCGCAGGCAGTCGTCTTGGCCTTATAGTTCTCGTGCAGGTACTCGCCGCTGACCAGTTCAGCGTCCTCGAAGGTGCCCTGCTGGTAGTTGCGCGTCGGCAAGAGGCCCAGCCTGTTCATGTTGAGCACATTGGACGACGTGCCCAGAATGCGGTACTTTTGCGTGTGCGGCCCCTGCGCCGCCTGGAGGATATCGTAGGATAGCTGTAGCAGCGCGTCAGGATCGGCCACGCTGACACCCTTGGTGCCCCGTATGGAGAGTGCCTTGAGCTTTTTCGATCCCCACACTGCGCCCTGGCCGGTACGGCCCGCCTTCCGCCCGTCGTTGCTGACGTTGGCGATGCGCGATAGGTTCTCGCCGGCCGGCCCGATGCAGGCCGTGCGAATCTGGTCGTCCCCGTACTCGTCGCGGATCGCGTCCTCGGTCTCGTAGGTGTTCAGGCCCACGAGGTTGGAGGCATCGTGGAACGTGACCCTGTCGTCGTCGACAAAGACGCGCACCCAATCCTCGCTGGTACCGTGGATGACGATGCCGTCCCACTCGGAGCGCTTGAGGGTGACGGCGAGCCAGCTTCCTGAGAGGCTGTCGCCGATGAAACCCGTTAGCGGCGATTTGGACGCCATGCCGTACTTACCGCCCACTGGCACCGGCGTCCCGGCGAAGAGACCCCCGGCGATGCAGATCACGTTGCCGGGGGAAAGGGGATCGCAACCCGATTCGATGTTCTCCCAGGCCAGGCGGCTGGCCATGGCCACACCGCCGATGTACATCTTATACCACTCCTCCGGCTTGGTCTCGACCCAGGTTTTGCGCGCGGTCAGATCGATGTGGAGAATCTTTCCACTGTAGCCATGCATGATTTCAACCTCCTGCTGACATAGACATAAGCACGATTCGGTCGCCGTCGTTGGGACATTCGTCCATCTGGTCGGCCTGAATCATTCGCCTGGTATTCAGATTAAAGATATTGGGGGGCTGCAACGTCTCGCCGTCAGGCTGTATCACGTTGCCGATCATGGCAGGGTATCTGGCACTCAATAGCCGGACGATGTCTCGAAAGGCCGTGCCTTCCTCTAACTCCAAAGCAAGTTCCTTTGTTCCCGCTGCGATCCGGGCAAGTCCGAAGAGTTCCAGTTGGATACGCATGCGCTTTTCCTGCCGCCTTCCAATTATAGTGAATACCCTCGATTTGGCAATTCACCGAATTGACTCACTAAAAAGTGTACCGAAAGAATATCGTTGACTCACGAATAAATCGTACCTTGGCGCATTCGTTGACTCATGAGAAAATCGTACCAAAAAATAAGGAGGTTTTCCGTGAGTCGAG